>Ga0256914_1001297_pt1 | contig 23093 bp, 23 predicted proteins | sample HulkmetaG_FD_191571 | JGI IMG/M metagenome (GOLD analysis project Ga0256914, IMG submission 191571) | Hydrothermal chimney microbial communities from Main Endeavour vent field at the Juan de Fuca Ridge, Pacific Ocean - Hulk | ecosystem: Environmental > Aquatic > Marine > Hydrothermal vents ... | reverse complement strand
TCCGGTTATTCTTTTTTCCAGTGATCCCTATCTGAGCCAAAGCGATATATTGTCTTTGATACTTTTTGGAACAACATCATCGCAACTGACTTCCGGTAACGGTTCTGCATCAAATCAGGCTATTTCAATGTTTGGTAACGCATTGGCAAAAGATTTGGCAGACAGTTTGGGAATCAAACTTGACAGACTTGCTTTAAATACAAAGGAGGATGGTTCTATCGGTGTGGAGATAGGTAAAAAGGTCTCAAAAAATGTTACGATTATCTATCGAAATGATGTTGTTTCAACAATTGTCATACAGTATGAACACTCTCCGAGATTTGAAACGGATATCACAATCAAACCAAGTTCCAGCGGTATAGACTTCATCTATAAAAAAGAGTATTAAAGGATTTTTAGGTGAAAGTATCGGTAATTATTCCTGTTTATAACAGAAAAGAGAAGATAAAAAGGGCGATAGATTCCGTTTTAAAGCAGAGTATAAAGGCCGATGAGATTATTGTGATAGATGACGGTTCCAATGACGGCACTCAAAAGGTATTGAAGGGGTATAAAAATCATATCAAAATCATAACCCAAACCAACAAAGGGGTAAGTGCTGCAAGAAACAGAGGTATAAAAAGTGCCAAAAACAGCTGGATAGCCCTGTTGGATTCAGATGACTGGTGGTTTGAAGATAAATTAAAAGAGCAAATAGAGTTTCATAAACAAAATCCCAATATCCTAATCTCCCAAACAGATGAAGTATGGATAAAAAATTCCCAAGAGATAAAAAAAGCAAAAAGATTTAGAAAAAAACTTCAAGGTTTTATATTTAAAGAGTCTTTGAAACTTTGTCTCATCTCCCCCTCGGCGGTTATGATACACAAATCTGTATTTGATGATGTGGGGATTTTTGATGAAACTCTTCCTGCCTGTGAAGACTATGATCTGTGGCTTAGAATCACCGCAAAGTATTTTGTTGGTTTGATAGAGAGAGCATTGATAGCCAAAACGGGAGGGCATGAAGATCAGCTTTCTATAAAATATTGGGGAATGGACAGATTTAGGATAAAAGCGATGCAAAAGCATATCGATAATCCTCTCTTTAGAGATGATGTTTTAAAAGAGATCACCGATAAATGCCAAATCATTATAAACGGTGCGAAAAAGAGAAAAAACAGAAAAATTTATCAAGAATATACGGATCTATTGCAAAAGATGAGGATACAGTAAAGACTGTATCCTCCAATAAAATTTTTTATTTTATTGAAAATTTATAACTCCCAATTCATTATCGGAAGGAAGAGAATCACTTAAAAGCCAACTTTCATTGAAAATATTGACCCCTACATTTATTGTATTTCTTAAATTGCTTATATCTCTTTTTGGAATATCTATTTTGATTATGTTATTGTCAATTTTCTCAAATCGGACAGTTTCTATGTATCTCCATCCCCACGCTGTTCCTGTTGATTCGTATAATCTTCCGTCTTCTATCAGATAGTCTATACCGCTGTTTTCCCATCTGTTTGATTTATATCCGCTTTCACTTTCGTTATCACTGTCTATCAATACCTGAATATGTTTGGGCATCATAGATGTTTCGATAAAAAAAGTGATAACATCATCTCTGTCTTCCACTGTCATTTTTTTCAGATATTTTCCGTTGTTTTTTCTTATAATATTGGAAGTTCCCTGCTCTTCTCCCTGAGGTAGAATTTTTGAGAGAATAAGATTTGCTACCTTTTCCTGACCCAGCTTAGACAGATGAATACGGATATTGGCGCCATAATCATTTGCATCCTGTCCTCTGTACAGATCCAGATTGTCATAAGAGGTATTGAATATTTCACTTATCGTATTTACAAGGGGAATATTTCTCTCATTTGAGAGTTCCAGATAGGCTTGTTGATACTTTTGGGTTAGATTGTCAAGTCCTACAAGTTTGTTTGGCATTGTGAGCATAAAAGTTGTTTTGGGTCTATACTCAAGTATTTTATCCATTGCACTTTTTATCCAGTTTTTTATATTTTCTGCATTTCCCTCTCCGGCATAATATCTTGCATCATTTATACCAAGAGAGATATCAACTATCGAAGTTTCTCCTCTGTTTGGGATTAAAAAAACGGTTTCCATCCAGTTTGGGGAGTAAACGCCCCTGTTATACTCTTTTGCGGTATAACCCGCTACCGCCTGAAGATATGAGTGAACATTGTATTTTGAAAGTCTCTCTTTTAATATCTCAAAAAGATAACCGCCACCGTAATAGCTGTCATCTGCTCTTGTGCTGTCTCCGACACAGATGTAGGTTACATTATCTAAAATTCCGTCATTTGCCTGAGATATCAGTGATTGTATATGATTGAAACCATTTCCTTCCATTACAGTGCGGGGATATCTTGCAGATATAAAAGATGAAGGAAGTCTTGCAAGTCTGTGCCACTTTTCATCACTGTTTGTTACACCCAATTTGAAATTTTTATCCATATTGTCAAGGATATTTTTATCAAGGGAGATCAGAAAATAGTTGTAATTTTTTTGATAGGAGACCTTTCCAAGATATTCCCATCCCCACTCTTTACCGACAGATTGATAGAGTCTGTTGTCTTCTATCAGATAATCCATACCGCTGTTTGCCCACAGATCGGACTGATAACCGGTTTTGGGATTATTATCTATATCTATATAGACAGCCGTATGTTTTCCTATATTTTTCCCTTCGATCAAAAGATCCAAAGTGTTCCCCTCATCTTGAATTTTGATAGATGTGAGATTTTGATTTTCTTCGACTATGATCGGTTCCACCTCACTCCATTTATTGTCCAAGATATTCAAATTACCGGCATATACCGCTAAAGATATCCATCCTAATAGGATTAATATTCTTTTAAAAATGAACATTTTCTACCCTTTGTAAAATTTTGGTTTTCTCTGTTTTTTTTATTTTACCAAAAAAAAGATTAAACGAAAATTTTAATTAAAATAATTGATTTTATTTTTTGGATGATTTTTGTTTATTTGGTTATAATTTGATATGACTTTAACAATTGCCATTTGCACAAGAAACAGATTTACCGATCTTAAAAGATGTTTACTCTCTTTGTCCAAGCAAAAAGAGATAAAAAAAGAGAGTATTGAGGTTTTGATCATAGATGACGGAGAACTTTCTGTCGATGAGATAAACACTCTTGAAAATATTGTGTTCAAATATCAGTTTTCTTATTATAAAAAGAAAAAAGCGGGACTTTTTCTTTCCCGTCTGAAAGCTGTAGAGAGAAGTAAAAACGAAATAATTCTTTTTTTGGATGATGATGTGGTATTGGATGAGAATTATCTCTCTTTGCTTTTAAAAACCTATGAGGATTTTCCAAAAGCCGCGGGAGTGGGAGGTGTTGATATGCTTCTTCCAAAATACGGTTTTTTAAGAAAACTCTATTCGCGCATTTTTTTATATCATTCAGGAGATAAATCAAAACTCTCTCTTTCTATGATGAACAGTTCCATGTATCTGTGGCAGGATGAAAAAGAGCCTTTTTTATCGGAATTTCTTGACGGATGTAATATGTCTTTTAAAAAAAGTGCTTTAAAAGATGTGGAGTTTCAGGACTATTTTAATCATTACAGTTTGGGAGAGGATCTCTTTTTTTCATTGTATGCTTTGAAAAGGGGTGATTTGATGGTAAATCCCTCTTTGAAAGTAAAACATATAAAATCTCCCCTCTCAAGAGACAGAGCGGAAAATGTGGCATTTATGAAAGTTGTAAATCATTATAAACTGTTAAAATATTCAAATAATAAAAACTACAAATACATCACAATATGGTGGACATATACAGGGTATCTTTTTGCCTCTTTTTGCAAAATGGATTTTAAAGAGTTGAAAGGGTATATGAAAGGAATGAAATATCTTGTTTATGAAAAAATATAAAGTCCTTTTGGACGGACGGGCTTTGATGCATGAGAGTCAAAGCGGTGTGGAAGTATTTACGATAAATATCTATAAAAATTTAAAAAAATTTCATCCCGATACAAAAGTTGTGAAGCCAAAAAGCAAAAACAGATACCTGCATCATCTGTGGGAACATTTTATTCTTCCTTTTTTGGCAAAAGATTATGACATACTCTACTCTCCGGCAAATATAGCACCGTTTTGGACATTTAAAAAAACAAAACTTGTTGTTACTTTGCATGATGTGGCATATCTGAGTCATCCAAAAACGGTATCCAAATTTTTCTATTACTATTACAGGTTTGTAATGCCTCTTATCTTAAAAAAGGCTTCCAAAGTCGTAACCATCTCCAAAACCTCCCGTGATGAGATCATAAAATATTATCCTTTTGCAAAAGATAAAATTGTAGTTGTTTATAACGGGATACTTGATTCGTTTTTTGAAGAACAAAATGTTCAAAAAAAAGATCTTATCCTCTATGTAGGCAGTTTAAATGAGAGAAAAAATTACTCTGCCGTTATCAAAGCTTTTAGGATGCTTCCAAAAGAGTACGGTTACAAACTGGCGATGGTCGGTAATTTTTCCCAAAATTTTGCCATCAAATTGAAAAACAAAAACATTTTGGAAGATGTAAAAGATGATAAAAATATAATATTTTATTCCGATTTGGAGTTAAATCAGCTAAAAAAACTCTATCTTGAAGCCAAAGTTTTTATATATCCCTCCTTTTATGAGGGTTTTGGTTTTCCTCTTTTGGAAGCAATGGCGTCAAAAACGCCGGTTATCACTTCAAATATATCTTCAATGCCCGAAATCTGCGGTGATGCGGCACTTTACATCTCTCCGTACAATGTAAAAGATATAGCACAAAAATTAAAATATCTTATGGAAAATGAAGATTTGCAAAAAGAATTGAGTCTCAAAGGATATAAAAGAGCATCTTTGTTCAGATGGGAAAGAACGGCACAAAACTATATCAGACTTTTTGAAAAAATTTTAAAAGAGGAGAAAAACCCTTTTTAAAAGGATTTTTCTATATGATCTTTTAGAGAATCGACACTATGAAGTCCGGTGATTTTGTTGACAATCATCGCATCTTTTATAAAAACCAGTGTAGGGATCTGTGTAACACCAAAAAGAGAAGCTAGATCGCTGCTTTCATCGATATTTACTTTTAGGATCTTTACACCTTTATATCTGTCCACCATTTTGAGATATTCTCCCTCAACACGACACGGCGGACACCACGGGGCATAAAAATCGATGATATAATCCCCTTTTTTTATCTTATGCGGATACTCCTGCATTGTTAAATGCTCAAAAGCAAAAATATTTACTGTTAAAAGTAGAAATAGTAATACTGCTGTTTTCCTCACACTTACTCCTTTACTGTTTAAAATATTTATTTATACTCTTTTTTATCTCATTTGGTTCTTTTGCGCCTATCTCTCTTCCTTTTAGTTGATTTCCTTTAAAGTAGAGTGTTGTAGGTACATTTTGGATGCCCATTCCGATAGTCAAATCCCGGTTTTTACCGGCATGAACAAAATATACTTTTACATCTTTAAAATGCATTTTGTTTAGAGTTTTGTTCATATCCTGGGAATTTGGATCTTCGGGTACATAAAAAACCACTATTTTATTCTCAGGTGTTGAAACTTTTTGCATATAATTTTTACTTCCCAACTCTTCATATGCAAATAAATTTATTGATAAAAGAGATAGGAATATAAATATTAAACTTTTCTTCATATATTTTCCTTTTTTTATTATTTAAAGTTTTAACAAAACATGATACCCTAAACTATTTTAAGTTATAATTATAAAAACAAAATTTTTGGGGATGATGATGAAATATTTGATGACTGTTGATGCAGGAACAGGAAGCGGCAGAGCGGTGATATTTGATACCAAAGGCAATCAAATATCTCTTTCTCAAAAAGAGTGGACACATCTGAGTGAAGAGGGTGTGGAAAACTCTATGAATTTTGACTGGGAAAACAACTGGAAGCTTATCTGTGATTGTATAAAAGATTCCATTGCAAAATCCGGTATCGATCCAAAAGATATATTGGCAGTAAGTGCCACGAGTATGAGAGAGGGGATCGTACTTTATGACAAAGAGGGTAAAGAGATATGGGCGGTTGCCAATGTTGATGCAAGAGCCTCAAAAGAGGTTAAAGAGTTAAAAGAGAGTTTTGAAGGGATTGAAGAAGAATTTTACGATATCAGCGGACAGACTTTTGCGCTGGGAGCGTTGCCACGACTTTTGTGGGTGAAGAAAAACCGTCCGTCTGTTTATCAGAAAATCGATAAGATATCCATGATAAGCGACTGGGTTTTGGCAAAACTGAGCGGTGTTATAACAAGTGAGCCTTCAAATGCCGGAACAAGCGGGATTTATTCTCTGAAAGAGAGAGACTGGATGCCGATGATGGCAAAAAAGGTCGGATTGAAAGATGATATCTTTCCTCCCTCTTACGAGAGTGGAGAGGTGATAGGAAAGGTAAATAAAAAAGCCTCTTTGCAGACCGGTTTGAGCAGGGATACTCTGGTTGTAACCGGAGGTGGAGATGTTCAGCTTGGAAGTGCAGGGCTTGGAGTAGTTGAAACAAATGATGCGGCGATCATAGGAGGAAGCTTTTGGCAACAGGTTGTAAATATCGACAAAGCCGTCGTTGCCAAAGATATGAGTATCCGTATCAATCCTCATGTTATAAAAGGACTCTCTCAGGCGGAGGGAATTACATTTTTCAGCGGTCTTGTGATGAGATGGTTTAGGGATGTTTTTTGTCAGGTGGAGCAGATAGAGGCAAAAGAGATAGGGGTTGATCCTTATGTTTTGCTTGAAGAGATGGCTGTGAGGGTAAAACCGGGATCAAATGGTATAATTCCGATATTTTCCGATGAGATGAATTACGGCAAATGGTATCATGCAAGTCCCTCTTTTTTAAATCTCTCTCTTGATGCGGCTCTTTGCAGCAAAGGGGCTATGTTCAGGAGTCTTGAAGAGAATGCCGCTATCGTTTCGGCTCAAAATCTTGAAAAGATATTTGATTTCAGCGGTGTTGATACCGATACTCTTGTTTTTGCCGGAGGTGCGAGTAAAGGTTTTTTGTGGCCTCAAATTGTAGCCGATGTAACAGGGAAAAAGATAAAAATTCCTGTTGTCAAAGAGGCAACCGCCCTTGGCGGAGCAATGGCGGCAGGAGTCGGAGCCGGAGTTTTTGAGAGTATAAAAGAGGCGGCAAAAGAGTTGGTAAAATGGGAAAAAGTATATGAACCAAATCTTAAAAATCATCAGATATACAAAGATGTGAGAAGAAGATGGAAAGAGGCTTATAAAGCCCAGCTTAAACTTGTAGATGAGGGTGTAACGACTTCTATGTGGAAAGCGCCCGGATTATAGAAAGAAGGAGAAAAATGTATCTTACAAATGAAAACAGTCATGAGTACAGGTTCGGTGATCACGGACCAAAATATCTGACAAACGGACCCAAAATCGATATGGGAATAGTTGTTATTACTCCGGGTGAGGAGCACCCATGTCATAAACATGTAAAACAGGAGGAGTCTTTTTTGGCTCTGGAGGGAGAGTGTTCGGTATATGTGGACGGAGAAAAGGTTGTTTTAAAAAAGGGAGATTATCTAAGATGTGATCCGGGTGAAGCTCACTACTTTTTCAATGAAAGCAACAGCGATTTTAAAGCCGTTTTTATAAAAGCGCCTCATTTTGAGGAGAAAGACAGTGTTTATATAGATTGGAAACCCGGACAGAAATTTGTAAAAGAGTAGTTATGGGAGTTAATTTTGTAAAAGAGGATGACCCTCATATCATAAAAGTTCAAAAAAAATCCACAACTTTGGAGAGACGGGCTCCTTTGGTTGCTACGGCCTTGTCTCTTGTTCTGGCGATTATCAAGCTGACATTTGGGATTGTAAGCGGATCGGTTGCTCTTTTGGCTTCTGCTGTTGATTCGATAATGGATATGTTTGTCTCGGTCTTTAACTTTTTGGCCATCAGGCTGTCTGACAGAAGTCCCGATGACAAGTTTCCTTTCGGTTACGGGAAAGTGGAGGCTTTGGCGGCATTTTTCGAGGGACTTGTGATAACGCTTTCTGGTCTTTATATCATCTATGAGGGTGTTGTAAAGATAATTCACAATGAAGCGATAAACAGAGTCGGCAGTTCTATACTGGTTATGATTATCTCCATCATTATCGTAGCCGTTCTTGTCTCTTTTTTGTCTTATGTGCATAAAAAAACGGGCAATATGGTTATAAAAGCTGATCTGCTTCACTATAAAACCGATCTTTACAGCAATTCGGCAGTTCTTGTATCACTTGGGATTATCTATTTTACCGATTGGTACTTTATAGATGCCGTTTTTGGTATAGCTATCGGAGCATATATAGTCAAAGAGGCGTATGAGCTGATAAAAGAGGGTGCAGAGGTGCTTTTGGATATCTCTTTGCCGGAAGAAGAGGTACAAAAGGTAAAAGATATCATAGAATCAGATTCCAAAATAGCTGATTTTCACTTTCTAAAAACAAGACATGCCGGTAAATATAAATTTTTGGAAGTTCATATAGTTTTTAATCCCGATATCTCTTTGTTGGAAGCACACAGGATTGCCGATAATCTGGAAGAGAAGATTAAAAAGCTCGATAACAGCGTAATGTGGCATATTCTAATCCACATGGATCCTTATGATGATTCGGTTATGCATGATGTGTAGGTAGATTCCTGTTCTCATATTTTGCATGAGAACAGGAAGATTTCAGGAGATATTTTTTATTTTCTTTAGAAGTTCGCCGGTTATCTCCTGATAAAGCTTTTTGATATCTTCATTTGCCAGAGCGACAGGCGGTTTTCCTTCATCACAAAGCTCTCTTATCTGTATAGAAAGAGGAATTTTTCCCAGTATTTTAATTCCATATTTTTGACTCAGTATCTCTGCGCCACCTTTTCCGAAGATGTGATAGACCTTTTTTGTATCAGGCGCTACAAAATAGCTCATATTTTCTATTATGCCGCCTATTGGGACTTTTGTCTCTTTGAACATCATAATAGCTCGGCTTACATCATCACAGGCAACATTTTGGGGAGTTGTTACCAAAACAGCGGTACTTATCGGAAGTTCCTGTGCCATTGTCAGTTGAACATCTCCTGTTCCCGGAGGCATGTCTATAACCAAAAAATCAAGCTCACCCCAATCCACATCTTCCAAAAACTGGATAAGAGCGGAGATGGCGACGGAACTTCTCCAGACAAGAGGAGTGTCTTCACTTGGAGTTGTCAAAGCGACACTCATCAGTTTGATACCGAAATTTTCACTTGGAACTATTTTGTCTTTCTCATTCCATCTTAGTTTTTCATTTTGCACATTAAACATTCTTGGAATATTGGGACCGTAAACATCCGCATCCAAAAGACCTACCTTATATCCTTTTTGGGCAAGTGCTACACTTATGTTTGCACTTACGGTACTTTTGCCTACTCCCCCTTTTCCGCTTGTAACGGCTATCACTTTTTTTGCATAGGGAGCTTTATTGTTGGGATTGAAAGTTGTACCGTAATTGACGGATTTCTTACTGTTTTGTATTTTTGTTTTAATTTCTATATTTTTGAAATCATCTTTAAAAAGATTTTTTATATTTTTTTGTATCTCTTCAAACGCCTCTTTGTTTAAAACACAAAGAGTGATTTTCAAACTCTTTTTATCCGCCTCTATCAAATCAACTGTTTTTAACTCAACTATATTTTTATCAAGTTTTGGGTAGCTGATATCTTTTAATTTCTCCAGAATTTTTTCTTTATTCATAAAGACTGCCTCCCAACTCTCTTTGCAAAAGTGCTTTTGTACTGTTTGCTTTGTGAATCCATCTTTTGATTATGGAAGATGCGTAAGGATAATTTTGGGCATATTTGTTAAATGATGCAATATTTTCATCAATCAGTTTTATAAAATCAGATAAAACATTTTTATATTTACCTGCTTTTTTGGCTTTGATAAAAAGCTCCTGCAAGATCACGGATCTTTTTTTATAGGGAAGCTCTATATCATTGTTTTTTCCTGTCTCGATAATATTTTTATGTGTCAGATAAAATCCGCTGAAGTATGTGGCCAGAAGCTGTTTTTCAAGAGCGGAGGGTTGGATATGGCTGTTTTGTTTTCTTTTCAAATCTTGTCTCCTGTGTTTAGTTTTTCAAGATGAACAGCTGCTGCTTTTGCAACATCTTTATCATCATCTTTTGTAAGTTTTTCCAGAATTTCTTTTGAAGAAGAGCTGTTTTCAGCAACTCTTAGTCTTACCATTTTATCGCGATCATCAGCTAAAATATTCAAATATTTCAGGGGTGTTTTTGGATTTCCCGACAATCCGTCTCTTACTATTTTTTCATCGCTGAAAAGTTTTGCCAAAATATTTTTTGGAGTATTTGGGTTTGTGGCACACAGAGCTCTGACCAGATTTATTTTGTCTTTTGACAATTTTTCCAGAATTTCTGTCGGGGTATGTGGATTTTTTGCCACCGCCCAGCGGACTCCCATATCTTCAAAATCAGAAAGTTTTATAAGGAGATTTATTATAATTTCACTTTTTTCTGCTTTTCTGTCATAAACTGATGTTCTCATGGAAAGATTCATAGCTATTGCGCCTACTGTTTCTTTGTCATTTGAAAAATTTTTATAAATCTTTTCCACCTCTTTTATATCGAGATTTTTATTTTGCAGCTTCTCTAAAGCTTCATCTTTTAGCATAGTTTTCCTTGTCCTGTTTTTTATCGGTTTTAAAATTATAGTTTATAATTACTTATATCATTATTATATATGAAATATAAATAAATGTTATTTTTATCTTATCTTAAGATATAAATAAATATAATTATACTCATACTTTGATTTATAATAAAAATTAATACTAAGTAAAGGAGAGCTTATGACAAAACGGATAAAAACATGTCTCTTGTCCGTACTGTTAGCATCGGGATTGTGTGCTTCTGACACAAAACCGGATGAGATATTGATTTCGGCCAAAGAGGCTGTTAAGCTAATCGGTAAAAAAGGGGTTATGTTTGTTACGGGGGATACGGAAGATGTTTACAAGTTGGGTCATATCAAAGGATCTACGGAGATGTATGCTCACCACCTCCATCACAGTGATATTACCGGAGATATGCACTGTTCACCCCTTTTTATGTGTCCTAAAGATGCGCAAGAGTATATAGGCAAACATGGTATCGATAATGATACTTTGGTTATCGCTTATGATGATTTCAAAGGTCCAAATGCCACTGGTGTTTATGTCTATTTCAAGAGTTTCGGTCATCAAAAGGTCAAGATCCTAAACGGAGGAAGAGCAGCCATTATGGCTATTGATCCTCAACAGAAAATTTATGATGATCTAAAAAAGAAGTATAAGGCTTTGAAAAAGGCAAAAGCTTCAAAAGAGGAGATCAAGAAGGCAAAAGAAGCTATGAAAGCTCAGGAGAAAAATCTTCTTGTTGTCAAAGGAGAGGAACATGTAGAGCCTAAAAAATACCATATTGATCCAAAGAAGATTGATTACTCTATCATTGCCGGAAAAGAGGAGGTTTTTAGTGCTGTAAAAGATATTCTTAAAAATGGTAAAAATTCAAAATATGCCATAATAGATACAAGAGGTATGATAGAGATAATCGGTCAGAGAAAGATGGATAATGTGGCAAGAGGCGGACACATTCCCGGAGCCCGTTTTATAGAGTGGAAAAATATTACCGACTTTAAAAACAAACTCTCTTTTCCAAAAGATCTGAAAAAGATACAAAAGATGTTTGAAGAGCAGGGTATTACAAAAGATAAAACTGTTTATGCGTATTGTCAGGTCGGTACCGGCAGGGGTTCCGATATAATCACCGCTTTGAAGCTTTTAGGTTATAAAAATGCAAAAGTTTATACCGGAAGCTGGGATGAGTGGGGCAATGATATGAATTTACCGATAAGGAGATGAGTAGATGGCAAGTATGAAAAGAAGAGATTTTCTTAAAATTTCAGGTGTAACTGCCGCTTTGGTAGCGGGAGAGGGACATCTGTTTGCAAAAACCGGTGTTATAAAAGTGGAAAACGGTAAAAACAACTATCCAAATACGACATATACCGAAGAGATGTACAGAAACGAATTTGGTTTTACTTACGGTAAAAAAGAGGAACACGGTTTTGCTTATCACTGTGTAAACTGTCAGGGTAACTGTTCATGGGAGATTTGGTCTCATAACGGAGTTGTAACAAGAGAAAACCAATCTGCAAGATATCCTAGAATTAATGCCAAAATTCCCGATTTTAATCCAAGAGGATGTAACAAAGGCGTACAACATTCCCAGGTGATGTATGAAAAAGACAGAATCCTTTATCCTATGAAAAGAGTCGGCAAAAGGGGTGAAGGAAAATGGAAAAGATTGTCATGGGATGAAGCGGCTACCGAAGTTGCGCAAAATATATGGGATGTTATGACAGACCCGAACAAAGGTCCTGATAAATTAATGGTTCATGCGGGTACGGGGCTTTTGACAGAGGGTAGAAGAGGTGCGCCTCTTAGATTTTCCACTCAGCTTGGAGCAGTTAGAATATATCCCGCTTCATATCTTGGAGATATGTTTTCAGGAGCCGCTGTTGCTTACGGTGAAGGAAATGTGGGGTGTACCTATGATTTTATGTACACTGTTGATACTGCTGTATTTTGGGGAGGTAATCCGTCTGTTTCAAGAATACCGGATGCCCATTTTGTCTGGGAAGGAAAATACAACGGCGCAAAAATTATCATTATCACACCGGAATTTAACGGTTCTGCGAAAAGTGCAGATTTGTGGATACCTATAAAACCCGGAAGTGATAATATTCTTGCGATGAGTGTTATTTATGAAATACTCAAAAACAAGATGTTCAAACCGGGATTTATGAAAATCTTTACCGATCTTCCTTTTCTTGTAAAAGTTGATGACCAAAAACTTCTTAGAAGAAGTGATATGGAACATGCCAAAGATGAACATGAGCATGAAAAGTTTGAAGAGCAGTTTTACAGCTTTAATCTAAAAACAAAAAAGCCGACTCTTATGCCGGGAACCGAAGGCAGTGAGGACAAATCTCTCAGACTTGAAGAGATGGGGATCGATCCTGCACTTGAAGGAGAGTGGGAAGTTGTACTTCATGACGGTAAAAAGGTAAAAGTAACAACGGTTTTTGAGATTTTCAAAAAAAGTGCCGAAAAATTTTCTCCCGAGGCGACAAAGGATATAACGGGTGTGCATCCCGATACCGTAAAACAACTTGCAAAAGATATAGCTTTGCCAAAAGTTGTGGAGATAACAACAGGCTTTAGTTTAAATAAATATTTCAACGGTCTTATGACTATCTGGAATATCTCCTCTATCTGCGGACTTACCGGAAGGCTTGGACCTTATGGCGGTTTAAATACCGAAAATGAATTTAGTCTAAGCGGTCTTGGGGCATTGAGCGGATTTGGAGGTAAGTACAAACCGAGATTTGGTTCAGGATTTGTGGGTGAATTTGTTTTTGGTGACGGAATGAAGACATTTGATCAATATTTTGGCGATGAAGATGTCAAAAGAGCCCAAAACGGTATGAGCAAAAAAGAGTATATGCAGATTGTCGAAATGATGCTTAAAGATGGTGAAAATGGTAAAAAGAAGGGTGTAAAACCGTGGTGGTTGCCTGAAGTTGCTCTTATCGTGGCTGATTCCAAATTTAGAAGAAACAAAGGAAGTGAATACAGAGAAGCTTTTCTTAAAAAGATGAAATATTTTGCCTATGTTGATTATAAAATGGCTGATGTTGCAGTCTATGCCGATATCTTACTTCCTGCAAAAAGTCATTATGAGGTTTGGGATATCAGAACAAGTCCCGGATATCACAGATTTACGAATTTAGCCCAACCGGCGGCAAATCTCAAACCTATCGGTGAGGCGATGGATGAGTGGAGTATGTTTGCTCTTATAGCCAAAAAGCTTGAGGAGATAGCAAACAAACCGCACAATAAATCAAAAGCAAAAGTCAAAGATGATAAATCTCTTGCAAGAGAGGGTTACAGAGATCTTGCAAATTTCTACAAAGAATATACAAATACGGATGAAGAGAGCGAATCTCAGATGGAACCGTATCTTGGTACAGATAAGAAAGCGGTTGAGGCGGCACTTGAAAAGTGTGAACAGTATGAGCCTTGGACGATTGAGAAGATGTATAAAACAGGAGGTTTTTTACAGCTCAATGAAAAAGCGGCGAAACTTTCTCCTTTGTATGCTGATCGCCCTTACAATTCAGGGGAATATGCGCTTTATAAATTTGAAAGATTTGAAACTCTCAGCGGAAGACAGACTTTTTATGTGGATCACCATCTTTATATCAAACTTGGTGCTGTAACAAATACCGGTATGAAGGGTATAAGACCCGACAGTAAAAAGTATCCTTTTACATTGATGACACCTCATGCTAGATGGTCTATCCACTCCAACTGGAAAAACAGCAGGACTCTTCAAAGACTCCAAAGAGGAAAACCGTATATCCAGGTTAACAGAGAAGTTGCGAAAATCAAGGGTATCAAAGATGGAGATGAGATAAGGATTTTCAATGCTCTTGGAGAGTTTTATGTTATGGCAAAAGTAAGTTCTTCATGTCCTCCTGACGGATTGGTTATGGAACATGGTTGGGAACCTTATATGTATAGAAATAAAAAAGGACACAATGAAGTTGTTCCTACCTCTTTGAATCTTTTGGAGATGGCTGACGGTTGGGGACATTTGAAATTTGGCGGTCTGTGGGATGGTAATCAGTATGCCTATGACGGCGCAGTTAATTTTGAAAAAGCAAAGAAGAGGGGGTAACGGATGTCAAAAAGACAATTAGCAATGGTGATGGATTTGAACAAATGTATCGGATGTCAAACCTGTACCGTTGCCTGTAAAACACAATGGACAAACAGAAACGGCAGAGAGTACATGTACTGGAACAATGTTGAAACATATCCCGGAACCGGTTATCCGAAAAACTGGATGGAACTTGGTGGGGGTTTTGATGCTGCGGGAGATTTGCAACCAGGAATTGTTCCGTCGATAGAGAGCGATTACGGTGTACCTTGGGATTATAACTATGAAGGTCTTGCACAAGGGGAGGAGTTTGCTCCAAATATTGAACCTACATGGGGACCAAACTGGGATGAAGATGAAGGAGTCGGAAATTTTCCAAGCGACAATTATTTCTTCTATATTCCAAGGATTTGTAACCATTGCAGTAATCCGGGATGTCTAAGCTCATGTCCAAGAGATGCAATCTTCAAAAGAGAAGAGGATGGAGTTGTTTTGGTGGATCTTGACAGATGTCAGGGCTATAGATACTGTATAGCGGGATGTCCTTACAAAAAGATCTATTTTAATCCCAAAATCAGCAAATCAGAAAAGTGTATCCTCTGTTTTCCGAGAATCGAAAAGGGTCTGCCTCCGGCCTGTGCGCAACAGTGTGTGGGAAGGATCAGATTTGTGGGATTTTTGGATGATGAAGAGAGTCAGGTACATAAACTTGTTCATAAATACAAAGTAGCTCTTCCTTTAAGAAGTGATTACGGAACACAGCCTAATGTTTATTATGTTCCTCCCACAGAAGCGCCTCCGAAATTTGATGCAAACGGTAAGGTTATAGAGGGCAGCAACAGGATTCCGGTTGAGGAGTTGGAAAAACTTTTTGGCAAAGATGTTCATAGTGCTATAAAAACCGTTAAAGAGGAGATGAAAAAGAGAAAAGAGACGGGAGAGAGCGAACTTATGGATATCCTAATCGCCTATCAACACCAGGATATGTTCAGGCTTGATACCGGGTATTATGAAGAGATCGCAAAAAATAAAAATATGAAATTAGCACCGGTCGATCACAGATATCAGGCAGGAAAACATACGAAAAAAATATCTCATTTTAAGGCGGTACACTCATGAAAAAGATAGTATCAACAGCAGTAATGACAGGATTATTGGCAGGTACGGCTTTGATGGCAGATACGATATATGCAAAAAAAGTCTCTGTCTCTTTGGATAAAATATCCTCAGATTCCAAGGTATGGAAAAAGGCAAAAAGTGCCGATGTGATCCTTTATCCCCAGACAACGCTCTCTTTCAATGATAAAAAGGCAGTTGAGACAAATAAAGATGCAAAAGCCAAAAGAGCGAAGGTAAAAGCTGTTTTTAACGGAAAAAAGATAGCTTTTTTGATAAAGTGGTCTGACGGTACAAAAAGTGTTCAAAAAGGTTACAGTTCCACATCGTATGCGGACGGATTTGCCGTGCAGTTTAGTGATATCAATGATGCCGATAAACTTCCTTATATAGGAATGGGAAGCAAAGGAAGAGATGTTGTGATCCATCTTCAAAAAGCGGTAGAGAAAGTTTATGAACCAAACGGCAATAAAGATGTTTTCATGCAGATTAACAGGAACAATACTCCATATTTTGGAAAAGATTTGAAAAAATATGATAAAAAGGTTGATAATCTTGCCGGTAGAGATTATGAAAAAGTCTTCATATCTGAAGGTTTTAGATCGATGACAGAGATAAAAGGTGAAAAACTTCATTCCAGCTCTTCTATGAAATATGACAAAAAAGGTTGGAAGGCAATAGTAAGCAGACCTTTGAAGGATGAGTATCTAAATCTCAAAAAAGATGCGATAGCCGTAGCTTTTGCGGTATGGGACGGTAATAAAATGAATAGAGACGGTTTGAAACTGCTCTCTTCATGGGAACCTGTCGTATTTGATAAAAAGGGTGAAGGATTTGCTTTGGCAGTTTTGAAAAAGGTCAAAGGAGATATCAAAAACGGAGAGAAGTTGACAAAAGACAACTGCTCATCCTGTCACAGATATAAAAATGAAAATGCAGCTCCTTTTGCAATGGCTCCAAATCTCTCCAATATCGGAGGTTACAATACGGCGGCTTATTTGAGAGAGTCTATTTTGGAACCTTCTGCGGTAGTAGTTGCCGGATATAACAGGAATGCGCATAAAAATTTTGAGTGGTATAGTGTGGATGACAAAGGAAACAGAATGTCAACTATGCCTCCGTTTTCCCATCTTGATAAAAAAGCGCAAGATGATATAATTGCGTTTTTGCAGACCTTAAAATCGGAGGTTGAAAAATGAAAAAACTGGTATTGGTGATAGCTTTTTCTCTTTTGGGTACATTTGGATTTGCAAAAGAGGATATGGTTACGAAAAAAGGATTTTTAACAACAAAATGGTGTGCCGAAAACGGATATTTTGCCGACTGTCGGCTTGAAACAGTTGTTTGCGGTAAAGGCGGCTGTTTTAGAAACTGGAATTTCGGGGATAAAATGGAAGAAGAACTGGTACTTTATGTTCATGATGAATTAAAAACATATCAGATAAAACTTGATAAAATTCCAAGACATGAACTTGATGAAGCCATAAACAGAAATGAGGTTTCTTTTAGCGGAGAGATAAAAGGAGATACGATTATCGCCCATGAATTTGAAGCTCCTCCGCCTCCCAAAAAATCCTTTTTCAAAGGATGTTTATGATCCTGACGGCTTTTTGCCGTTTTGGATCGATTTGATAAAAGTCATTAAACAGGAAAGATTTTGGATAGAAAAACAAGAGTTTATATATATGCTTTTTTGTCAAGGATGTTTGCAAAAGAGCCGGATGAAAAAGTTGTGAGAGATCTAAAAAACAGTGGAGAACTTCTTTTGATGTTGGGAAGAGAGACTCAAGAGTGGTTTGAACAAAGCAGTGAGAAAGAGATTTTGGAGAGATTGAATATAGATTTTTCATCACTTTTTCTAATCAATGCCCATCCTATAGAGTCGATTGTTTTGGATGACAAAGATGAGGCTCTCATAGGGCTTCAAAATCCTGTGATGCAGTTTTATTTCAATCACGGTTATGAACTCTATCTTGACAAAACCCGGATACAGACTCCAGATCACATCTCTTTGGAATTTGCTTTTATGCAAAATATGACGCATAAAAGAGAAGACAAGGCATGTAAAGATTTCCTGGATGCTCATCTTATGCAATGGGCACCCCAGTATCTTCTTGCCGTATCAAAAGAGGCTGATACCCCTTTTTATAAAAATTTATGTGAATTTTCGGCGGAATTTTTGATGGCTGATTATGAAAGTTTGATCGGGAGTTTAAAAGATGAAAATAGTTGATTATATTCAGGAGAATGAACTTTTCTATTTTAACAGACTCAAATGTCTGAGAAATGAATATTATCATAATCAATGCAGCGAGTGTATCGATATATGTCCTCAAAATGCTTTTGATATAGTTCAAAACAAGCTTGTTTTGGATACAAAAGAGTGTACGGGATGCAGTGTCTGTATCGGAGTATGTCCGAGTGAGGCATTAATCTCCAAAAATTTTGATCCGAATGAGTTTATCGAAAAAATGTTTTCAAAAGATGAAAACAGACTCTCTTGTAAAAGCAATACGGTATGTCTCAGTGTTTTTGATACACATCACTATATTACTCTTGTGTTGGAAAAGGATGAGGATATTTTTTGTGATCTTAGCGAGTGCAGAGGATGTATTTTAAACAGGGATGATAAAACATTAAATTCCATCTTAAAGAAAGCAGAAGAGGCAAACAGGTTTTTAAAAATGACTGAAGATGAAAATTCTATCATAATACAAAAGCAAAGAAAAGAATTTTCAAGAAGAGATGTTTTTGGTAAAATTTTTAAAGAGATAAAAGAGTATGAACCCTATAAAGCAGATAAAGAGGAGCATAAAAGAGAAATTCCAAAAAAGCTTACACTCTTGAAAAATGCTCTTAAAAAGAGGGCTTTAAAGAGTGATAAAAATGTCTTTGAATATGAAGGTGAATTTGATTTTACGGTTTCTAAAAAAATAGATGAAAACTGTACAAACTGCGGAGAATGTGTGCAGTTTTGTCCAACCGGCTCTCTTTTTTATTCATCGGATACGACAAAGATATTTTTTCAATCCGGTAAATGTATAAATTGCAGTATTTGTGATGATATCTGTAAAGAAAAAGCGATAAAAACGGATCAAAAAAACAGCTTTGATATATCCTCTTTTGCTTTTGACAGAGCCGAAATTCTTATTCAGTTTCGTCTTGAAATATGCAAAGTATGCAAATGCGCATTTTCATACAAAGAGGGAGAGCTTATATGTCCAAGATGTGAACATTTTGAAACAAATTATCAGGATATTTTCAAATTGGCGGGAGAGAGTTAGCCAAAAAAAAGCCAGGATTTGAATCCTGACTTTGCCGTGTCAATTTCTCATCATTGACTCTGGATTTATTCCTTCATCCAGGATAACGATTTCCACTCTTCTGTTTTGCTGTCTTCCTGCTGAAATAAGGTTACTTGCAACAGGATATTTTTCTCCGTAACCTTTTGCTATGATTCTGTTGCTTGAGATGCCTCTTGAGATAAGTGCCTGTCTGACTGCATCGGCTCTTTTTTGGGATAATTTCTGATTATAAGCATCACTGCCTCTGCTGTCGGTATGACCTTCTATCAGTACTTTTCTGTTTGGATTGTCTTCCAAAAATCTGGTCAGTTTGTCTATGCTTCTCATAGCTCCGGGCAAAAGATCGGCTTTGTTGGTTTCAAACAGTACATCTCCCAAAGTGAGAACCAGACCTCTTTTTGTCTGTTTTGCGTGAAGTTCCGCCAATTCCTGTTGCAGTTTTTTTGCCTTTTCCTGCTCTGCTTTGATCCTTGCCTGTTCCTGTCTCATCTTCTCTTCGGTAGATTTTAGCAGTTTTGTTTTATTTTCTATCTCTTTTTTTGCTCTGTTGATTTCAGCTTCTCTTGCTTCCAAAATAACTCTGTTTTTTATCTGTTTTAACTCTTCTATTTTTTTCAGAGCCTCTTTTCTTTCAGCTATCTCTTTTGCTATCTCAACCTTTTTTTTCGCCAAATATGCAAGATGGTTCATATTTTTTATATCTTCTGCCATTTGGGCTTTTTTGAGAGTTTTTTTCGCTTCATAAAGTGCTATGGGCGCATTCTCTTCAACTTTGGTGTCATTTTTTGTTGTTTCATAAAAAGCCTGTGCCTCTTTTAACTGAGGTGTCGGTTCCTGTTTACAGCCGCTCATAACTCCCGCTATCAAAACAGCGCTTATGAGATATGTACTCTTTTTTATCATGATTTTATCTCCTTTTTTAATTTCTTAATCTTTTTATTTCAGTTTTAAGAGCATTGATACTTTCCAATATCTCATTTGCAATCTTTTTTGACTCTTTTGTTCTTGATTTCTCTTCTGCAAGTCTTGCGTCTGCTTTTGCCTCTTCTGCCAACATCTCGGCATCTTCATATTTTTTGTCTTTTGAAAGTTCTTTTGCGCGATCAAGTTTCTCTTTTGCTATTTTAAGTTCCAAAGGCGCATAAACTTCCGCTTTGTTGTCACTTGCTCTATTTATGGCGGATTGGGCGTTTGATATCTTTTCAACCGGTGGATTTTTTGAAGAACATCCGGTAAAAAGCAACAGGGCTGAAAATGACAAAATACAGCTATTTAATATTTTCTTATCTAAATATAACATTTTTCTTCCTTTATATAGTCGTTTCCTATGAGAGTAAAAATTATACATTTGACCATATAATAAACTCCTTAACAAAAGATCATATCTTTGTTTGTAATTGTAATATTTGCATGGTATTTGCTATAATAAACGAAAAAGGTTGAAAATGCCCGTTGGTTTAAAAAAGATATTGGGGTTTTTGTTGTTGGTTTTGAGTGTGGGACTGTTGGCATGGCAGAGTTTTTTTCATATATTTTCAAAAGGCGGATGATGGCAAAAGTAAAAAGATATGATCCAAAAGATAAAAAAACTCCGTTTATGATAAAAGGTCTGCTTCTGTTTTTGTTGCCTTTACCGCTTTTTTTTGCGATACCTCTCTCTCTGTCTGCTTCAAATATGAGGGGATTTATCGTAAATTCCACAGCTTTTGTTCTTTTTATACTTTCGGCAGTTATTGCAAGAAGAGGATTTTATATAGAAAAAGAGTACAACCGGCGTAAAATCGCAAAGGCTCCGAAAATCAAATACAAAATGTTGGCTCTTATCATATTTTGTATTGCCGTGTTTATCACCTCCTATTTTGGTGTTCAAAACTCTCTTTTTCTGAGTATCGCTTATGTGATAGCCGGATTTTTCGGTTTTTATCTCTCTTATGGAATCGATCCTGTTTATGACAAGGTAAGTTCTGTTTCTATCGGTGTAACTCCCGAAGAGGTGATAAAGGCTTTGGAAGAGGCTGAAAAGAAGATCGAAGCTATCGATGATGCGAGAGTTTCCATCTACAATCTTGAGCTTAACAAAAGATTGAAATCGATAGTCAAAGAGGCGAAAAAGGTACTTGATATGATAGAAGAAAATCCAAATGATCTCTATCGGGCAAGAAAATTTTTGGTTGTATATCTTGACGGAGCAAAAAGAGTAACGCAAGGTTACGCAAAAGCACACAAAGACGATGAAAAGAGTGATAAAGAGTTGGAGGATAAGTTTAAAAATGTATTGGAAACGATAGAAAAAACTTTTAAAGAGCAGCAGGATAAACTAAAAGAGAATTCTTTGGATAATCTTGATACACAGATAGAAGTTTTAAAAAAACAGATGAAATATGAAGGAGTATAGATGCAAAATCAAGAGATAGAAGAGTATAAAGACAAGAACCCTCTCAAAGAGGATGAGGTAAAAAAGGAGATTGATCTAAAAGATATCAATACAGTTATACTCTACGGTGCGAAAGTTCAGGAAAATATAGAGAAAATCTCAAACAATATGTTAGAGGGTGTCAAAAACAATGATTTGGGAAGTGTCGGGGAGTCTTTGGAAAATATGGTACTTTCCATAAAAAATTTTGATGTTGATGAGTTAAGACCCGATAAAAAACTCTCTTTTTGGCAAAAGCTTTTCGGAGGAGGATCACAGCTTCAAAAATTTATCACCGGATATGAAGATGTAAGAAAACAGATAGAGACGATAGCAAACCGTCTTGAGGTGCATAAAACGCAGCTTTTAACTGATATAGAATCTTTAAATAAACTTTATGACGCAAATCTAAAATATTTTCATGATCTTGAAGTTTATATCACGGCAGGAGATGAGAAGCTAAAAGAGATAGATGAGCAGTTGATACCAGAACTTCAAAAAGAGGCAAAAGAGAGCGGTGATATGCTAAAAGCCCAAAATTTAAGAGATCTAAGAAGTGTAAGAGATGACCTTGAAAGAAGAGTGCATGATCTAAGACTCACAAGACAGGTGGCTATGCAGTCTCTGCCGAGTATCAGACTGATTCAGGAGAATGACAAAGGTCTGATTAACAAGATAAGTTCCACTTTGGTCAATACGATTCCTCTTTGGAAGAACCAGTTAGCCCAGACCGTAACGATATTCAGATCCAAAAATGCAGCCGAAACGATAAAAGAGGCTACGGATCTGACAAACGAACTTTTGGAGAAAAATGCCCAAAATCTCAAACTTGCAAATGAAGAGATAAAAAAACAGGTTGAAAGAGGGGTTTTTGACATAGAAACCGTAAAAAAAGCAAATCAAACACTGATCGAGACGATAAACGAAAGTTTAAGAATCACAGAAGATGCCAAAAAAGCAAGAGAACATGCCAAAAAAGAGTTGGAGCTTATAGAAGGCGAATTAAAATCGGCTCTCATCGCGGCAAAAAGCAAAAAATTGGGACAAAAACAAGAGATACCCTCTAAAGAGAGTTAAAAATGGGATTGTGGGATAAACTTTTTGGTGAATTTATAGATGTTATAGAGTGGTTGGACGACAGTGGTGATACGATGGTTTATCGTTTTGAAAGATACGGCAATGAGATAAAATACGGAGCGAAACTCATCGTCAGAGAATCCCAATCGGCGGTTTTTGTCAGTGAGGGGGAGATCGCTGATGTGATGAGTGCGGGAATCTATGAACTTGAGACAAAAAATATTCCCATACTCTCCACTCTTCAGCACTGGGATCACGGTTTTAACAGTCCTTTCAAAGCAGAAGTATATTTTTGTTCCATGAGGAGATTTGTCGATCTCAAATGGGGAACGAAAAATCCTCTCATTATCAGAGATGATGAGTTTGGAGCAGTTCGGATAAGGGCGTTTGGA
>Ga0256914_1001296_pt1 | contig 23107 bp, 22 predicted proteins | sample HulkmetaG_FD_191571 | JGI IMG/M metagenome (GOLD analysis project Ga0256914, IMG submission 191571) | Hydrothermal chimney microbial communities from Main Endeavour vent field at the Juan de Fuca Ridge, Pacific Ocean - Hulk | ecosystem: Environmental > Aquatic > Marine > Hydrothermal vents ... | reverse complement strand
CACCCATTTTGATGCTGTGTTTATATTTACCTTACCATTTGAGTAAGGCGATAAAACAGATCTTAAACCTGGACGAAACTGACCATCTAAAACAGTTCCGCTGTAAACCCTATCATCAACACCTTTTATAAGTCTAAGCTCCTCCAATGTATCTAATGGAGAATTTTTGGCTTTATATATATCATAATCTTCTTCTCCACCACTACTGAAACTATCTTTGTCTATCCAGTCTAATATATTAAACAGTATATTTGGATTTATACCAATTATCTCAAAAAGTCTTTCAAATATATTCAGCATATTCTGATCAATATCTTTACCCTTTATGAGAAAGTTTGGGTTTAGGTATCTCTCCTGATCAACAATCTGTATATTTATTTTACCTTCCTCTAAATTTATAGGAATATTTTGAGACCAGAACTCTCCTATATAATCAATCTTTTTATCATCCGTATCAAGAAGTTTTATTACAGCCTGTGATGCAGATTTTGAGACCAAAAATATCTCTTCTGTCTCTATTTTACTTTGTATATAACTTTCAAATATATATCTTTCGTGAGATAGGTTCAGAACTACCGCACTAAGAGAAGATATTAGAAAAAAAACCACAATAAGTATCATACTAATTACCTGCTGTTATATAAAAGGTCTGATCATCTATAACAATCTTCAGAATATAGGGAAATTTTTTATCTGTATAATTTTCATATATCTTTCCTCTGTCTATTACATAGAATGATACATTTTTAAAATTTCCAAGTGTAATCCTCTTTACACCGTCCCAACCGAGTTTTCCATCTATATATGGGAACTCCTCGTAAGTGAGAACATATCTTCCTTCCTTTGTTCTTTTCACTCTATATTCAGCCCTTACAGCGCCTGAATAAAACAATGGGTAAAGGGTATAAAAGGAGATCCTATCTCTATCAAGCAGAAAATTCTGATCCTTTTTTTCGATTCTTGCAAAAAACTGTTTTGAAAGTTGATCCGTTACAGACAGATACTGGGCAAACTTGCCTATTCTTGAGGAAAGTTCAATGCTGTGTTTAATGTTGGATATGTAAGAAAATCCCAGTACACTAAAAACAATAAGTATAAGGGATAAAACCAGTAGAACTTCAAGAAGCGTAAATCCTTTTTTATCTTTCATAGGTTTTTATTTCTAAAATCTTTTTTCCAGTTTTTCTTTCAACCACTGTGTAAATGATCTCGTCTATACCAAACTCTATTTTTTTCTTCTCTTCCCTGAGATTGAATATCTCGTCTGACGTCTCCCTTTCTGGGATAGAGTAAATCTTTTCCTTAAAGAACTTCACAGCCTCAAGTCTTTTAAAGTTTTGTTCAACTTTTGAAATACTTTCCGACTGTATCCTTACAAGTAAAGTAAAAGAAACAGCAAATATTGTTACAGCAATAAGAACTTCAAGGAGGGTAAATCCCTCCTGCCTAATCTTCCCAGACGGATATATCATCTTCTGTTCCAAGTTCGCCGTCAGGTCCCTTAGATTTTAACTCAAAAGGATGTTTTTCAGCCGGCGATATATATATAAAATCATTACCCCATGCGTCTTTTGGAAGAGAATCAAGATACTGCTTCCATTTTTTTGGTTCAGGTGGAATTTTTGGTTTTTCAACAAGGGATTTAAGTCCCTGTTCAGTTGTTGGATACATTCCATTGTCAAGTTTGTACATCTCTAAGGTTCTTTTGAGTTCTTTCAACTGAATTTTAGTAGTATCTATCTTTGCCTCATCAACCCTTCCTGTTATTTTTGGAATCACAAGAGCAGCTATCAATGATAAAATAACTATCACTACAAGAAGCTCAAGTAATGTAAACCCTCTTTCTCTTCTCATATTTTCTCCCTTTTTTTCTTAATTAAATCATATTGAGATAATTATGTTCAACTTTCATATCTTTCAAGTATCTGCTCTATCTCAGAAAGCTTCTTTTGTATCGTTTTCTCTATCTTGGCTCTGTCCTTTTCTGATAATTTACTGTAAATTTTTGATACTTTTCTGTTTATCTCTTTGAATGATTCTTTAAACGGATTTTTAACCCTTCTTTCCGCTTCTTCTCCAAGTATCTCCCTAACCTTTACCTCAACCTCTTTCTTAGTTAAATTATCCCTTATTATCTCTTCTATAAGCCTTCTCATCTTTTCTGGATAATTTCTAAGCTTGTTTACTTCTATCGCAAGACTATAAGACCAACCGTACTTCTTGATAGCTTCTTTTATCTCTTGGGCAACATTCAACATCTTTAATCTCTCTATGAATGTTCTGAGGTTTGTACCGCTTAGTTTTTTGAGTGTTTTTTCTATAATCTGTCCCTTTCTTCTGTCTTCCTGTGAAAGTTCTTTTATATTTCCTGATATATAATTAAATATTTTTCTCGCTGTTTTTATAACATCCTCTTTATCTGTACCCAGTACAAAGGAAAGGTATTCAAGATGCGATATAAGTTTGTCGTAATCGTTGAGATCCTCTCTCTGTGCATTTTCTGATATCATAAGTGCAAGGGCTGTCTCCTCATCAACATCAAGAACTACAGCTGGAATTTTATCTCTACCAAGATACTCAAAAGCTTTCAGTCTTATATAACCAATTATTCTCTCATAGCTTCCATCTTCAAGTTTTCTCACAACTATAGGTTGAGCAAGTCCAAACTCTTTAATATTTTCTGCCAGAGAACTTATCCTTTCCTCAGAAACATAACTTCTATCATGAAATCTTGGTGGTCTTATTTTAGATATTGGGATCTCTTCCGGCTTTACTTCTTCTATTACCTGCTTTATCTCTTTTACTTTTTTTGCTTTTGGGGTTTCAAGTATATCATCAAAAATTCCTAAATCCATATTTTACACCTCCAGACCAATTTGAGAATGTATCATCACTCTTCTTATAATTTCATCAGCTATATTTTCAAGGGAAAGAAGTATATCTCTCTGACTTTTCTTCTCTTTTTCTATATATTCTCTTATTGAGACTCTCTTTCCAGCAGCCTCAGCCCAGGCTATTCTATCTTTTAAAGGCTCAAGGAAAAGATCATCTGACGCTCTTTTTATAAAATCATGTTTTGAAAGTATCTGTGGAATGGTTTTTTTTAACGAAGCAAGAACATCATTATGTTCTCTCAATCTTGACTTGTAGGCAACAGGTATAAATCCAAGTATTGAAAGATCAAGTCTGAATGTCATAACAGCCTGTATTATAGTTTGAAGAGTACCAACAAGACCTGTAGAATCAACAAAAGTAAGCCTAGTAGGTACCAAAACGTAATCACTTGCTGCTATTGTCCCGACTGTTAATGCTCCTGAATCAGCGGGAGAATCTATAAATACAATGTCGTAATCCTCACAGATCCCCTTTCTACCAAACCCACCTTTTAGATAGTTAGAAAGAACAAGCTCTTTTCCCATCTTTCCACTTTCTGCCTCTTCTCTGAGATTTGGATTTGCTGGGAGAAGATCAAGATTTTCTTTAACATTCAATGGGGTAAGATTCTTACCATTAAATATATTCGTCATATCGTGTTCGCCGTTTATAAATTGTGAAAGCCTATTATAACCAAAAAGCATGGTCTGAGTTCCTTGAGGATCGTAATCAACAACCAAAACCCTATATCCTCTTCTTGCAAACTCATTTGAAAGAGCGTTTGTAATACTGCTTTTTCCAGCACCACCTTTTTGATTGACAAGACCTATGATCTTTCCCATATTTCACTCCTTAAAATTGTTGTCTTAAATTTATTTCGGAATGTTACAAAAAAACATTAATCTAAGACAGACAGATGTCTTAAAAAAGTTTCCCTATTTTTCTGAAACCGAATATATACAAAGCCATACTAAGAACTGTTAAGGCAATAAAGTATGGGATTAGATCAGCAGAATGAACACCTCTAAAAAAAATGCTCAAGCTACCCTCAATATAATATCTAAGCGGGGAAATATACGATAGATACTGTATAAATGGATGCATAGAATGGATGGGCGTCCATGCACCACTTAAAAAAATCATAGGCATCATTATAATTACAGAAAACTGAGCCACCTGTAGCATACTTTTTGCTATAGATGCTATAAAGAGTCCTATTCCTGTAACAGCAAAAAGGAAAGCAAATGTGAAAAGTATAAAAATAGCGAAACTTCCGTTAATAGGAACATCAAAGATCCCAAAAAGCACTGTTCCTACTGACACAATAGTTCCAGCCATAACTATTATCATCTGTGAAAATGTTTTTGCAAGTATAATGAGTTTAGAATCAACAGGCGTTAGAAGCATTATATCCCATGTTCCGTTCTCTTTTTCCCTGACAAAAACAACAGCGGAAAGAATTACACCTACAAGCGTAACAATGGATAAAAACTCTGAGAAAGATATAAATTTTTTTGTGTCAGCATTCTGATTAAAAAGCTTATGTGTTTTTATTTCTATCGGTATATCATCCTTATAAAATCTTAAAAGAATACTCCTGAGGTATGAAAGCGTTATATATGCCTGTGCTGCAGCTGTCGAGTCTAAAAGAATGTTAAGCTGAGCATTTTTATTGATTAGATTTCTTTCAAAATCAGGTTCAAAAACAATACCAACAATTATCTCTCTATTAAAAATAGCTTTGCTGAGCTCCTCCTGTGAATTAAATCTGATAGGTTCTGTAAATTCCGGTGGGTGAAGATGTGAAAGGATTTTTTTTGATATAACACCTGAACTGTAATCTACATAACCTACAGAAACATTTCTCGGTTTCACCTCAAAACCCTGTCCTGCTATATAAACATCAATAGTAAATGAGTATATAAGGACAAGAACAAGACCCCAATTCCTGAGAAAAGTAAGTATTTCCTTTATAAGTATAGCTGTAAAAGCTCTCATCTCATTTCCTTTTTCATTAATAAACTACCTATGGTTAAAAGAGTTATGCTATAAAAAATAAGAATAAATAGATAAAGCAGATTTTTAGGTGAGGAAAAACCCTGTCCGATCAAAAATGTATCATAAATAATATGGTTGTAATACATAACAGGAAACAGATGAGCCTCAATATAAGCTTCTCCTTTCATCGAAGAGATAGGCATCATAATGCCAGAATAAAGGAATCCAGGTATTATGGTTATAATTATAACAGCCAAAAGTGCTACTATTTGTGTTCTTGTCACAATGGATACTAAAAGACCTATTGAAAGACTTATAAGTATATATATCTCAGATACAAACCAGAATATAAAGAAGTTCCCTCTAAATGGAACTTCAAATATATAAGTAGCCCAGATAAAAAGTATAAAGATATTAAAGGAATGTAGAAAAAAAACAGGGGTAAGTTTTGCTATAAGGAAATCTATTTTTCTAACAGGTGATGAGTAAAAATTAAATATGGTTCCTGTTTCTTTTTCCTTTACTATTAGCAAAGCTGAAAGTATTGCTGGTGCAACAAGAAGTATTATTCCAAATAAGCCCGGGACTATTGCATCTTCATCTCTCATAGCTTGATTAAAAAGATTTCTATGATTTATCTCAACAGCTCCAACTTTTTCTTTTAAGGTTTCTTCCATTATCCTGTACAGAACGCCTTCAACATAACTTTCCATTGTCATACCTCTCATAGGAAACGCAGCGTCAACAAAAACCCCTATTTCTGTTTTCTGATTTTTAAGTATCCTTCTTTCAAAACCTTCAGGGATTATGATAAGAATACTTGTACTACCTTGTCTCATCATATCAAGGGCTTTTCTTTCTGTAATATAAAGAACTTCTGTATTGAAATATCTTGAATGTTCAAACTTTGAGGTTATCATGTAGGAAAGTTTTGATCTATCATGATCCAGTATAACGGTATCCGCATTTTTTACCTCCATCTTTATTCCATTTCCAAAAAGAAACATGATCATTGATGGCATGAGATATACCATTATTATTATTTTTGATCTAAAAAGCTCGGAAAGTTCCTTCAGTATGTAAGCTTTCACAACACCTGTATTCAAGATTAACCTCACACGCTATTTAGGAAATCAGTTATCTTTTTCTCAATCTTATCTCTTATTTCTCTAAAAAATTGAATTTTTTGTTCTTCTGTTCCAGAGTATCTTGCAGGATCAGGCAGATTCCAATGGAATACAGCTTTACAGCCGATAGCTGGACAGTCTTTCTCAGCATCAGAACAGAGTGTAATAATATAATCCATCTGATTTAAGGGTATATCATTTATTGATTTTGGTCTCTGAGACGATATATCAATACCTATCTCTATCATAACCTTTCTTGAATAAGGATGGATAATTTTTGCAGGATCAGACCCTGCAGAGTAAACTGATATTTCTTTGTTTAGAATATATGCATAATGTCTGCACAAAGCTTCCGCCATCTGACTTCTTGCTGAGTTTCCCTTACATATAAATGCTATATTTAATCCCATAAAAACCTCGTTAACTGTAAAATCTTACAAATATATCTTCAAAACTCTTATCCTCAGGATACATTTTGTGTAAATTTTCAACGGTATCATCAACAACCTTTTTTCCCTGTTTCAAAAGAACAACTCTATCACAATATTCTGCTTCGCTCATATAATGGGTTGTGATCAATATTGATATACCCCACTTGTCTCTAAGCTGATGTATAAGCTTCCAGAACTGGGCTCTTGCAACAGCATCAACACCGCTTGTAGGTTCATCCAAAAAAAGAACTACAGGTTCATGGAGAATAGCAGCTGCTACAGAAAATCTCTGGTTTATACCTATTGGAAGTTCTGTAGGCAGATAATCCATAAATTGTGTAAAACCAAGGCTTTCGGACAACTTTTTTATTCTATTTAACGATTTTGCTGGAGGAATTTTGTGTAGATTGGCAAAATACAACAGATTCTCTCTAACAGTCATATCCTTATAAAGTGAAAATCTCTGACTGACATACCCAATCATACTTTTTAGCTGGATCCTATCCTGCGAACTTTTAATCTTTTTTCCAAGAAGCTCAAGTTCTCCCTCATCTATCGGATACAGTCCTAAAAGCATCTTTATAAATGTTGTCTTTCCAGCACCATTTGGTCCGAGAAGTCCAAGTATCTCACCTCTTATCAGCTTTATGCTTACTTTATCAACAGCTGTAAATTTTCCAAATTTCTTAGTAAGATCTTTTGCTTCCATCACAATATCCGGAATATCAATCTTTGTTTCTCTCTCCTCAATATGTATCTCGGGAATCTTTTTTACCTTCTTCAAAGTATTAACAAAAAAGACAGCTTCAAGATCAGGTTTTTCATGGGGAACTTGCAAAGGCTTGAGAGAGTATGTCTTACCATTAAATGTGAAGCATTCATCCTCACAATGCGTTTGAGTGTATGTGTAATCTTTAACAGAATCTTTAAGCTTATCTGCACTACCTTCAGCAATTATTTTTCCATCTTCAAATAGGAGAATTTTATCCATATTTTCAGCTTCCTGTATGTATCCCGTACTGATAACAGCAATTATCTGTTCTCTTCTCCTTATCTGATCTACTATCTCCCATAACTCCCTTCTGCTTAAAGGATCAACCCCCGTAGTAGGTTCATCAAGTATAAGAAGCTTAGGCTTGTGTATAAGTGTACATATTAGTGAAAGTTTCTGCTGCATACCTCCACTGAGCTTTCCAGCCTCTCTATTCTGAAATTGATAAAGTCCTGCCATTTTTAAGAGCCTTTCCCTATACCGGTAATACTCTTCATCTTTTTTCAGATTTCTTATCGCTGTAAAGAAATCAAGATGTTCATTTACGGTAAGTAAAGGATAAAGAACAAGACCTATCCCTTGGGGCATCAATCCTGTAAATTTTTTTATCGGCTCTGCCTCTCTCGGACTGCTGTAGGATATCTTTTTATAAACTATTCTACCTTCAAATTTTATAATACCCGCTATAGCGTGGAGCAGTGAACTTTTTCCAGAACCATCAGCTCCAATAAATCCTATTATTTCTCCATCATTTGCAGAGAATGAAGCATTTTTTATACCTGTTTTCTTTCCATATCTGACAGTAACATTTAAAACTTCAAGATCAGCCATACTAACTGCTCTTTTTGACGACTAATTCATTTTTAAACCAGATATCTCTTTGAGGGAAGGGAACCTCTATACCTCTTTCTTTAAAAGCAGACCATATCCTGTAATTTAGCTCGCTTTTAGCAAGAGGAATTGGTATTTTTTTTACATTTATCCAGACGAGAAGCTCAAAGTTAAGAGAACTGCTTCCAAACTCTATAAATCTCGCCTCTGGAGAAGGAGATTCCAATACAAAAGGTGTGTCTGATGCAACTTCAAGGAGAGTTTTTTTAACAAGACCAACATCAGATCTGTATGAAACACCAACAGGTATATGAACCCTCACAACAGGGTCAACATAAGACCAGTTAATCAACTGATTTGAAACAAGCTGTGAGTTTGGTATTATAATGTCTATATTATCAAGGGTTCTTAATGTAGATGTTCTTATTCCAATATCAACAACTTTTCCAAAATTATCGCCAAGCGTTATCCAGTCTCCCCTTTTTACTGTTTTACTTATAAGTATAATAAAACCGCTTATAAAGTTGTTTACAACATCCTGAATACCAAAGCCAATACCTATTCCAAGTGCTCCGGCTATCGGTATAAGGAGTTTCCATGTTATGCCCATGGTTGAAAGGGTAATAAGAAATATAAGAATAAGGGCAAAATGATAAACAAGTATGTCCACAGTTGAAGCAACATCTTCACCTTTAGCCCTATAGGTTACGTATATCTCAATTACCTTCCTTATGATCTTTGTGATAAGAAGAAGTATATAAAAGGTAATGAAACCTTTTATTATAGAATACAGACTAAGCTTAATAGCTTCAGTATCTATAATATTAGAATGAAGAAAAGGTAGGATATATCTACTAAAAAAATCACCAAGAATGGGAAAACCTAACATTATATTAATAGATATTACGAAAACAGATATATTAAGAAGTTTTACTATGGAATCCCTTAAAGAAAGGATCTTTTCTTCATGGAGGGAAAATATCTCCTTTATTTTCTGTGTAGCAATGGGAGTATATCTTCTCGCAAACAGGTAAAATATCAGCACAAAAAAAAGTTCAGCAACTGGAATAAAAAAATCTTCCCAGCTCATATCCCACCTCAGATCTCAGGAAGTTCATTCAAACTTTTTGGAAAACCCTTACCTGTTGTTGATATAACTCCAACAGCAGGCAAGCCCAGTTTAAGGAGAGGTTCTTCCTTTAAAGGTTTTATATGAACGGCATAAACCCTCTGTATTCTGTCCTCTTTTACAGCCACCTCTTTTGGTGTAAATTCAGCCCTTCTGGAAATTCTTACGACTTTCGCCTTTATAGGTCTATCCGGATATGCATCTAAAAAGATCAAAGCCTTATCACCTATCTTTATTTTTCCGTTATTCACAGTATCTACAAATATTTTCAGATAAAGGCTTTTAGGATCAATGACAGTTACAACAACCATTCCTTCACCTAAAACTTCACCCCTATTCGCTAATTTATCAACAACATAACCGTCCACAGGGGATCTTATCTTCAGTTCTTCAAGTATCGTTATTATCTGTTTTTCTTTTGACCTCAATGCATTAATACCCATCCTTAGTGCTGATATGCTTTTTTCAAGAATTTCTATCCTCTTTATAGTAGCTTCTGCCTGTTTAAGACTGCTTTTTGCAGCATTTATTCTCTGGATAATCTGTTCTTTTTTTTCAAGTAAGCCTTCTAATTTATTTCTGTCCGATTCAAGTTTAAGCTTTATCTTTTCAAGCTTATCCTCAGGTATTAATTTTTTACTGTATAGATTCTTAAATCTCTCATAATCTTTATTATCTTTATTAACAATGCTCTTGACTGTATCTATCTGTTTTTCTATCTCTTTAAGAAGCGATACATTTATATTTAAGGATGTCCTTGCTTTTTTTACATTCTCAGGAAGTGTTTTTTTCAGTATATCAAGTTCTATCTTTTTAGCTTCTATTTCTTTTTCTTTAGCGCTTATGTTATATCTGACAGCTTCAAGTTCAGCTTCATATTCTCTACCTGATAAAACAGCTATTATATCTCCTTTCTTAACATGCTCGCCTTCTTCAAAGAATATATCTTTAATCCTTCCCGGGTATTTTGTATTAATGTTTATAAGATCACCATCTATTCTTCCAACACCAACTACCAGATAAGGGGGTATCTCCTTTTGAGACAGCTTTATGTATATTAGATAAACAGATAATAGGAGAAGTAAAAGAACTAAAAACCCAAGCCAGTACTGTTTAATTATCTTCATATTTTATCCTCTTCTTTCTAAAAATATCAGAGTATATAAGTATCAAAACAGGAATAGCTCCTAAAAGTCCCCACAATCCTGCTACAAAAAATGTATCCTGAAACGACCAATTCATACTATAAAGATACTGCATCTTATATATTACTGCTTGTGATAATTTTTCGGCTTTCTCTATATCAAAAATCTGAAGGAAGAGAGATTTAAAGTTCTCAAAAACTAAAAATATATACGATTGATCCTGTACATTGTTTATACCCTCGTAATGCTGGTATCCAAATCTATAAAGGTCGTTTGTCGCTATAGCCGTTCCAAAAGATCCACCTATAAATCTTGAGTAATGTAATAGACCTGTCCCAAGTGATGTTTTCTCACCAAGATTTCTTAAAGCAAGCGTTGTTACAGGAGCAAAAAACATTCCCATTGATATCCCAAGTGGAATGAGAAGAAGGGCAGCTTTAAGATTCGGCGTAAAGTATTCAAGAGATGGTAGTATAAAGAGAGAACTAAAAAGGTAAAGTATTACAGCCATATAAAGCACGTACCTTTCTCCTATTTTATCAGAAAGAAGACCTGCTATCGGTGAAAAAAACGCTATAAACAAGGCAAATCCGAGTATATGGATGCCTGCATCAAGTGTTGACAGGCCTTTTAACCTTTCAAAGTATAGAGGTAGAAGATAAAATATCTGATACATAGAAAAACCAAGGATTAAGAAAAAAACTGATATACCAACAAAATACTCTTTTATTTTAAATATTGAAAAATCAATAAGAGGTTCTTTTGATAGAATTTCTGACAGTATATAAAAAAGGAGGGAGAAAACTGATAAAACTGTTAAAAAAACTATAGTATCTGACATAAACCATCCAAGCTGCTGTCCTTTTGATAATACTATAAGTGTCGATATAGTAAAAGAAGAAAGAAAAGCAAATGAGATAAAATTAAGTTTAGCTTTTTCTCTGAAATAGGATGTTTCAGGTAGATAGAAAAGAGCAAGTAAAACAGTAATAATCCCAAACGGAATATTTATAAAAAACACCCATCTCCAGTCCAAATGTTCTGTTATATAACCGCCAAGTGTTGGTCCTATAGATGGTGCAAAACTAACCCCCAGACCAAAAATTCCCATAGCAATACCTTTTTTTTCTGGAGGATAGACGGCAAAAAGTATCGTCTGGGCCGTTGCCATTATAAAAGCCTCGCCCGCTCCTTGAAAAACCCTTGCTATTATCATCTCTTCAAGAGATGAAGAAATACCGCAAGCAAAAGATGAAACTGTGAATAAAGTTATACCTGCTATATATACCTTTCTCAACCCAAAATTTTTATCGAGCCATCCTGATAGTATAAGCATGGTTGCAGAGGCTATCATATAAGCTGTGATAACCCATTGAACACCATAAAGATCAGTCTGGAGAGGAGCTGTTATTTTAGGAACAATAATATCAACAATTGTGGTATCAAGTATAGCCATAAAAGCACCGGCCATAACAATAAATGTTATAAGACCTCTCTCAAAGTTAGAAATCCTCTCATAGATTGGAGGCTGTTCCATTATCTTTCCCTTTTTATCTCAACTTCACCACTCATACCGACTCTCAACAAACTTTTATCCCCCTTAATTATCTTAATTTTTACAGGTATCCTCTGGGCAACTTTTGTAAACTCCCCAGCTGTGATATCTCTTGGAACAAGTGCAAACTTTGCAGCAGACGTGGGATTGATCTCCTCAACAACACCTTCATAAATCTCATCAGGATATGCATCTATTTTTATATAAACTGGACTTCCTTTTTTAATTCCTTTAAGTTTTGTTTCTTCCAGTAAAACGTATATATAAAGATCTTCATATGAAACTAAAGCATACAAAGGTATCCCTGAAGATATTACTTCTCCTTCTGCTTTGAATTTTTTGGCTATTTTTCCATCAAAGGGAGCTTTTAATTTTGTGTAGCTGATAAGATTTTGAATATCTTGTCTCTGTTGTTTTAAAGCATCTATTTTTTTGTTTAAAGATAAAATCTCTTTTTTTAATTCATTAATCTGGATTTTTTGAGCCTGAGCCTGTTTTACCTTCTGTAAGGCTATTCTTTTCTGAATTTGCATCTGCTCTAACTTTGTATATAGACCTTCCCTTTTCTTCTGAAGAATTTTCAGATTAGTTTCTATCTCTTCCAGTTTACGCTTGGGAGAAAGTTCTTTTTTAAATAGATTTTCATATCTTAATTTATCCTTTTGGATCTGTTCTATCTGTGTGTCTATCTGTATTATCTGAAGTTTTACAGCTTCTATACCTTTTTCAATCTGGGTTACATTTAGCTTTGAAATGTTTTCTTTTATGTTTAGTTGTTTAGTTATTCTTCTAAGTTTTTCTTCTAAAGATTCTTTTTTATATTCAAGGCTGTTTATCTCTTTTTCTATCTTTACAAGCTGCAGCTTATAATCTGTTGGATCTATCTCAGCTAAAATCTCACCTTTTTTTACAGGATCACCTTCTTTTTTATACATTTTTACTATTTTCCCGGCGACTCTTTTAAAAGATAGATTTGCCAGTTTATCCGTTTCGACAAAAACAGCGTCCGTAATTGCGTATTCTATTCTATGTTTTATCCATCTAAAAGCTATAACAGAAAATATAAGCATTAAAGCGACAACTATTAAAAGTCCGATTTTATTTTTCAATTTTTCCTCCTACCGCCTTTTCAAGTTCAATGAAAGCTTTTAATAACTGGTAGTAAGAAATGACTTTCCCTTTTCTTGCAGAAGTTAATGCCGCTTCAGCATCTAAAACATCTGTTGTTGATGCCAGTTGGTTCTTATACTGTTCAACAACCATTCTGTAATACTCTTCAGCTTCTTTAAGAGAACTTTCAGCAACTTTTAGATTTTTCTTTGCCACTTCAAAATTTTCATAAGCTGCTTTTACCTGAAGTCTTATCTTATTTTTTAGCTCCTCGATCTGGTATTTAAGCTTTTTCTTCTGCTGTTTTGTTTTAAGAATAGCGTAATATGGTTTTATGCCCTGAAACTGTAAGTTTATTGCCACTGAAACTGCAATATTTCCCTTTGGATCCAGATATGGATACTGATCTGAGTAAAAATATTTTCCCTGAGCTATTATCTTTGGATAAAACTCTGATCTTTCAATTTTTTCGACATATTTCAGTCCTTTTTTTCTGTAATTAAGGGCTTTTATGATATTTCTATTTTTTACTGCAGTATCGGCAAGTTTGTGAAAATCAAGATTCTCTGGTATTTCAATATTTACAGGCTCAACTTTAAAATCCTTTTCCAGTTTTTCATTTAAAAGCATGTTTAAACTTGATTTTGCAATTATAAGATCTCCTTCTGCTTTTTTTATTTTCATCTCAATCTGAGACAGTTTAACTTTTGACTGAAGAACTTCAACTTTTGTTATCAGTCCCTCTTTGTAAAACTCTTCTGCTCTAAGAAGGTGGGATTTTACAGCTTCATACTGCTTTTTATATGTTTCCAAAATAGCCTTTGTCATTAATACATCTAAGTACGCTTTTTTTACCTCAGCGGAAATGTTTATTTTTTGCTCGTTATATATCTCTTTATTCGCTTTTATGCTTATCTTTGAGATTTTAATTTTACTTGGCCTTGCGAAGCCTGTAAAAACCGGATAGTTTAGCCCCATTTCAAAGTTATAAAAATCTCTACTCATCTGTTTGAATGAAAAAGGAACAGGAAATACAGAAGATGGAGGAAGATTTGTATAAGGCGTATCTTTAAGGAAAGTAAATGAATAGTTTATAAAAAACTGAGGAAACCAGAGATTTTTATCTTCTTTCAGCTGGATTGTGGATATTTTGATCTCCTGTTTATACTGTTTAAGTTCTAAATTGTTTTCCAGTGCTTTATTAACAGCTTCCTCTATTGTTAGGGCATTTGCAAGCATAGGAAATAGAAATAGTAAGACAAATGCAATCTTTCTCATTTTATTCCTCTAAAAATTATATTCACTCCCTCCTCAAACTCTTTAATAATTTTGTCAAGAGGCTGGTTTTCTATCAAAATATTAAACTCAAATAACCTTTTGCCAAATCCCATGAATAGATCTGTTAAAAGTTCCCTATTTCCAAAACCTTTTAGAATGTCAATATAGAAGCTTTTAATTTTTTCATTTGTGGAGATATATATCTGCTTAAACTTGTCATCCATGCATAAAAGCTGGAAAAAGTATATGTATGCTATCTCCTTATAACTATATAAAACTCTGAAAATCTCATTACCAAATCTGATGATTCTTTCTTCAGTTTCTATATCAATTATCCTGTATTTTTCAGTAATACTTTCTATCTGTTTTACTATACTTTCTACTATAGACAAAAAAATCTCTTCTTTACTTCTAAAGTATAGATAAAAAGTTCCCTGTGCTACACCTGCATCTTTTACAATATCAGATACTTTTGTGTTAAAGTACCCTTTTTCAGAAAAAACCTTTACAGCCGAGCTTATAAGCTTCTGTTTAGTAGCTGACTGACTCATCAGTCATAATTTAATAGATATCCAAAATATTGTCAACATCCACTTCAAAAATTAATTTATCACTGATAAAATTACGAAATATTCTTAACAAAAATGGAGGGATTCAGGATGAATATCGCTGTTATTTCTTTTGATCAGGAGCTTTCAAACAGAATTAAATCAAAACTTTCAGACTATAATGTACAGCTGTATATAGATAGTCTGAGTATGCTTAAGGATATAAGCAGTTTTAATCCGGATATTATTATATACGACGCTTCAGCCGGAGATTTTGCAGTTGATGATCTTAAATTTCTTCTTACAAGGAATAAACTTGAAGATAAAAAATTTGAAATACTGATCTCAAAGGAAAATCCTATAGACAGAAAGGAACTTCCAGAGAATGTGTCAATACAGTTCTTTATAAAAAATGATGAGGACGAAAAGCTTGTAGAAACTATAAAACAGACGGTTTCAGAAAATAAAAAAGATGAAAACTTTTCAGAGGAAATCTATCAGCCACCTGAGGATATTGAAGCATTACTTGGAGATTTTGGTTCTGGAACAGAAAATGCCAGTGAAGAAAAAAACGATGATATAGAATCTATTATTCAGGAGATACCTAAGATTGAAGAAAACGTTGAAGATATGAATATTGATGAGAATATACCTGAAAGTATTGAAGAAGTAATACCAGACTCAAGTATGTTTGAAGAAACTGTCAATATTACAGAAAGTAGAGAAGACACAATAGAAAAAAAACCATCAAACAGTATAAAACTGGAGATAGAGATATCACCAGAGGAACTTAAAAGGATGATAATAGAATTATCTGTAGAAAAACTTGTCAGAGACTTAAAAAATGATGATGCCATACAAAAGCTTATATCGGATCTACAAAAAGATTTCATAGATCGAACGGAAAAAGAGCTTGAAGATTTAAAAGAGTCCCTCAAAAAAGAGATAAAGGAAAACCTTGTCTCAAAGATAGAAAAAGACCTAAAAGAAACGATAAAAGAGAGCATCAGGGAGGATGTAACAAAAATAACATCAGAGATTGTTAAAGAAAAATTGGAACAGCTTTTTAGTAAAAAGTGATCATTTCCTTAAGAAAAGGTAGCTGAAACCTGCTGTAACCGCTGAACCTATAAGTATAAAAATATGTACAAATACTGAGGAAAGTAGAGCTGTATCTTTGTCGATACCTGACAGATAAAGTATTCCAGCATATCCTCCCTCATAAGTCCCTATGCCTGCTATTCCGTGTATAGGAAGAATGGTTGTAAAATCCCCTGCAGAAGCTGCGAAAAAGTTTTCAATAAAAGTTATTTCTATACCATGTGGTATAACGAAATAGAATCCAGAAAATTTAAATACAAACGTTAATATTGATAAGATATAAAGTGAGATAAGATTTTTCAGGGTCAACACATTTTTATTAAACTCCTGAAATCTATCCATCCTTATATAAGATATTATCCACTTAAGAATGTAAAAACTAAAGGGCATAACCAGTATCAGAAGTACAGAAAGAAGTATATATCCTTTATAAATGAGAAAGGATGATACAAAAACTGCAAATAAAGAAAGTGCATCAAAGAATCTGACAGTAAAAAAACTAAAAGCACTTTCCTTAAATGGTATTTTCTCTTTTTTGAGCATATAAAAAAAAGACAGCTCCCCTGTTCTAAATGGAAGAAAAATATTAAAAACTGTGTTAAACGAGGTTATCTTAAAAAGTTTTTTGAAATCTTTTATTTCAAGTGTTATCTTCCATCTATAGGTTCGTGTAATGTAGGAAAATATATATAGTATAAAAGCAAGCAAAAGATCTGTTATAGAGACTTTTTTTAAAAAATATATGAGTTTTTCAAGTCCTATCACTATGTAAAAAAGGTATATAAAACCTACAGTAACAGCTATTGATACAGATAATTCAAATATCTTTAAATATCTCTTCAATTTAGCTTTCTTTCTTAACAATCTCTTTTATTATGTAAGGTCTCTTACCCTGAGACTCATAGTACGTTCTTGTTATAAGTTCCGCCACTATTCCTGTTGACACCAGTTGAATGCCTGAAAGAACAAAAAGAGTCCCAAATATCAAAAGCGGTCTGTTTCCTATATCCTGACCAAATAGAATCTTTATTAAAACAAGATATGAAAGGGTGAAAAATCCAAAGAGCAGTAAAACAGCACCCGTTCCTCCAAAAACTCTTAAAGGTTTCGTCCTGTAATCTAATAAGAACTTAACAAGCATAAGATCAAGAAGAACCTTAAAAGTTCTTGATATGCCGTATTTTGACTTTCCATATATTCTTGGATGGTGTTTTACCGGAATCTCAGTAATTTTTGCTCCTATTGATTTAGATAATGCGGGAAGAAATCTGTGCATCTCCCCATAAAAATCAAGCTGTTTTGCAACATCGGCTCTATAAGCCTTTAAAGAACAACCGTAATCATGAAGATGAACTCCCGTAACTTTAGATATAAGCCAGTTTGCAATCCTTGATGGAAGAGTTCTGCTTAAAAACGCATCTTTTCTATCTTTTCTCCATCCGCTAACGATATCATAACCCTGATCTATTAGATCAAGAAGCTTAGGTATGTCTTCAGGATCATTCTGGAGATCTCCATCCATTGTTATAATAACCTCTCCATTCGCAGTTTCAAATCCTGCTGACATAGCGGCAGTCTGACCAAAATTTTTTCTAAAATTTACGCCAACAACACGATCATCTTTTTCTGCAAAATCCTTTATTATTTCCCATGATCGGTCATTACTACCATCATTCACAAATATAATCTCATACTCCCTTCCCAAGGAATCCAGCACTCTCTTAAGTTTTTCATAAAGCAGGGGAAGATTTTCCTCCTCATCAAATATTGGTATTACCACAGAAATATCTACCTTCTTCCCTTTCATTTTTCTCCTACTTTCTAACAAATTTTACTATTCCTCTAAACCCTTCAGGTTTAAGTTTTTTCCTGTAAAATCTTGATGCTTCAAGATAACTCTTGAAATATCCTATTATAACAAAATAATAATCAGTACCGTCTATATTCCTCTTGCTTATCTTAGGTTCAAGACCCTTTTCTTTTAATCTCTCAAACAGATCCATAGCAGTCTTTTTATTTGAGAAAGCTCCAACCTGAACATAGAATCTTATTTTGGGCTTCACAACATTTTTTGGCGTTTCAGAGATAGTTTTCTTAGCAGTTCTGATCTCAGGCTTTCTTTCTATCTTCTCCTCTTTTATTTTGTTTTCTTTTATTTTATCTTCTTCCTTTCTCATCACATGTGTTTCTTCCTTTTTTCCTTGTTTCGATAACTCTTTTTTAAGATCCAAACGTTCATTAATATTTTCAATACTTTTCTTTGCTTTTATCTCTCTTTTTATTTCCTTTTCTTTTTCCCTAACAATCTTTTTATCAACAATATTTATAAACTTTATAGCCTCCTGTTTAACAAACATATCATCCCCTGCAACCTTTTTCGCCTTTTGAAAGAAATATCTTGATTTCTCATACTCTCCAAGATAGTAATAGGCTTTTCCAAGACCAAGATAAATATATGGATTTACAAGACCGGCATTCACAGCTTTTGTAAATATATCATAAGCATCTGTGTATCTCTTCTGTAAAATGTAGTGATTTCCAAGGGTTATATAAGCATTCATAAAATATGGATTATAAGATATTGTTTTTTTTAAAGCCTCTTCAAACTTAGGAATATTCCCCATTTTCCTATAAACAACAGCAATATTGTAGAGGGCCTTTTCCTTGTTTCTATAATTTGGATTTTCTGTAGCTTTCTCAAGATACCATAAAGCCTGTTCATAGTTACCTTCCTGAGCAAGCAATACTCCAAGATTTGTGTATGTCTCAGGTTTATCAGGAAGTATTTCTATAGATTTAAGAAAGTACTCCTTTGCCCTTGAGTATTCCTTAACATTTGTGTAAGCAATACCGAGAGCATTTAATATATCAGGATCCTCTGGATCTATCTCATAAGCTTTATTTAAGTAGTATATAGCCTGAGCGATATTACCGCTATTAAGGTACGATAAACCTATCTTGTAGTAATACTGACTGTTCTGTAACCTTTTCTCCTCATACTCTGCAGGCTTAGGTGCACAGCTGAATATTAAAGAGAAAAAAGCAAACAGCAGTACAAATCTAAATATTCTCTTCATAACTGTTTTCCCATAAACTAATATATATAATCATAACTTATTTAGATTTATATTTAAATCTTCTATCTTTCTGTGTATCGTATTCCTGTGTATTCCAAGAAACTTTGCAGCCTCTGATATATTGCCGTTTGTATATTTTAATACTTCTTGTATAACAAGCTTTTCAGCTTCCTCTATCATTTTGATATATATATTCTTTTTATTTTGAAGTATAAGACTTCTTGATTCCTTAATAAATCCTTCTCTCCAGTCTGCACCTCTAAACTCATCTGACCCTGTTATTTTTGAAGGAATGAGATCCGGCGTTATCGGTCTTTCCCTGTGAATAGCTATTAGTTTATTTACTATATTCTTAAGCTCTCTGACATTACCAGGATAATCATAATTCATCATTACCTCAACAGCCTCTTTTGTAAAGCCCCCTCTTTTTAAACCATACTTTCTCATAGCCTGCTTTGAAAAAAGCTCTATAAGATCAGGTATATCTTCTTTCCTCTCCCTTAAAGGAGGTATATGTATCTCTATAACAGACAGCCTGTAAAAAAGATCTTCTCTAAATTTTCCTTCTGCTACCAGTTTAATAAGATCTTTATTTGTAGCCGATATTACTCTCACATCTATACTATAAGTTTTTGATGATCCAACAGGAGTTACCTCCATCTCCTGTAGAACTCTGAGAAGCTTACTTTGGGCTTCAAGAGACATCTCACTTATCTCATCAAGAAATATTGTGCCCCCATCTGCCATTAAAAATTTTCCTTTTTTAGATCTGTCGGCTCCAGTAAAAGCTCCTTTTTCATAACCAAAAAGTTCAGACTCTATTAAACCAGAAGGGATCGCGGCACAATTAATAGCTATAAAAGGTTTATCAGATCTATTGCTGTATCTATGGATCAATTTTGCTATGACTTCTTTCCCTGTTCCACTTTCACCAGTTATAAGAACAGGTTCATCACTTGCTCCTGCTCTCCCGACAATCTTGAATATCTCACCCATAGATGGGCTTTTACCTATAATATCAATATCAAGGGCTTCAGAAACTGTTTGGGTACCGGATATCTTTTTTATATCACTAACAACCTTTCTTATTCTATCTATATCAAAAGGCTTAGGTATATAGTCGTATGCTCCAAGTCTCATAGCTTCTATCAAATAATTGTACTCATTGTGACCCGATATCATAACTACATACGGTTTGTTTTCAAATCCTATAACCTTTTTAAGTATGTCCAGTCCATCAGCATCGCCAAGCGATATATCAAGGAAAACAATATCAGGAGACTCTTCTTGAATGATACGAACCGCATTTTCCCCACTTTCATATGTTTTAACATCCAGACCTTCTTTAATCAGAACCTTCTTAAGAACATTTCTTATAGTTCTTTCATCATCAAAAATAAGTACTTTCATCTTTACTCCTTGTATGGAAGCAGTATCTCAAATGTTGCATTTCCTATATATCTTAGAATGCCTTTATGCTCTTTCACTATTTTATAAGATGAGGAAAGGCCTATTCCCATCCCTCCTTTTTTAGTTGATGTAAATGGAATAAAAAGCTTATCAATTATATCCTCTGAAACGCCTTTCCCACTGTCTTTCACTCTTATAAACACCTTATCCCCTTTTGGCGAGTAAACTTTATCCCATGATATTCCTGTATAAACCGTTATTTTTCCCCTGCCATTTACAGATTCAATACCATTTCTGATTATATTTATAAGAACTCTTAACATATACTCCCTGTCAAGTTCTATATCAGGTAAGCTTGGATCATATATTCTTTCAAACTCCATTTCAGGATACTGTGAGTAGAGTGATTTTATTGCTCTATCTATAAGCATATGTATGTTGGTTTTTTCTTTTTGAAGATTAAACTTTTTTGTGATCAATGTAATATCATTTATCATGCTTTCAAGCCTTTTTACCTCGTAAAGAATATCATCAATAAGCTCCTGATCTGTGGGGTCTTCTTTTAAGAGTTGGGCGGAACCTTTTATTCCTCCTATCGGTCCTTTCATATCGTGAAAGATGTTTGATATAAGTCTTGAAATTGTTACAATCCATCCTTCCTTCTTATTTTTTTCTTCAAGTTCAATGAATCTTGTTATATCCCTTATTAGAAGTGTCACACATCGGTTTTCATATGGAAAAGCATCTATTAGAAATTTGTTTTTATCAATCTCTTTAAATATACTTTTAACAGATATTCCCTCCCTCACATGTTTTAAACTAAGTGGATATTTAATAAGTTCGTTAAAACGGTGTTTTCCTATCTGGGCTTTAAGCTGTTGAGCTGATTGATTTAAATATATAATATCTCCGTTAAAATCAAGTACAACAATAGGATCCCCAATACTTTCTAAAATACTCTCTGTCTTTTCCATCTGAAACCTGAGCAAAGGGGCTTTCGCCCCTCAATCAATTTTCTTTTTCTGTATCTGCCTGGACAAAATTCTGATTTTGACTTACGATCTCCTGAACATTCTGTGATATTCTATAAGCACAGAAAGAAGGTCCGCACATAGAACAGAATTTCGCAGATTTATAACCTTCCTGCGGCAGTGTCTCATCATGATATTTCCTTGCTGTTTCTGGATCTATCGCAAGCTCAAACTGTCTTTCCCAATCAAACTCATACCTTGCTTTTGACATGGCATCATCCCATTCTTTCGCTCCTTTCCTGTGTCTTGCAAGATCGGCAGCATGAGCAGCTATTTTATAAGCAATAAGTCCCTGTTTTACGTCTTCTGGGTTTGGAAGACCTAAATGTTCTTTAGGCGTCACGTAACAGAGCATTGAAGCCCCGTACCATCCGGCCATAGCAGCACCAATCGCCGAGGCTATATGGTCGTATCCAGGTGCAATGTCAGTTACAAGAGGTCCAAGAACATAAAATGGCGCTTCATAACAGAGCTCCATCTCCTTTTTTATATTCAGTTCTATCTGATCCATTGGAACATGACCTGGACCTTCTATCATAACCTGAACTCCATGTTCCCAAGCTTTTTTAGTAAGTTCCCCTAAAACTTTAAGCTCAGCAAACTGGGCTTCATCAGAAGCATCGTTTATACAGCCAGGTCTAAGACCATCACCTAACGAAAAAGTTACATCATATTTTTTAAATATCTCACATATACTATCAAAATGTGTATATAATGGATTCTGTTTTCCATGAACAGTCATCCATTCAGCCATTATAGATCCACCTCGTGAAACAATACCCATCAATCTATGATTTACGAGAGGTAGAAATTCTTTTAGAACACCTGCATGTATAGTCATGTAATCAACCCCTTGTTGTGCCTGAAGTTCAATAATATCAAGAATATCCTGCTCTGTTAGATGTTCAATGGTTCTTACTTCCTGAACCGCCTGATATATGGGAACAGTTCCCACTGGAACAGGAGATTCTCTTATAATAGCTTCTCTTATCTCGTTAACATTTCCCCCTGTAGAAAGATCCATGACTGTATCGGCTCCATATTTAAGGGCTACTCTCAATTTCTCAAGCTCACCTTCAACGTCGGAAACAACTGCAGAATTGCCAATATTTGCATTTACTTTACATTTAGCCTCTATTCCAATAGCCATAGGCTCTAAGGAATAATGATGTATGTTAGCTGGAATTATCATCCTTCCCTTTGCGACCTCAGATCTTACCAGTTCTACAGGAAGATCTTCCCTTTTTGCTACATACTCCATTTCAGGTGTAATTATACCTTCTCTTGCGTAATCCATCTGTGTCTTTCCGTAAGTAGTGCTTCTTGGGACTTTATATCTACCCATTATATATTTACCTCCACATATAGTTTCTTAGGTATCTGATAACATACATCCAGTTAGATAAAAAATGAAATCAATCATAAATTTTTCAATATATATTATCATTTCACAGCAGTATTTTCTTATAAACAGCGCCTCTGGGAGTTAGTATGCTTTCAATAATATTTATTTCTAAGCTTTCTTGACAGCCAAAGAAACAGTCCTCATAATTCTTTATCTTAATTATAAAATCTTCTCTCTTGACATTTTTAATTCTTTTAATAGTCACATGGGGAATAAAGGGTTTGATCTCTTTTTGATATCCAATGGATAAAAGTTTATCCTGAACGGTTTTGTTGATAGTATTAA
>Ga0256914_1001295_pt1 | contig 23108 bp, 23 predicted proteins | sample HulkmetaG_FD_191571 | JGI IMG/M metagenome (GOLD analysis project Ga0256914, IMG submission 191571) | Hydrothermal chimney microbial communities from Main Endeavour vent field at the Juan de Fuca Ridge, Pacific Ocean - Hulk | ecosystem: Environmental > Aquatic > Marine > Hydrothermal vents ... | reverse complement strand
CCATGTTCGGCGCCCATCAGTGGACGGAACGGCTGTATGAAAAAGAGGGCCGGACGGTCCGCTTGTTCGTGGGGCGCAGTTACGATCAGAAGAAGCTTTATCACCATCCCGAGATCGCGTTGTCGCGGGGAATGGACTTGGACAACGGTGCTTGGACTTGGATCGAGGACGTGCCGGTCTATGTCATGAGGGCCAAACAGGGTCATGGTGTTGCCGCCTACGTGTTGCTGTATGACGACACGTTCGTGACCGATCCGGTGGGCAATCAGTTGCGTCACGCTTTTTGGCAGCTCTTCAACCCCAGGCGTCCCATCACGTTGTTTTACGTACACGATGAACGCTTGCCGGCCGGCGCCGAATTTTCCGATAGCAAGGCGGCGCGACTGTTGCTCGAAGCCGTTCATCGCTTCCGCACCCAACGGTCCGAGAGTCATGGGTGAGCGGCGCCCGGCCATCATCGTTTTTTCCACCTTGTTCCCCCATTCCGGACTTCCAGGTGCGGGGCTGTTCATACGGGAGCGTATGTTCCGGGTGGCGCGAGAACTTCCATTGGTGGTGGTGTCGCCAAAGCCTTGGTTTCCAGGGCAGGGTTTGATTCGCCGATTGCGACCTGGTTTCCGGCCTCCGGCACCGCGGAGAGAGCTTCAGCAGGGGATCGAAATCCATTTTCCCCGTTTTCTCGCGTTGCCCGGCGTGTTGCGCCGGTGGGATGGTTTTTCCATGGCGTTGAGCAGTTACCGACTCCTGCGCCGTTTACGGCGCCAAGGTTATGATTTGATCGACGCCCACTTCGCCTATCCAGATGGCTATGCCGCCACCTTTCTCGGGCGCTGGCTTGGCCTGCCGGTGACGATCACGTTGCGGGGTACTGAAATACCTCACTCGCGTAAACCGCCGCTGCGTCGGCGTTTGGTTCGGGCATTGGACCGGGCCGATCACGTTTTTGCCGTATCGGGTTCTTTGAAGGCGCATGCGGTGGCGCTGGGGGTCCCGGAGCGGAAAATCCAGGTGGTGGGTAATGGAGTGGATGTGGAGAAATTTCACCCAGTGTCCCGAGATGCGGCCCGTAAGGAGCTCGGCCTGCCGGCAGACGTGCCGGTGCTCATCACCGTGGGAGGGCTGGTGGAACGGAAGGGCTTCCATCGTGTCATCGAGCTTTTGCCCGCTTTGCGTCGCAAACATCCAGGGCTGTGTTATCTGGTGGTAGGGGGACCCAGTCCTGAAGGGGATTGGAGTGATCGGTTGCGGGAACAGGTGGCGAACTTGGGTCTGCAAGAGGCCGTGCGTTTTCTCGGTCCGATCGAACCGATGCGGCTGAAGGTGCCGCTCTCGGCGGCCGATCTGTTCGTGCTGGCCACTCGTAACGAAGGTTGGGCCAATGTTTTCCTCGAGGCCATGGCGTGTGGTCTTCCGGTGGTGACAACGGATGTGGGTGGAAATCGGGAGGTGGTTCGGGACGATAGCCTGGGTCGCGTGGTGCCTTTCGGTGATGCATCTGCTTTGGAACGGGCCATCGACGAAGCGCTGCAGACCCCGTGGGATCGTCGGGCCATCATGGCTTATGCTCGGGAGAACAGCTGGGACAAGCGGGTAGATCAACTGGTCGAGGCTTTTCAACGGGTACGTGCAGGGTATCGGAAAAACATATCATGAGTCTTTACACCAAGCTGGCGGCCAATTTGATTTTTCCCCTCCACGAGCGGCTCAAGGGGCACAGCACGGTGGCGGTGCGGCGGGAGCTGGAACGTACCCAGTGGCTTTCTCCGGAGCGGCTCGAACAGTTGCGCATCGAGCGATTGCGTGCGTTTCTCCGTCGAGTTCAGAGCCATGTGCCGGCGTGGCGGGACGTGTTCGAAGCGCGGGGCTTCGACCCGAACGAAGTGACCGGACTGGGGGACCTCGAGCGCTTGCCGCTCACCGACAAGGCATTCATCCGCCGGAACATCGAACGACTCAAGGCCGACGATGCCCGTGGGCTGGCCCGTTTCAACACCGGGGGATCGAGCGGCGAGCCGCTCATCTTCTACATCGGCAAGGAGCGGGTGAGCCACGACGTGGCGGCCAAATGGCGCGCCACCCGCTGGTGGGGGGTGGACATCGGTGACCCTGAAGTCGTGGTTTGGGGTTCGCCCATCGAGTTGGGCGCCCAGGACCGCATTCGGCAATTGCGTGATGCCATGTTGCGGACGACGCTGTTGCCGGCGTTCGAGATGTCGGAGTCCAAGCTGGACGAATTCATTCGACGAATCCGGCGAATTCGGCCGCGGATGTTGTTCGGCTATCCTTCGGCTCTGGCCCACATCGCGGCCCACGCCGAAAAAAAGGGAACGGCCATGGACGATCTGGGCATCCGGGTGGCCTTCGTCACTTCCGAGCGGCTCTACGACCATCAACGGGCGATCATCGAGCGGGTGTTCGGATGCCCCGTGGCCAATGGCTATGGAGGCCGTGATGCCGGATTCATCGCCCACGCCTGTCCCGAAGGGGGAATGCACATCACCGCCGAGGACATCATCGTGGAGATCGTAGACCGGGAAGGGCGGGTGCTGCCGCCCGGCGAGAGCGGTGAGATCGTGGTCACCCATCTTGCCACCGCCGATTTTCCGTTCATTCGCTACCGCACCGGTGACGTGGGGGTGCTGGACGATGGCCTTTGTCCTTGCGGTCGTGGGCTGCCTCTGCTCAAGGAGATCGAGGGGCGGACCACCGATTTCATCGTGGCACGGGACGGTACCGTGCTCCACGGCCTGGCCTTGATCTACGTGCTGCGCGATCTGCCGGGCGTGGCCGAGTTCAAGATCGTTCAAGAGAGTTTGGACCTGACTCGGGTCTTCATCGTGCGGGAGGCCGGCTATGGCGACACCGCGGAGCAGGAGATCCGTGAGACGTTCCGCAAACGCCTCGGCGAGGACGTGGAGATCGACATTCGCTACGTGGACCGCATCGAGGCCGAACGTTCGGGCAAGTTCCGTTACGTGGTCAGCAAAGTGGCGCCTTGACGGCGGCGCGTGGGTGCTTCTGCGACACCGTTCCCGAAACCCGTTACCAGCAACTGCTATACCTTTCACCACGGTGACACGAAATTCCACAGGCAGGTGCGATCATGGGAACGGGAACCCAACCGGCCGTGGCTCTGGCGCGGCCCGCAGACGTGCAAACGAAGGCCGAAGTGGATGGTGCTGCAGCCCTTGCCGAGGCGCGGCGCTTTTCCCAGCTCCACGTGGAGGTGGTGCGCAACGCCACGGGTGACTTCAACCCTTTTCATGATGCTCGGCGGTGGCTTCAGGTGCGTCGAAACCCGTTCGGCGCACCCATCGTGCTCGGTTTTCAGCTCGAAGCCATGCTCGTCCATGCCGTCGCCCGCCGGTGGGCGCAAGACGGTGTGGCGGACGACCTTCCTTATCTCTCCTGCCGCTTCACTTTTGTCGACGCGGTGCGGATCAACGAGTTGGTGCTTCCCGAGGTGAAGCCCACCCGCGTTGCGCGGGAACAGGTCGCCAATCGTGTCCTGTTGCGGAAAGAGGGGCGGGCGGTGGTCACCGGGCGAGTGGAGTGTCACCGCCGCCGGCCTGCTGCGCTCGGCATCGATTTCAGACCGCCGCCGGGATTGGAAGAGCAGCCCGACGGCGCGCGCCTGGCCGGCGGCCGTTTCTTTCTCAAAAGGCGGGTGCTGCAGGTGAGCGATGCCAAGAACTTCCTGGCCGGTTCCCAGGTTCCAGTGGCGCCCTATTTCGATGAATTGGAAAGCCGCGTCCGCTTTCCCGAACTCTATCCTTTGTCGCTCATCTCCTCCGCTCTGCTGGAAAAGGCGGCGCAATCAGGATACGACTTTCTCGAGCGCCCATTGGTGTATGCCGCGCACAACTTTCACATCGATCGCGCCTTGGTGGCCGGATTGAAGGACGGTGCACTGCTCCACATTCTGGTGGAGGAAGTGCAAGGTACGGACTCCGGTGCGGCCTGCCGGCACCGCTGTATCGGCCTGTTGAACGGAGGTCGCCTGCTCTTCGTCGCCGATGCCCGTCTGGCGCCGCTGCCCGACTGATTCCTCCTTCGTCGTCTCTCCCCCCTTGCGCCCGGTCGGCTCCTTGTCGATCGGGCGCCCCTTTGTCTTGAATTGCCGGTGCCCCGCCCGGATGTAAGAGAAAAACATCCACCATTCCAAGGGACATGACCGGCCGTCTTATCGATGAACCCGGATTGCGTGACCGGAAGGGTGTGTTTCGTGATCGGGAGCACGCAGGGCGGGTCCTGTCCGGAATGTTGTCGGAGTATGCGAATGGCGACGGGTTGGTGCTGGCCATTCCCGCGGGCGGGGTGCCGGTGGGGGCATCCATGGCCCGTGTCCTCAGCCTTCCCCTCGACCTGTGTGTGGTGAGCAAGATCCTGCTGCCCTGGACCACCGAAGCGGGTTTTGGAGCCGTCGCCTTCGATGGCAGCGTCTGGTACAACCCGGGATACATCGAGCATTTCCGGCTCACGGCGGAGCAAGTGGCGCAGGCCACCGAAGCGGCACGCCGAAAGGTGGTGCGCCGCTTGCGTCGCTTCAGAGGCGAGCGCCCCATGCCCGAGGTCCGGGGTCGGCCGGTGTTCCTGGTGGACGACGGCTTGGCATCGGGGGCTACCTTACGGGCCGGGATCGCTGCACTGCGTCGGCTGGGCGCAGACCAGCTCATGGTGGCGGTACCCACGGCGCACAGGGACAACGCCAGGATACTGGCCCGGGAGGTGGCGGCGCTCTATTGTGCCAATCTACGCAGTGGACCCACTTTTGCAGTGGCGGAAGCCTATCTGGAGTGGCACGATGTGAGCGACGAGGAGGTGGCCGCGCTGCTGGAAACCATGGGAGGGGCATCATCGCCATGAGCATACGAACGACCGAAGTCGAAGTGGTGGCGGATGGTGTGCGTCTGCCGGCCTACCTGAACCTTCCACCGCAGCCTTCGGGGCTGGTGATCTTCGTCCATGGCAGCGGCAGCAGCCGCTTCAGCTCACGCAATCGGTTCGTGGCCGATGTTCTTTCTGCCGCCGGGTTGGCTACGCTGTTGTTCGACCTGTTGACAGCCGACGAAGGGCGGGTGGATGCGCACACCGCCCAGTATCGCTTCGACATTCCCCTGCTGGTGGCGCGCACGACGGGCACGCTGGATTGGGCGCGCCGGGAGCTGGGCGTGGCGCGGCCCGGCTTGTTCGGCGCCAGTACGGGAGCCGCCGCCGCCCTGGGGGCTGCAGCACAGCGCCCCGCAGAGGTGGGCGCCGTGGTCTCCCGGGGCGGCCGTCCCGACTTGGCGTTGCCGGTGCTGGACCGTGTGCGGGCACCCACCCTGTTCATCGTCGGGGCACTGGATTCCCAGGTGCTGGAGCTCAACCGACAGGCCGCAGCCGCCATGACCGCGCCCCACGAACTGGTGGTGGTCCCCGGCGCCACCCATCTGTTCGAAGAGCCGGGCACCTTAGAACAGGTGGCTGCGCTGGCACGGGATTGGTTTCTCGAGTATTTGCCGCAACAGGAGGCGAACCCATGACCACACCTTTCAGCAAAGAGACCTTGGCCTCTTTCCAGCAGGCGTTGGAAACGCAGGAACGGTCGTTGCGCGAGCAGATCCGTGAAGAGCTGCTCAAAGCCAACGCGGAGCAGTATTCCGAGCTGGCCGGACAGGTGCACGATCCGGAAGAGGCCTCCGTCGCCGACATGTTGGTGGACTTGAACCTGGCCACCATCGAAAAGCATGTGCAAGAGTTGCGTGAGGTGGCAGCGGCCTTGGACCGCATCCGGGAAGGGGAATACGGGATCTGTGAAGAGTGTGGCGGCCCCATCGGCGAGCCCCGCTTGCGGGCCAATCCCGTGGCCCGGCGCTGTGTTCGTTGTCAGGAGATGTGGGAAAAGACCCATGCCGGTGGGCGCACGCCCGCCCTTTGATCATCTGCGCCTGGTGACTTGAAGCGGGGGGCGGTATCCTTGAGGCCCTCCCTCAAGGGTTTCATCCAGGGATCGCAACGTCGTGAAGGATGCCGGAACCGTGGAGCTGCTGCCGCCCGCAGGCCAGCCCGCTCAACATTCTCCCCAACCCACTGGCCGGCGGTTGCGTGTTTTCGTCCTCGTCTTCCTGCCGATTTTGATCATCGGTCTGGGATGGGATTTCATGCGGCCGCCTCTCTATCGCGTGACGGCCACGCTTCTCACCGTGGCGCCGCCCGAGCTGGGCGAGCGCGGTTCGGAAGCCGACCTCCAACACGTGGCCATTCAGCGCCAGCACCTGCTTGGGCAGAAGGTGTTGGAACGGGTGGCCGACGCCCTGGCCGAGCGGGGTGAAGACGGGGCGGTCACGCCGGATCGCCTGCGTGCGCTCTTCCAGGTGCTGCCCGTGCCCGAAACCAATCTGGTCGAATTGCGTGCCGAAGGCGAGGATCCCGTATTTCTTTCAGCGGCCGTCAATGCCTGGCTCGACGCCTACCTGAAGGCGCGGGCCGAAGAGGTCGCCGATCTGGAGGCGCGCACCACCGAGGTGTTGCAGGAGCAATACCAGGCGATGGGGCGGCTCATCGAAGAGAAGAGGGCACGGTTGCAGCGGTTTCGTGAGGAAAACGAGATTCTCAGCACCGCCCGCGACGAAAACCAGATTCTGGCCCGGCTCAAAGGGTTGAATGAATCCCTCAATGCCGCAAACGAAGCGCGGATCAAGGCCCAGGCCCGTCTCGATGCCATCGAACAGGCCATCGCGAGGGGCGAAACCCTGGTGCCGGAGGAGGACAAGCGCCATTACGCCGAAATGGTCAGACGGGCCCAGGAACTGCGCGAACAGGTGGCGGAGTTGGATCGTCGGTACACCAAGGAATACATCGAGCGTTCTCCTTCGTTGAAGGTGATACCGGAAAAGCTGGCGCAGCTGGAGGCCAAGCTCGCCGCTTACCGTGAGAAGAGTCGGGACTATCTCCTTTCGAATGCCCGGCAGGAACTCGCCGCAGCGGAAACGACGGTGCAGGAGTTGGAGCGGCAACTGGAGGCGATGAAAGCGGAGGCTTCGGAGTTCACCGCGCGCTTCGCCGAGTACGAGGCCATGCAAGAAGATCTGGCGGCGCTGGAGCAGCGGTACCGTGAACTGGAAGACCGCCTCGTCCAGGTGCGGATCGCCAACAAGAAGAAATACCCCCAGGTTCAAGTGGTGGAGTGGGCCTACCCACCGGCCGATCCCATCGAGCCGGACTATTGGCGCGACGCCGCCCTCGTCGTGGGCGTGGCCTTGCTGGCGGGGCTGTTGGCGGTGTGGGTGGTGGACTATCTGCGTCCTCCTCCGCCTGCGCCCGTCGCCACCGTGGGGGTGGCCCTCTATCCGGCCCACCCCGGTCTGCCGGGCGGCGGCGCGGCGGCGCCGCCCGGCGCACTCGAAGGGAAACGGCGGGTTCTTCCGAAGTCGGAGCCGGAGCTTCCCGAGCTAGCGCCCGATCGGGTGCGCGATTTGCTCGAAGCGGGGGACCGGGTCACACGCCAGCTGTTGGCGCTCCTGCTCATCGGGCTGTCGCCGCAGGAGATTCTCGATCTCGACGAGAAGGATCTGGACCCGGAGAGCGGCCAAGTGCGGGTGCGGGGAGCGTCGCAGAGGACTCTCCTGTTGCCGCCCGCCGTGCGGGGGTGGTTCCTTCGAGACGGCCGGCCGTGGCTCGCCTGGCGGGCGCTGGAGGCGTTCGATGAGGCGGAGCTCGACGCGCGCATCGTCCTGGCGGCGCGGGATGCCGGGGTGGAGCCGCCCCCTGATGCGGAGACGTTGAGAAACAGTTATCTCCTCTATCTGGTGCGTCAGGGTCTGCGCCTGGGCGAGCTGGAGAAGGTGGCCGGCCTGCTTCCAGCAAGGCGTCTTGCGGCTCTGGAGCGTGCAGCGCCCGAAGGACGGGGACGAACGCTCGAGGAGGTGGTTCGGTTCCACCCTGCATTGCAGCCCATCGTCTAGACGGCCTGTTCTCCGGTCAATGCCGCTCGGTGGGGTTCGCGACGAAGAGATACTCTTGGAAACCATTCTGTAACAACCGGGCCCGATGTGCGCCGAAGCCTGGAAGCAGCCGTTCCAGCGTGCGCTGCGCCCTGCGGGGCGCGTCCATCCGGGGCTCGGGCCGATGTTCCCAAACCAGACCGCCGTCCTCCTGCAAGCGGAAACGGCCCGGATCGACCGGCATGCGAGTGCCCGTCTGCACCAGGGCATGAAGTCGGGCACCCGTTCGACAGTGGGCACGTAGGTGGCCGGCCAGGCGCAGGAGCGCCTCGTCGGGAAGGTGGTCGAACAGATTCCAGGCCAGTACCACATCGAAGGGGATGTCGTCGGGCAGCGGCATCAACTCGTTCGGGTCCGGGGCGGATGGTGCCTCTCCCGCATGCCACGAGGAGAGCTCTTCCGCCAGACCGGCGATGTGGAACCGGCTCGAGAAAGGTCGGAAAGATTGCAGATGGTCTCCCGCGGCGGCGGCGAGGTCGAGAACGGCGAAATGCATATCTTCCGTGGCACCCAGTTGCGCCATCAGTTCCCGCAGGGCGGGAGCGCCCATGGGTTCGCTCGCCATCTCGGCGGTTTCCGAGCTGCGCACCCGGCGTCCGCCACGGGAGAACAGGGGCATGGCGTGGTCAGGCGCTCTTGCTCTTGGGCGCCGGCTTGAGTGTCGGCGCTTCGGCCTTCGTTTCCATGTCGATGCTGCCTTTGAAAGAAGCGCCCTCTTCTAGAATCACCTTGGGTGCGACGATGTTCCCCCGGACGCGGCCGGAAGCGGTGATGGTGACCTTCTCCGCGCCGGTGAGATCGCCGGTGAGCTCACCGCGCACAGTGATGGTGCGCGCGAAGGCGTCGGCCTTGATGCGTCCCTGTTCACCCACCGTGAGATGGTGTTCCTTGAGTTGGATATTGCCCTCCACGGCGCCCTGGATGACCAGATCCTCCTCACCGGAGATCTCGCCATTGATGCGAATGGAAGGGCCGATGGTGGTGGTCTGTCCGCTGGCGCCGGGGCGGCCGGGCGCAGTGGGGGTGTGGTCCGGCGTCTCCGACGGGGTGCTTTTCTTGGATTTGTCGAACATGCTGAAGCCTCCTCGGTGGTGAAAATTTGTCTTGTACCGGCCCGGCCCCGATGGCGGGGGTGACCGACTTCTCATTCTGACAAAATCATCGGAGAGGTGCAGCGGTGGCTTGGAGGCGCGTCCCAAGCCGGAATCAACGGTGGAGACAGGCCACCAGGTGAGGGGCGCCGCCGTCGTGGACCGGTTCCAGTCCGGGGCGGATGCGGGCGCACTCCGGCTCGGCTTCCGGACAGCGGGTGTGGAAGGGGCAGCCCGAAGGCGGATGGAGAGGGGAGGGGACCTCGCCTTGGAGCACGATGCGCCTACGGCGGCGTCCCGGTTCCGGCACGGGAACGGCCGAAAGCAGCGCCCGGGTGTAGGGGTGGCGGGGGTCGCGGTAGAGGTCCTCGGCGGGCGCCACCTCTACCAGCCGGCCGAGGTACATGACCCCCACCCGGTGACTGATGTGCTGCACCACCGCCAGATCGTGGGAAATGAACAGAAAGCTGATGCCCAGCTCTCGTTGCAGCCGGGAGATGAGGTTGAGCACCTGGGACTGGACCGAAACGTCCAGGGCCGAGACCGCTTCGTCGGCGACGATGAACTTGGGCTCCAGGGTCAGGGCGCGGGCGATGCCGATGCGTTGACGCTGGCCTCCGGAAAATTCGTGGGGATAGCGGTGCAGCACCTCGGGGCCCAGGCCCACGATGTCGAGCAGTTCTACCACCTTGTCACGGCGGCTGCGGGGCGTGCCCAGGCGGTGCACCTCCATGGGTTCGAGCAGCGTCTGGAGCACGGTGCGCCGGGGACTGAGAGAGGCGTAGGGGTCCTGAAAAACGATCTGCATGTGGCGGCGCGCGGCGGTCAGCGCCTTGGGGTCCAGAGCGGTGATGTCCATGCCGTCCAGGACGACGCGGCCGGCGGTGGGCTCGTGCAGGCGCAAGATGGCGCGGCCCAGGGTGGATTTGCCGCAGCCCGACTCCCCCACCAGGCCGAAGGTGTGGCCACGGGGCACCTCGAAGCTCACTTCGTCCACGGCTTTGAGCCAGCCGCGGGCGCGGCGGAACAGGCCGCCGCGCACCGGGAAGTATTTGCTCAGTCTTTCCACTCTCAACAGCGGCTCGCTCATCGGCTGCACTCCGCATGGCTGTTGGGGTGGTGACAGGCGACCGCGATGTCGCCCCGCAGTTCCAGTTCGGGTTCTTGTTCTCGGCATCGTGCGTCGGCCCGCGGGCAGCGGTCGGCGAAACGGCAGCCGGGTGGCAGATGTCGCAGATCGGGCACCGAGCCGGGAATGGTGGGCAGTTCAGGCAGTTTCTCTTCGCGGATTCGGGGGATGGCGGCGAGCAAGCCTTCAGTGTATGGGTGGCGTGGACGGGAGAAGAGACAGGACACCGGTCCTTCCTCCACCACGCGCCCGGCGTACATGACCACCGCCCGGCGGCACACCTCGGCCACCACCCCCAGATCGTGGGTCACCAGAATCATGGCGGTGCCGAATCGTTCCTGGAGGCGGGCCATCTCGTCGAGCACCTGGGCTTGGGTGGTGACGTCCAGGGCGGTGGTGGGCTCATCCGCCAGCAACAGCTTGGGCTCGCAACTCAAAGCCATGGCGATCATCACCCGCTGGCGCATGCCGCCCGACATCTGATGGGGATAGTCGTCGATGCGCTTCTCGGGGGAAGGAATCCCCACCAGGGCCAGCATCTCCACCGCCCGCGCCCGCGCCTGGCGGCGGGAGAGCCCCTGGTGGCGCACGATGACGTCGGTCATCTGGGTGGCGATGGAGAGGACCGGATTGAGGGCGGTCATGGGCTCTTGGAAGATCATGGAGATGGCCTTGCCCCGCAGGTGTCGATAGTCCCTTTCGGGAAGCCCGACCAGCTCCCGCCCATCGAGACGAATGGAGCCGGAGAGCAGTCGCCCGGGAGGAGAAGGAATCAGGCCCAAGAGGGCGAGGGAGGTGACCGTCTTGCCGCAGCCCGACTCCCCCACCAGCCCGAGGGTTTCCCCCGGCATGAGATCGAAGCTCACCCGGTCCACGGCGCGCACCGCGCCCTGGTCGGTGTCGAACGCCACCGTGAGGTCCCGAACGCGAAGCAAAGGATCGGAACGCGTGTCGTCGGGTTGGATTGAAAGGGTCATGCGCTCACCTGCTTGGGGTCCAAGGCGTCCTGCAGGGCGTCGGCGAAGAGGTTGAAGGCCATCACCAGCACGAAGAGGAAAGTGGAGGCGGTGATGAAGTTGGAGAAGTGGCCCGCCTGCACCTCCTGGGTGGATTCGGCGATCATCAATCCCCAGGAGACGCCGTCGGTGACGCCCAACCCCAGAAAACTGAGGATCACCTCCGACTTGATGGCGCTGACGAAGACGATGGTGGCCTGCACCAGCAGGATGTGGAACGTGTTGGGGAGGATGTGGCGGAAGATGATGAGCCGCCGCGGCAGGCCGATGGCGCGTGCCGCTTCCACGAACTCCAGATTCTTGAGCTTGATCACCTCACCCCGCACCAGTCGCGCCGTCGTGGTCCAGAAAGTGGCGATCATGGCGATGTGCATGGCGTAGGGGTTCCCTTGCAGGGCGTAGGCCAGCGCTGCGACGAATAGAAAGAACGGCATGGCGTCGAGCACGCCCATCAGCCAGAGGATGAGCTCGTCGGTCCAGCGGTTGCTGAAATAGCCGGCCAGGGCGCCCAGCACCCCTCCGAGCAAGGTGGAAAGCACCGCCACCACCAGGCCCACTTCGAAGGCGGTGCGGGTGCTGTAGACGGCCCGTTCGAAAATGTCCTGGCCGATGATGTTGGTCCCCAGCCAGTGGTCCGGGCCGGGGGGCGCCCACATGGGGCCGTCCACTTGGCTCCAGCCCTGGCCCCACAGGCCCAGCCATACCCCCAGCGCGACGAGGAGATAGACCAGCACCACGCCCAGGGCGGCCATGCCGACGCGGTCGCGCCGGAATTTGTACCAGGCCTTGGCCCAGAGGGAGGTTCTTTCCCTGACTTCGTTCATGGGAGGCTTCGTTCGGATGCAGGAGGTGTCGGGAGGCCTGTTGCGGGACCGCCGTGAATACATCCATGTAGGCTTGACCTCGGCAAGGGCCGGACGCCCGGAGATTGCGAAAACTCGGTGTCGGGCTTCATTTCAAACTCACCCTCGGGTCCACCACCTTGTAGAGGATGTCGTTGAGGATCAGCACCAGCACGAAGAGCACCGCGGTCAATCCCACCACCGCCTTGAGCACCGGCTGGTCGCCGGTGGTGATGGCGTCATAGGTGACCAGCCCCACGCCGGGGATGCCGAAGTAACTCTCGATGAGCAGGGCGCCCGAGATCACCACGAAGGGGATGGAGAACATGATCCGCGTGATGATGGGAATGAGGGCGTTCTTGAGCACATGCTTGAAGAGCAGTTCCAACGGCGGCGTGCCGAATGCCAGGGCGGTGCGTACATGATCGCGTCCCATCTCTTCCACCAGCACCGCGCGGTAGAAGCGGGTGTTGTAACCCAGGGCCACGAACACCGTGGCCAGGGTGGGCACGGTGACGTAGCGCAGATAGTCGCCGAAGTCGTAGACGTTCCAGCCCCGCACCGGGAACCAGCCCAGCCCGTAGTTGGAGGAGAAGATGATCTGGAAGGCGATGATGACCACCAAAAAGCTGATGCTCATGCCCACCACCGACCCCCCCATGATGAGCTTGTCCAGCCAACGTCCGCGGTGCCATGCAGCCAACAGGCCCAGGGCGACGCCGAGCAGGTTTCCGAGGACGAAACCCGGCAGGATCAACGCCAGCGAGATGGGGATCGTCCGTTCGAGGATGGCGGTCACACGCTCTCCGGTGGAGTCCGAATAACCGAAGTCGAAAGTGGCCAACTCCCGCAAATAGTCCAGATAACGAACGAAGAAGGGGCGGTCGTAGCCGAGCTGGTGACGGATCTCGGCGATCTGCTCCGCCGTCGCGTTCTTGCCGATGAGGTCGTAGGTCTTGTCCGGGCCGAAATAGACCATCAGCAAAAAGCTGAGAAAGGTGACCCCGAGGATCAGGGGGATCCCCGTCAGAAGCTTGCGCAGCGTGTATTGGAGCATCTCCATGGCGGCCCAATTCTATCAGCCGAGAGAAGTCCGAACGTCCCGATTCCGGCTTCTGTTTCGTGGCGGGTCGGCGTGCCGTTTTCTCCGGCGTTTCATCGCCATGGGTGCCGCCACGATACCGATGGAGCCGCATTCACGGCATTCACGTCGAACAAAGAGGAGCCGGATGGCCGCGGCCGGGCTCATTCTCCATCTTTTTCAGGAAGCACGTCCACATACTTGAGATGGAAGCCGCCCACGATGGACTGGTCGGGATAGCTCACCACGTTCTTGTGCCAGAGCAGGATGTAACGCCGTGAAAGGCCGGAGATGGTGACGCAGGCGTCCAGCACGATGCGGTTCATCTTCCGGTAGATGGCGGTGCGCTCGGGGGAGGGCTGCATCACCGAGCTGAGCTCGTAGAGCCGGTTGTATTCCGGATCGTTGAAGTTGGAGGCGTTGGAGCCGGGCGAACCGTTGGGGCCGTAGAAGAGCTGCAGGGTGTTCTCGGCGTCGGGGTAGTCCAGCCCCCAGCCCATGCCCACGATCATGATCTTCGCCTGCTTCACCGCCTTGTTGTAGTCGCCGAAGGTGGCGTAGGAATCGAAAAGGATCTTCTCCTTGGGATAGCCGATGCGGGTGAGCCAGCCGCGGAACTGCTCGAACATTTGGCGGGAGCTCACCGAGGCCACGCCGCCGTAAGTGAGTTCCGGCAGGTTTTCGGCCGTCCAGCCCGCCTCGGCCAGCAACGCCCGTGCTTTGTCCGGGTCGTGCGTGATGGCCTCACGAGGCGCGTCCGGGTCGTACTCGGGCACCACCGGCGGAATGATGCCGGGGAAGACCTGGCCCATGTCGTTGTAGAAGGTGCGGTTGCGCTCGGCCCAGTCGAAGGCGTAGCGGATGGCGCAGCGCAGGGCGTGGTTGCGCCTCTCCCGTTCGGGATCCGGGTTGTAGCCGATCTTCGGATCCTTCATGTTGAAGTCGGTGTGGACGAAGCCGTTCTCCAGGCCGCTGGTGTAGAAGTATTTCCTCGCATACCTCGCCTTGAGCACCACCTCCGGCTGCTTCTTCAGCAGCACCTCGTCCAGCAGCTCGCGCGGAATGGTGGCGAACTGGATCTCGTCCCCCTTGGTGAAGGAGTTCCAGCGCGACAGGCCCTCCTTGATGAAGTGGATCTCCAGCCGGTCCACCAGGGGCGGGACCTTTCCCTCGATTTCGCGGATGCCGTAGCGGTCGTGGACGGCCGGATCGTAGCCCTCGTAGGCCAGGTCGATGGGCTCGCGGCGGTACTTCTCGTTGCGCACCAGCACCGCCCGCACCGAATCGAAGGTCTGAAGGCGGAAGGGGCCCGAGCCCACCGGGTGGATGGAGAACTCCCGGCCGTACTTCTCCACCGCCTCCCGTGGCACGACGGCCGAGAAGCCCTGGGCCAGGGTGTGCACCAGTTGCGGGAAGGGGCGGGTGAGCCGGATGCGGATGGTGTAGCGGTCCAGAGCGCGCAGTCCCGGCACCTCCCGGTCGTAGTCGGCGCCCGCCTTCTTCCACGCCTCCATCCCCTCGATCTTTCCCGCCCAGAGCCACGCGCCCTGGGAGCGGCTCTTCGGGTCGAAGTGGCGCTTCATGGAATAGACGAAGTCCGCCGCCGTCACCTCCCGGCCCTTTCCGCCGGGAAAGCAGGGGTCGTCGATGAAGTACACCCCCCGCTTGATGCGGATGGTGTAGGTGAGGCCGTCGTCCGAGACCTCGGGCATGGCCTCCGCCAGGTTGGGCTTGAGCTGGTAGGGGCGGGCCAGGTACTTGTAGGCGTAGAGGGTATCGTAGAGGTTCACCACCAGGTGGTTGGCGTAGACCGTGGCCGACTGCACCGGGTCCAGGCTGGTGGGACGGCCGCCCAGGGAATGGCGGTAGACCTTCAGGCCCTCGATATCGGGGCCGTCGGAGCAGGCGGCGAGCAGTAGGAAGAGCAGGATGGGCAGATGGAACGGGCGCAATCGCATGGAACGGCCGGGGAAACGGGGTTCGAGGCGAGAGTATAGCGGTTTCCGGGGAAAAGACGGCTGGAATCCCGTGTCGGGTGGGGGCTGTCCTGACAGAGCGTTTTGCCCAGGCGGATCTGGTCTTGTTCAGTCATGTCTGGCTTCATGTGTATCGACGAACCGCCGGCCTCGTTCGGTCAGTCGGTATTTTTGTGTGGGGCTGCGGGGGCTTTGTGGCTGCGTCATCTCCAACAGCCCCAATTCCAGCGCCGGGTCGAGATAGCGCTGGCGAAAATGCTTGGCGTCTTTCAAACCCAGCGCGCCCATCAGCGCCGCGCGCCCCATCTCGCCACGCAAGACCCGCAGCAGGCGTTTTACTTGAGGGGTTACTTCCGGGGCTGCTTGGGGGGTGCCGATGCGGCAAGCCTCCAGAATCCGCTCCAGCATGAAGGCGATGAACGGGGCGCTGTCCGAGCGCGCCGTGCTCTCGGCAATGGCCCGGTAATACTCTTCCTGATGGGCGTGAACCAGACTCTCCACCGGAAGTTCGGCCAGCACCGGCTTCCAGCGGCTCAAGATCAGGGTTTACCACAAGCGCCCCAGCCGCCCGTTGCCATCGGCGAAGGGGTGAATGAACTCGAACTCGTAATGAAACACCGCACCGGCAATCAACGGATGCGCGTCCGTTTCGGCCAGCCAGCCGAGCAACTCCCGCATCAGCCCCGGCACCCGCCCAGCCGGTGGCGCCATGTGAATCACTTCGTTGCCCTGCATCACGCCCACGCCGCCCGTGCGGGTCCACCGTTGGTAGGTCCGGGCACTGATACCCAGCCATTCACAGGCCTTGTGTTGGCAAGCGCCTTGCGCCATGGCCGTCTCGATCAGCTCGAAGGCTCGTCGGCGATCCAGGGTGCTGATCATTCTTCCCCTCCGTCCCCCCAGATCGCCTCGGCTTTTTTGACAACACCAGCAAAGCGGCGGTCTCAGCCAGGGCCTTTTCCTTCTTCTTCAGCTCGCGTTCGAGTTCCTTGAGGCGCTGCCGGTCTGCCTTGCGCGTCTGCCTGAGCCGTTCGTTCTGAGCCCGGTCCCAGTCGTTGGCCTGCTCGCAGGCCCGGCGCCATTGCTGGACCTGCTCCGGGTATAGGCCCCGCTCCCGGCACCAGGACGACAGCTCGGCCTCGTTGAAGGCCGCAGTCTCGACCACCGCCGCGAACTTGTCCGCCGCACTCCACCCCGTTGGCGTCTGGTCGCCATCCGGCAGCAGGCGCCCTTCGGCTCTGGCCGCCTTGCGCCAGTTGTACAGCGTGGCCTCCGAGATCCCTTCCTCCTCGGCAATCTCCCGGATGCTCCGGTTGTGCGGTGGCAGCATCTTCTTCAGCACCGCCTCTTTACGCTCTGCGGAATAACGCATTTTCTCCTCGATTCGCCCTCTCTGGGTTCCAATTAGAGTCCCACATCTGGGAGGCGACATCTATCCTGACAGAGGGAGAGGGGAAAACTCACCAGATGGCAATCCGTGCCCTGACCTACAAGTGGATCCGCATCCTCTGGCGCTGCTGGCAGGACCGAAAACCTTACGATGAAGCCAGGTACTTGCCGGCCCTGAAGGAAAAGGGTTCTCCGCTTGTTAAAGAGCTGGCTAAATAGACCGCCTACTATTGACGGACTACCTCAGGGTGTGTGTTAAAACCGGCAATAACCCTGCAACAGGATTACCTGAAAATACCGCAAGCAATGTTGCAGCTATCTCAGTTCCCGTATTTCCAGCAACTTTTTCTAGGCTTAATGGCTTGTCCAGTTTATTGACGGACATCATTTGTACACCTAACGCCCTGCACACGTGCGCGGCGTAGCCGCGTCAATGTGTTGTGGCTTGTTAAACGTTTTTAGTTTATTGGTGTGCATGACCCAAAGTTTTGAATAATTGAAACCCCAGTAGCCAAAGCCTCGACATAACTCTCGCCGTTGTTTAAAGATTTTAAAAATGCACCACTTCCTGGAACTTCAGCCACCGTGTACATACCGCCAGCGCGAGCGTATAAAGAATGCTCATCACAACTGCTTGAGCTACACCGAGAATAAGTTTCTGTTTTAAAATTTAGTATTGTGTATGCAGAAGGCTTTATCTTTTTGCAACCGTCTAAGTTACAGAACCAGCTTGTTTTGGGCACACACTTCCATTCTTCAGCTCTCATTTCCATGGTGTTTGCCACCAATTCCCCCGCCCTTTTTAACGCCTCATTAAAGTCATCTTCTGCAAACAACTGGTTAGAGAATGCAATAGTTACCATAATTATATATTTTAGTTTCATATTCGAATTACCCTTATTTGTTTAACGCCGCAATTCACCGGAGGCAAAAAGCATCGTGAGGAACGAAAGATGCTTTTTGACGTCGAATCTTCCCCCGATAAAGTTGACACCTAATCACGCTGCCACTCCCAGTTCAAATGCCTTTGGGCTATGGTATCCCAGCGACGAATGCAGCCGCTCTTCATTGTAGAACGCGATATACTTCGCTATCTGTCGCCGCAACTGCTGCTCGCTACTGAAGGAAAAGCCGTGGTAGGCATCCGACTTGAAGCTGTGAAAAAATGATTCCATGTGGGCGTTGTCGGTCATCTTGCCTGGCCGGTTCATGCTCTGAATATAGCCCAGTGCTTTGAGCCGATCGCGGAACGCATGCGCCGCGTACTCGATACCGCGGTCAGAGTGGAAAATGACGGCCCCCTTCGGTCTTCGCCCCGCCACCGCCCGGTTCAGCGCCAACAAGGTCAGGCGAACCCCCTTGGTCCGCCCCAGGCACCAGCCGATGATCTGCCGGCTGTACTTGTCCATCACGGTGGCCAGGTAGCGCCACTGACGACCCACCTTGAGGTAGGTGATGTCTCCCACCCATACCTGGTTGGGCCCGTCGATCATCACGCCTAGGCTCCGGTTGGGGATGGCGCGAAAGAAGGCGTGGTTTGCCGGGTGCGCCTGGTAAAGGTTGCTCGACCGTGCCCGCAGGCTATTTTCTCTCATCAGTCGCGCTACACGCTTCTCCGAGACGGCCACACCCTGTCGCTTGAGGCTGGCATGCACTCGAGGGCTTCCATAGGTGTAGCCGCTCTCCCGGTGTAGCGTCTCGATCTTCTTGAGCAACCGATCATCCTCCCGCCGGCGGGCACATTCACCACGCCGGCGCCAGGCGTAGTACCCGGCGCGGGTCACTCCATATACCCGGCACATGGCGCTGACGTTCAGTTCGTCCCGGTTCTGCTCTATGAACGCGAAGATTTCGCCTTTCGTTCGGAACAGAACCGGATGGCCTTTTTTAGGATTTCATGCTCCTCCTTGAGTGAGTCTTGCATAATCCCGTTCGAGTTGCCTCAGCCTGTTCAACTCGGCGGCAACCTTCGGATCGACCGGCTTCTTCATTGCCCCCTCCAGCTTGCCCTCCCGCATCTCCTTGCGCCATCGTGACAACATCAAGGGGTGGATGTCCAATTCTTCCGCCACATCCTTCACCTGTACACCCGGCAGGTAACTCAGCCTCACCGCTGTCGCCTTGAAATCCTCACTGTACTGACGGACCTTCCTCGGCCCCTTGATTCTTGCCATTTTCCACCTCCCAAAAGTTAGTCGAAGGTGTCAACTTTTTCGGGGGAGGTTTAACCGTCCGCTTGGAGCGCCTTGTTATGCTCATTTATTCCGATGATATTCTTATACTCTGACTCAATAGTCGCTCTAGCTGAGTCCATTTTTGGCTTAAGATCCTTTATCCATTCATTGTATAGCCTACTAAGGCGGTCCTCATAATCATCATCTGACTCAGAAAAAATCCTGAGCTCATTGAGACTATTCCACATACAAAGCAAAAACTCGTATACAGATTTTTGTGCTTTCTCTGATAAAAATATCTTTTTTCTCTCAAAGTCTGAAAAATATTCATCTAGTGCTTTTGCAGCCTTGTCCAGTCTATCTTTAACGGGTGGCTTTTCCCTACCAATTTCATCTGGTTATATCGCCCACCTGCACTCTAACCAAGCATCAGCCAGTAATTGATAATTACTTACTATTGCTGACATTCGTTCCTGGTTTATTAAATTAAACCTTTGTTTTAGATCATTGACCTGAACACTTAATTCCGCTTTTATTTTTTCAATGTCAGATTGAAAGATCGCCTTTGTTCTTTCCAGTTCCTCATCTAGTTTGGATTTCTCTAACTGAATAATCCTTTTCGACCATAGCCCGCCGAGCCAGCGAGATAAGCCGATAATAATTACACTAGAACCGCCTAGTGATGCTAGCAGCTTAATAAAAAAATTACATTCCATGGCTGTTTAGAGTATAACGACCAAGCTCACCTGCCGCGATGGAGCGCCGGCGGAATGGCGGTCAGGTGAAGCGCTTGTTAGCCATTTTTTGCAAAGAGCTGCTTAATATCCAAGCCAACGCCCGAAATATTTGGTTCTAAAATAATAGCATCTGCTAAACGCCTAAAGCCATTTTTATTTATCTCTTTCGCAATTGAAAAGCCAGATAGTTTTTTCTTTTCTCGAATGTCTTTGAAAATAGATTTAATCAGGTTGATAACATCGTCAGTTGTTTTACAAGCTTTCTTCAGAGGGATTATCAAGAGTTTATCTTTAAGTTCATCTGAGCCACTAAACTCGTCATAACTCTCTTTGAAATATGAAGGTGTTAATGTTGTTATCAATATCGCGGGTAGAATTTCTTCTCCATCCTCTCCATTAATTCCGTGCCATGAAAAAACCTCATTTGCAAAATGTACTGGTTCAATACCTGCGACAACTACAGACCTTGTTTCTGAAGCCATTCTTGCCATATTTGTAAAATTGGCAACAAGTGCATCAGTTAGTGGTTCTTTCCACCCATAATCTAAAACATAGATAAAGTAATCTCTTCCATCAGCAGTATTTGGAAGATTTCCTAAATTATGTACATGTAATCCCATGACGACTCTTTATTTATGGCTAACGCTAAAGCTCACCTGCCACTATGGAGCGGCAGCGGAATAGCGGTCAGGTGGAGCGTTTCGTTGGGTTTTTCCCTTGATTATTAATCATTTCCATATAGTCTTTCCGAGCGTCATCTAAAGCAAAACGATGAATCCTCTTTAAATTAGAGGACTTAAATCTAATTATCACGTTGTTACTAGTTGACTCAAGACAGTCTCCACCAAAAAGGCGTACTTGTTTTTTTTTCATATCACTGTTCTCCATAAATAGACTCATACTTTTCACATGTTTCTGAACCTATTGTATACATAAGAGCTACAACAAATATCAAAGAAATCATATCGGCATACATATACATGATGTTTACATCAATATTGTCGAATGAATCAGATCTTTTGTCATCAAAAAAGTATGTTGTCGGATGATCAACACATACGAAACCCAATATAGACCTACCATCTTCCTGCAATTGAAGTATATTTACAAGTGAGTCATCAAGACGCCCTCTATCGGCGTGACCCCGAAATGTTATTGGTACCACAAGATGAGACTTATAAAAATTATTTTTCTTTGCACCACCATTTATAGCCATTTTAGCCCAGTCCGAATCATTCGAAGTGCTTTTCAAGATATTATTTCTCCACCTTGCAATTAACTTCCAATCGCTTATTTTGCAGCGATATTTAGCTTTAACCGCATTAACATCCAGCCCTTTATGCCTGAAGTCATCGTCATTCTTTGCGGTTTTTGGCAAATTGTTATTTAGATATGGTAATCCAGTTGAGCAAACATCCAAGAAGACAGAATACTCGTCTATTTTTTTTGGTTCACCTATTTCCCCAGATGGAAGCATTATAATGTCTATAACATCATCATCATCACTCACAGCGTGTATTCCGACGCGCGGTTTTTCTTTTGGTAAATGCGTGATATTAAAATAATCTTGTATATATCCAGCCTGATCTCCACATAACTTTTTAAGGCCCTTTTCAATAAAATTTATTAATGCGTTGTATTCTTCGTGTGATTTATCTTGGTTCGCAGAAAATGCCTCTTTAAAGTTGCGATGGAGTCGCGAAGCTATAAATTGGTAATTAGTGTACTCCAATTGGAACTCGCAAATACATTTCCGAAGATGCTCGGTAATTTTAGCGTTTGAAGCGTTAACAGCCTTTACACGCAATAGATTTGCGCTGTAATCAATTAAACGCCAGACCCCAATAGAGACTTCCATCGGTTCTTAACCTATATAAACCTAACGACAAGGGCCGCTTGCCGCTATGAAGCGCAGCGGAATAGCGGTCAAGCGCACCCAATTGTTATAAAAAATGTTTACTTTTCTTTATCGGTTGATTCGTTTAGTATCTGACTTTTTTTATCAGGCACCGAATCTAGACCTTCAGTTACATACTGCAAATTTGGAGCATTTATATCCAAATCAGGCTCATTGTTTGACTGTTGATTAGTTGTATTTTGTTGATTAGTTGTATTTTGGTTTGTTTCTTTTTCACTCATTATTCTTTCCTCCTTACGTTGAGAATTTGCTACACAAAATATACTTTTAAGTTTACCAGATTCCAATACAATCATGCTTACAAATAAAACAAGTAATAAACCTGCAATAAGAGTGCATTTAAAACCATATACAAGATATTTAGATTTTATATTTATTATTGATGATATTTCCTCGGCCGCCTTCTTTGCAGACTTATATAAAGCAACATGTACTGTGGCTATATTTTTATTTTTTATTAATTCAAATAGTTCATCGGTCAAAGGCATTTTGGGAATAACTGCCAATTTTAGTGACAAAAAATAAAATATCCAAGATACACACAAGAATATAAAAATTAATCCTGATAGTATGTAAACATAGATTGTAGAATGATTATTCTGATTATCAGAAAATAACCATTTTGATAAAGCGATGAAAGCTGTGATGATAACTGATGTTGCTGTTAAGAGTTTAATGGCTTTTTCATCCAATCTAGCAAAACGAGAGATTTCGTCATCAAACGCTTTTCTTGAATAATTGTACAAAAATGACCACTTATCTTCCATTTTATCTTTTTCTGATTTTATAATATAATTAGATAACAAATTTGTCATGTTTCAACACGACGAATCTGTCGGATAAAATTCATGTGCCACCCCAACTGGTTGATTTCCCAAAGACCAACGCGATAAACCCGACAAATAATCCATGGGGCAAACCGAACCAGGGAACTGCCCCCAAGCCCCGCTTTTTGAACCCGGGTGCTTGGTCGGTGCAGAGTAAACACCTTGCGGCGTTACAGCGTTTGCGCCGCTGGCGCAGCACGAGGAAGCACCCCGGCTGGCGGCTTCGCTCTTGTGGGATTCGGGATTGCGGCTGAGGGAAGTGCTGCGGCTTTGGATCAAGGGGGTGGATTTGGAGCGCGGCGAGATCGCCGTTCGCAGCGGCAAGGGAGGCAAGGACCGATGCACGGTTTTGCCGGACAAACTCGAATCTTCCCTGCGCGCCCCGGTCGAGCGCGCACGCACGCTCCATGAAGAGGATCTCCTTGACGGCCTGGGGCCAGTCTATCTTCCCCGTGCACTTTTGCGCAAATGGCGGTCCCGGTCCCCTGGATCCTTGCGCCGGGCGTCATGGCACTCCTCCGGCCTTTTCCCGGCCCTGTCCTTGCGAACGAGAAGCGTGCAGGCTTCCCGGAGCGCGTTCAGTGCTAGAATGCGCCGCCATGCCGCTCTCCTGTGATTTCCACACCCACTCCACCGCTTCCGACGGCACCCTGCCGCCGGGGGAGCTGGTGCGTCGTGCCCGGCAGGCGGGGGTGGAGTGCCTGGCGCTCACCGACCACGACACGGTGGCGGGCCTGGCCGAGGCCGCGGAGGCGGCGGCCGAGGTGGGGCTGGAGCTGATCCCCGGTGTGGAGATCTCGGTGAGCTGGCAGGGCCACACGGTGCACGTGGTGGGGTTGAATGTGGACCCCGGCGACCCGATCTTGCGCAAGGGGCTGGCGGGCCTTTTGGAGTACCGCGCCTGGCGTGCGAAGGAGATTGGGCGGCGCCTGGAGCGGGAGGG
>Ga0256914_1001294_pt1 | contig 23146 bp, 19 predicted proteins | sample HulkmetaG_FD_191571 | JGI IMG/M metagenome (GOLD analysis project Ga0256914, IMG submission 191571) | Hydrothermal chimney microbial communities from Main Endeavour vent field at the Juan de Fuca Ridge, Pacific Ocean - Hulk | ecosystem: Environmental > Aquatic > Marine > Hydrothermal vents ... | reverse complement strand
TGTTATGTGTCTTCTTGGAAGTCATCATGCAAAATAGTCATCAGCGGCGTTATCCACTTGCTGCCACGACATTTCTCCTGCAACATGTATAGTAGTGGCAATTCCTCGCAAGGTTTACGGGTATTATCGTACAACTGTCTGAAATGTATCTGCATTACAGGGTGCTACAGATACAAGACGGAGGGTACAAAGGAGTACTCCTGTACTTAAAATGCCTCCAGGCAAACGAAAACTCCGGGCAGTAGCTGTGGTAGCCCTGTGAACAGATACAAAATTATCTCTATCTTATCTAAGGTGGAAGCCCGTACATTTATGCATCAAAGCCATATAGACCAGCCACCTTGACCCACAAGGCAATCTACCGTATAAACCACCATATTGCCACATTACTAATATATTCACAGGTTCAGCGTTTCAATTTACACAAAAAGCTTTTTTGCTCATGTGCAAAACCATACTACAGGGCACCTGAAATACATAAGCATTTGATAGAGGCGAGCGGTGCTTTTTCTCACTGAGTATTTGCAACTGATACGCCTTGAAAACAATTAGCATCATGTGCCATATAGATGTCCTGCAGCATGCCTCAAGGCAAGGCGGAATCCGCTCCCCTGAGTGTGTAAACCGAATCCTGAAGCTGCCTGGTTTACCGGAGACACCATGAACAAGGAAAAGGACGGACCGGTTTCCCATGAAACCCACGCGCAGGAAGACATGGAAGAGATTCAGACAGACAGCCCCACCATGGACAATACCCAATTAAAAAGGCTCCAAACCGAAGGACTCAAGTGGACAGTCAATCACGCCTATAACAACAACCAGTTCTACAGGGAAAAATTTGACGCTCACGGAGTAAAACCATCAGACATCAAAACCCTCAGGGATATAGACCGCCTCCCGTTTACGACGGCAGACGATCTCAGGACAGGTTATCCCTTCCCACTTCTGAGCGTACCGCACCACAAGGTCGTACGCATACACTCTTCATCAGGCACCACAGGCAAGCGAAAGATACTTGCATATACGGCAAAGGATATAGACGACTGGACCCAATTCTTTGCACGTTGCTATGAAATGGCAGGGGTAGGGCCTGGAAACCGGGTTCAGATAGCAGTGGGATATGGTATGTGGACAGCAGGTGCGGGTTTTCAAACTGCCTGCGAGACTGCAGGCGCCATGGCTGTGCCTATTGGACCGGGCAACATCGACATGCAGTGCCAGTTTCTGATCGACCTGCAGGTAGACGTGCTCTGCTGCACAGCGAGCATGGCGCTCCTGATGTCCGAAGAGATCAAAAAACGAGGCATCCGCGACAAGATCAATCTAAAGACCATCATACAGGGTTCGGAAAGATGCAGTGATGCCATGCGCAGGGCCATTCTGGAAAACTCCGGGGCCCGGCAACTCTACGACATCACCGGCATGACTGAACTCTATGGACCTGGCACAGGCATAGACTGTCACCTCCATCAGGGCATACACTACTGGAGTGACTACTTCATCTTCGAATTCCTAGATCCTGATACACTTGAGCCGGTCAGAGAGGGGGAAATAGGTGAAATAGTAGTCACCACCTTGCGCAAGGAGGCATCTCCCCTTATCAGGTACCGCACGAGAGACCTCACAAGATTCATAAACGGCCCGTGCAAATGCGGCTCACCCTACCCGCGTCACGACCGTATCCTGGGAAGAAGTGACGACATGATAATCTTCAAGGGGGTCAACATCTACCCGGGCCAGATCGACGAAATCCTGTCTGAAATTGCACAGAATTACCCGATTTCCAGTGAATTTGACATCACACTCAGACATACTGAAGGCCGGGACACCATGCTGATCAGGATAGAGCGTGAACCTGACTGTGACCCTGCACAGGATCAGGAGATAGAAACCCTGATACGAAACACGATCAGGAGCAGGCTCATAGTCTCACCTGATGTCACCATAACCGATTACGGCATGCTCCCAAGATCAGAGAGAAAATCAAGAAGGATATACGACAAACGTTAGGCCCGTATCCGCGGCCCTGTCCTGTCTTCAGGACATGGATCAGGGATCATGTACAGGCGAGAAACCGGAGGAGAAAACATGAATCTTTTCAAACATCCCACTACACTTTTCTGTTGCCGAGGATCAAAACCCGATACTTGCAGCCACATGAACGACAGTGGCAAACCTGTCCATATCTGTGTTCATCTAATGACATTCGCCATGATCCTATCCCTTATATTACTGATCATGCCTGAAGACAGCCCGGCAGGCACCATTACGCTCAACTATGCAAACTTTCCCCCTGCCTCCACCTTTCCATGTGTACAGATGGAACACTGGAAACAGGAGGTGGAAAAACGTACAGGGGGCAAGGTAAAGGTTAAGACATTCCCAGGCTCTACCCTCCTTGGGGCAAAAAATATGATGGATGGAGTCATTGACGGCATTGCAGACATAGGCTGCATGGTATTCGCATATCAGCCAGGCCGCTTTCCCCTGCTTGAGGCCGTTGACCTGCCTGTGGGATTTTCAAACGCCACAGTGGCAAATGCAGTACTGTTTGACCTGTACATGAAGTACAAACCCGAGTCCCTTCACAAGGTAAAGGTACTGGCCCTGTTTACTGCCCCTCCTGCAGACATCATGTCCAAAAAACCCATAAGAAAGCTATCAGACCTTAAAGGTTATGAACTGCGATGCACAGGCGCAGGCGTAAAGCCCCTCAAACTCCTTGGTGCCACCCCGGTGGCCATGCCCCAGTCTGAGACCCCTGAGGCCCTGCAGAAGGGTATTGTCAACGGTGTATTCTCTTCACTCGACATATTAAAGGACTTCAACTTTGCAGAGACCTGCCGTTATGCAACCATATGTCACATGCAGACCACCTCCTTTGGAGTAATAATGAACATGGACACATGGAACAGTCTACCTGCAGACGTAAAACAGGTATTGGATGGCCTTTCGCGGGAACAGTCCATATGGACAGGGAAATACATAGACAACCATGTAAAGGAGTCGGTTGCATGGTCAAAGAAAAAATATGACATAAAAGTCATAAACCTCCCTGAAAAGGAGTATGCGCTGTGGCACCAAAAGGTGAGTCCTCTCACAGGAGAGTGGGAGAAAAAGGCAAATGGCAGGGGGCTGCCTGCAGAGGCATTTCTAAGGGATCTCATGACGCTGAAGGCAAAATACGAGAAGGAATACGGATATTAAAACCACGCGGCGTCATGCTCAGAGATGTTGATCACACCGGACAGAGACTTTTCACAGGACAAACACTGCAATGAAGGTCAATGAATTAGCTGATCACTTGGAGACATTCTCAACATGGCTCGACCTGTGGTTCATACGTGCAGGCTGCGCTGTCCTGTTTGCCACCATGCTTATAGCCGTTGCAAACATGGCCCTGCGCCCCGTCGGGTTTCCCATCACTGGTTCCTTTGAACTCATGGGAATGGGCTGCGCCATCACCGCAGCCCTTGGGCTTTCAATGGCACAGGCAGAGAAGAGCCACATTGCTGTTAACATCCTGTTCCGATGTTTTCCACAGGGCCTCAGAAAATTTCTCAGCACAACGGGCAGCATCATGTGCGCGCTGCTCTTCTCTGCTGCTGCATGGAGGCTGTTCCAGACCGGTCTCACCCAGCTCAAGACCGGAGAGGTATCGGAGACCCTGAGAATACCGTTCTATCCGGTGATATGGGTAGTTGCCACAGGATTTGCCTCTCTTGCCATGAGACTTGTGGTGGAGGCAACAAAGACCGTTGCCGGTTGGATCGCAGACAGCCCTGAACCTTAAAGGCATACATTGTCCGCACACTATCCCGATAGAAAACCACTCACCAAATGGACCCTGTAACTACCGGCATTGCCGGCATCTTTCTGCTGATATTTATCATATTTTTCCTGCGTATCCCAGTGGGATTTGCCATGGCCCTTACCGGCTTCATAGGATTTGCTCATGTGGTAAATCCAACAGCAGCGCTTGGCACCATGGCATCATCCCTGTGGCATACCTTTTCAAGCTATGGGCTTGCAGTAATACCGCTGTTCATATTGATGGGCAATATCTGTTTCCACACCGGGGTGAGCAGGAAACTCTATCACACTGCCTGGACATGGACCGGCCACATCCGAGGGGGAGTAGCCATGGCAACGGTACTGGCCTGTGCCGGCTTTGCTGCCATATGCGGCTCAAATGCCGCCACTGCAGCTACCATGAGTTCAGTAGCACTGCCAGAGATGAAAAAGCTGGGTTACCAGGATGCGCTCAGTACAGGTTCAGTGGCAGCAGGTGCCACCCTTGGAGTGGTTATCCCCCCAAGTGTGGTACTGATAATCATTGGCCTGTCCACCGGACTCTCCATTGCAAAACTCTTCTTTGCATCCATGATACCTGGCATAGTGCTTACAGCATCATTTCTCTGCGTAATTGGCATGATATGCCGTATTGACCCACAGGCAGGACCACCAAGCCAGAGGACCAGCCTGCAGGAAAAATTTGCAAGCCTTCCCGGTTCCATTGAGATGGCAGTGCTGTTCATCCTGGTAATGTCAGGGCTATATGCAGGCTGGTTCACCCCCACAGAGGCCGGCGCGGCAGGTGCATTTTTCTCACTGATCATTGCCATCGCAGGAAGGAACCTCACTTGGAAGAGGCTGGTAGCAGCCCTTATGGACAGTGTCAAGACTTCCTCCATGATACTCATGATAGTTGCCGGGGCAGTGATATTCGGGAAATTTCTCACAGTCACCCGCCTTCCTTTTCAGGCTGCAGACTGGGCAGCCGCCCTGCCAGTACCTCCATGGGCCATACTGACCGTTATGCTTGCAATATATGTGATAGGAGGGGCAATAATGGACGCGCTGGGCCTTCTAATGATTACCATCCCCATATTCTTCCCTGTTGCCCAGCGTCTTGGCTATGACCCGCTGTGGTTCGCTGTCCTGATCACTATCATCACCACCATGGGTGCCATAACGCCACCTGTAGGCATAAACACCTACATAGTCGCTGGCGTTGCAGGAGACATCCCCCTTACCACGGTCTTCAGGGGGGTAAGCTGGTTCCTCGTGGCGTTTGCCATAACCATCCTGCTCATGTTCATCTTCCCGGGCATGGCACAGTGCCAAATCTGATGGATGATGAACAATAAGCTCAAAGGCCCTACTTTCTCTTCCTTCCAAGATGGGCATAAGCCAGATCAGTGGCCATCCTGCCCCTTGGGGTACGGTGGATATATCCCTTCAGCACGAGAAAAGGCTCATAGACATCTTCAATAGTCCCCCTGTCCTCCCCTATAGATGTGGCAAGGGTGTCAAGCCCTACAGGCCCGCCACCAAACCGGTCTATAATCATGGACAGTATCTCACGATCCATACGGTCCAGGCCCTCGCGGTCAACATGCAGCAGGTTGAGAGCCGCATCGGCAACCTCCCTGTCTATACGCCCGTCTGCCCTGACCTCTGCAAAATCCCTTACCCGGCGCAACAGACGGTTTGCAATCCTCGGGGTACCTCGAGAACGCCTGGCAATCTCCATGGCTCCGCCACTGTCTATTGCAATACCCATGATACTTGCTGACCTCTCAACTATCTTCTGAAGATGCCGGTCTTCATAGAACTCCACACGGAGCACCACCCCGAACCTGTCCCTGAGCGGTGGAGAGAGCAAACCGGCCCGTGTGGTTGCCCCCACCATGGTAAATGGGGGGATATCTATCTTTATGGTCCGTGCACTTGGCCCCTGACCGATTATCAGATCAAGCTTGAAATCCTCCATGGCAGGGTAGAGAATCTCCTCTACAACCGGACTGAGCCTGTGTATCTCATCTATAAAGAGCACCTCACCGTGCTGCAGATTGGTAAGGATGGCAGCCAGGTCCCCTGGACGCTCTATTACCGGTCCTGAGGTGCAGCGTATCCCTGTACCAAGTTCAGCGGAAATAATATGGGCAAGTGTGGTCTTACCAAGACCAGGATGGCCGTGTAGCAGCACATGATCAAGGACAGAACCACGGTTCCGTGCGGCAGTGATGAAGAGTCTCAGGTGCTCCCTTACCTCGGTCTGTCCCACATACTGGTCAAGGGAGAGGGGGCGAAGCCCAGGCTCCACAGGCCGGTCATCTGCAACCTGTTCGGGAATAAGATCAGATGGGGGAAACTGGATGGAATCTGATTGATCACTCATTTAATCAACGGATAGACAAACCCTATCTTAGACTGCGCTGAAGTGTGGACAGCCTTGCCAAAGCCCCTGTGATGACCTGTTCAAGGTCTGCGGCATCCGGAGATGCCTCAAGCACTGCTGCAACAGCCCGTTCGACTTCAGACATACGCCATCCGAGATTTACAAGGGCCGAAATGGCATCGGACACCACAGAATCTCCACCCTCAGAGGGGTGTTGGGATACAGGAGCAGCGGCATGAACTTCCATCCCGTTTTCCATCAGGACCTTTGCGGCCCTGTCCTTCAGGTCCACACAGAGCCTGGCAGCAGTCTTCTTGCCAACACCATGAATTGTCTCAAGCACAGCACACTCTCCCCTGGCAAGGACCCCAAGCAGATCCTTGGCAGAAATATCGGAAAGCACATTCATGGCGAGCTTGGGGCCAACACCTGAGACGTCCAGAAGCAGACGGAAGAGCTGTCTGCGCTCACGACTGGTGAAACCGAACAAAGAGATGGCATCATCACGAAATGCCGTATGCACATGAACAAAGGCCTCACCACCCGGGCCAGGAAGCTGTCCAAGGTCCCGCTCGGGCATGAAAAGTTCGTATCCCACTCCTCTGACCTCTATCAGGAGTTTCCCATCCTGCTTACTATGCACAGTGCCTTTAAGAAAGCCTATCATTACAATTTACTCCTCCTAAACAGACTGTTGCAACTGATAAGCTTTAAACGCATGGGGAAACACGCTCCGCCATCCAAATGCCTGGAACACGCCCCTGTAACAGGGGCACCAGTTTAAAGCAGCACACAAGGATTGATAAAATGGTCAAAGGACATTTATGGCAACAGAGGCCTTCAGTGCCATTCGGGACGTATTGGCATGACATATGGCCACAGCCAGGGCATCGGCAGCATCCTGCGCAGGCAGTGAACACAAGTTCAGGAGTATCCTTACCATCTGCTGTACCTGGCCCTTTTCTGCCTTTCCATATCCCACCACAGCCTTTTTGATTGCAAGAGGAGTATACTCATAAACTGGCAGTCCATGATGCACGGCAGCAAGAATGGCAGCGGCCCGGGCATGGCCGAGCTTCAAGGCGCTCTTAGCATTCCTTGCAAAGAACAGATCCTCTATGGCAAAGACAGTGGGGGCATACTGCTCAATGGCCTTTGCCACACCGGAATAGAGACGATCGAGGCGATTTGCGAACACGGTCTCTCCGGAAACACGAATCACCCCGGCGCCAAGACAGTGCAGACTGCTGCCACTGCTCTCTACCACTCCGAAACCGGTTGCCCTGGAACCAGGATCTATGCCAATGATGGTTTGGGACTTCAACAAAGGTATCTCTCAGTACGAATCATCAAAATAGCCAGGCCACACCACAGGACACCTCAAATACAGAAACAATGGTTTAAGGTGCTGGTGATTTTTCTCATGCCTTTAACCTGAATTGAGCGTTCAAATCATGTAAAATCTTGTCTTGCCTTTAACCACAGTAAATTAATGCTGTTTTTGTAAAATTATCCGTAACACAACGGGTTTGGCGTAACTTTTTGCTTTCTACACAATTTGAAACCGAGGGGCGGGATTCCCAATTTGGCATAATCGGCTGCCTCAGGGTCTTCGCTTACCTGTGGGATACCATACCTGAAGTACCACAGTACGTCTGTGTATCATCCGCCTTGCATCTCATGCAAACCAGGGAATCGCTCAATTCAGGTCTAAAACTCAGCAGTTGCCATGATTTGTCAATGATATATCTGTATCAGGCTACCTTTTCAAGGATATCCTCCGGAATATCAAAATTGGCATACACATTCTGCACATCATCATTTTCTTCCAAGGCCTCCATGAGAAGTAGCATCTGCTTTGCCTGCTTCTCGTCTTCGAGTTTTACAGTGGTGCTTGGCACCATGGAAACCTCTGCAGAGATTATCTCAATACCAGCGGCCTTGACAGCGTCCCGCACAGCAGGCAAGACATCCGGAGAGGTCTCTACCTCCCACTCACTACCCTCATCCCTGATATCGTCTGCACCGGCCTCAAGGGCCACATCCATCAGGGTCTCCTCGTCAACCTTGTCCTTTTCAATAACTATCAAACCCTTTTTCTCAAAGACCCAGGCCACACTTCCTGGCTCCCCCATATTTCCACCACGTTTTGAGAGCAGATGTCTCACCTCAGCCACTGTACGCTGGCGGTTGTCAGTAATTGTCTCAACCAGTACTGCCACACCGCCAGGCCCATATCCCTCATAGGTGATCTCTTCATAGTTTACACCCTCAAGCTCTCCGGTACCCTTTTTAATGGCCCTCTCAATATTACTCTTGGGCATGTTCTGGCTCTTGGCCGCATCAATGGCTGCCCTGAGTCTGGGATTGGCAGATGGATCTCCTCCTCCCAACCTTGCAGCAACAGTTATTTCCTTGATAAGTTTGGTAAAAATTTTACCACGTTTGGCATCGGTAGCAGCCTTTTTATGTTTTATTGTGCTCCACTTGGAATGTCCGGACATAGTTCCTCCGCATTTCTTTTTGTTTCTTATATCTCAGATCATACAGCCCATCTCCGGCTCATCGCCCCTGCTCCAGTTCCCTGTAGAATTTCTTAAGGTCATGTCTAAGAAATTTCTCTATTCGCAACAGGTTCCTGGCATGGGATACCCTGAGCTGATGGCCAGGATTCGACGTGATGAGGTCCCGCACCCTTGACTTGACCCTCTGCCATATGTCTGTCTTGTACGAGGTATCAAGCTTGATCAGGGAATCAAGAGATGAGAGTACCTTGCGGGTATAGGCTGGAAATTTTATCTTCTGAATCCAGACTATGCCAGCCAGGCCCACGGCAAGTGCCCACAGGGAAGGCCACATAAGATCACTGATATCCAGATGGCCTGAAAGCAACTCGCCAAGGAAAGATACCTCTGGATACCCGAAAGCCAAGTGCGTAAGCGTATCTCCAAACAGAAAGGCCAGAAGCATCACAAGCCCCCATGTACGAAGAGATGCCCTGAGCCGCTTCAGGAAGCCCTGTTTGAAACTGTCCAAGGCCTCCACCTCCATTCTCAACTCCCGCACTGCGCCGTCAACCTGCTGGAGTATATGATCCAGACGGAGCCTCGGGGCTGATCTGAGTGAACGCTTGAGCTCATCACGCTCATTCCGCCAGACCTCAAAACCCTGGGGCAAACTTGATTCGTCACATGGGGCATATGTCAGATATATACGCGGCAGATCCTTCCTCCCTGTCATCTGTGACAGGTTCCAGCACAAGGTCCCGTAGGCCCTAAGCAAATCGGCTATGTTGTCACACTCGTCAATCCTGTTGAGCACATAACGCACCCGGTCCTCACCTGCAGCACCTGGAAGCGTGCTCCTTATGACCTGATAGGTCTCCTTGATGGTCCCAGCCTTGTGGGGGTCAAACATCAGGACGATCAGGTCTGAAATCTTGGCCAATTCGCCTATCACCCCAAGATAGTCATAGCCCCTGTCCTTCTCTGTCACGGAATCCAGCATGCCAGGGGTATCTATTATTGCCACGTCTTCAAGCACTGGGGAATAGACCAGTTTCATGCTGAAGTGTGACATGAGACTCTCACCAAAATGGCGAAGGGGCTGAAACGGCAGACTGGCATCCCGGATCACCGTGCTTCCCGGTATCTCCTTGCCTGATTCCTGAGGGGAGGCGCCGGCAAGTACGGTAAAGCTGTCATCAGTAGGGGCCTGGCCTGTCCGCTGCACATCTCTTCCCAGGACCTCATTGATGAAGGTGGATTTACCCGATGAGTAATTGCCTATTATCAGCACCAGCGGTTTCCACTTGAGGGAGGCCAGCACATCATTAATATCAACACCATACTCCTGGAACAGGCCACCCAGTTTCTGTGGAACCAGTGCCTCAAGCTTACGAGTAAGTTCTATTGCTTCACTGTTTGAATCCATTTTGCTTTCAACCTATTATCAAGGGCGTCTCAAGAGACCGCCACATATTGAAATTTTATATGTTATAAATCTGATCTCATACTACACCACACCTGAAATGCAGAGGCAATTGGCAAAGGCCGAAGGCCATACAGGCGTCATGTAGCATGGTCTCTATCTGAACAGGCCACCTATCTTTTCAAGAATGGATGGCAGGTTGAAGATTCCCGTGCTTGGCTCCAAAGTAGGCAGGTCATCCACAGGAAAGGCCTCCCATACCACATTCTTGTCCTTGTCAGGTTCAACAGTCACTATCTCGCCTGTGCGTTTATTCACCGGCACCAGGGCCACACCATCAGGCACCGGGAAATCCTTCTTCTTGGGATTTTCAATGGTGATCTTCATAAAGGAAGTCCAGATAGGACATGCAACCCGGCCACCTGTCTCTAACCGGCCAAGAGACTTCTTGTCCTTCCTGCCCACCCAAACGCCTGTAACCACGTCCGGGGTAAAGCCCATGAACCATGCATCCTTGTAATTGTCAGTGGTGCCTGTCTTACCTCCAACTGGCCACTTAAGCCTTTTGGCATAGCGGCCAGTTCCGTCCTGTACCACTCCTTCCAGCAGAAGTACCATCTGAAAGGCCGTTACCGGATCAAGGGATTCGGTGTACTCCGGCTCCAGCTCCTCGAGCAGATGATCATTCCGGTCCATCACGGCATCTATGAACTGTGGTCGTACTGTCTTTCCAAGATTCGGAAAGGTACTGTATGCCTGAACGAGCTGAATGGGGGGCACTGCAGAGGAACCCAACGCGATTGAGAGATCCTGGGATATTGGCACACTTATCCCCATGCGCCTTGCCTGCTCCACTATTGCCTTGGTGCCTACGAGACGGGCCAGCTTAACTGAAATCACATTTCTGGAATATGTCAGGGCCGTACGTATGGTAATGGGCCCCATGTACTTCTTGTCAAAGTTCTCAGGTTGCCAGGGCTTTGAGGGATCTGAACCTGGAAGTGACAGGGGTTCGTCAACAATAATGGAATTGGGGGCCACAACATGCTCTTTAAGGGCCGTGGCGTACACAATGGGCTTGAAACAGGAACCAGGCTGCATCCTGCCCTGGATGGCAAGATCGAACTGGCTCTTTCGGAAGTCACTCCCACCCCAAAGTGCCCTGACTGCACCTGTATCTGCCTCCATGGAGACCATGGCGCACTCCACATTCTCCTTCAGGGCGCTATCCCTCTTGTGACGTTTCAGCAGACTGTCAATGCCCTGTTTTACAGAAGAGGCAGCCTGCTTCTGCCACTCCCTGTCAAGGGTGGTCACAATGGTAAGGCCGTCAGTTAGCAGTCTGTGCTCGCCATAACGGGCCTTCATCTCCTTTCTGACCTCTGCCAGGAAATATCCGACACCAGGAGGCAGTTCCAGCTTTTCGGACTTGATGACGATATGGGTATTGCGCGCAGCCTCTGCCTCCTCAGGACGGATATATCCCTCCTCCACCATACGCCTGAGCACATAGAGCTGCCGCTTCCTCGCACGCTCAAAGTGCCTGGCGGGGTTATAGCGACTGGGGGCCTGAGGCAGCCCTGCCAGCATGGCACACTCGGCAAGGTTCAACTGATAGACATGTTTTGCAAAATAGGTCCGGGCCGCCGCCTCCACCCCATATGCCCCCTGGCCAAGATAGATCTGGTTAAGGTAAATACAGAGTATCTCGTCCTTTGAAAGAGATGCGTCAATCTGCCAGGCAAGCACTGCCTCCTTGAGCTTGCGAAGCCAGCTTCTCTCTGGGGTTAGCAGGAGTGAACGCGTAACCTGCTGTGTGATAGTACTTGCCCCCTGGACTATACCGCCTGCCTCAACATTCTTGATCACCGCCCTTATGACGCCCATGAAATCAATACCGCCATGCTCATAAAAACGCGCATCCTCGGCGGCCAGGAAGGCATGGGCCAACTGTTCAGGTATCTGGGACATGGGCAGGGGCCAACGCTTCTCCTTGTACCAGTATGCAAGGGGTTTGTAACTGGAGTCCAGCACCTCTGTAACCATGTTGGGACGGTATGAGTGAAGACTTGAAATCTCTGGAAGCCCCAGCATCATGTAACCTGCAACCAGTGCCCCTACCCCAAGGGTCACCAGGAAGGTGCATGACCATATGATGAACAGAAGGGGACCAACGCCCCACTTCCGCGGGCCCTTTGCCCTGCTCTTTGATGTTTTTTTCCTGACAGACCTGGTTCGTGCCATAAGAATGTTATATATAAACATTCATACAGGAACAGGCAACATAAAGAATAATATCCGTGGGCCCACATATACCATCCGTTGCCAAAATGGCGGGTGGAGCGCCGGATTCAGGCCCAGTTAAGGGATGTTGCTTCTAATCCGATGATTATTTACAGACATCCTTTTGTATCCTAACCCTAACCACCGGAATTTACTATGTCACTCTACAAACAGAGATGCTCAGAGCTTCAATCTCGCCCCTGCTCGTGGCTTGTCACAGGCGTTGCAGGCTTCATCGGTTCCAATCTGTTGGAAACACTGCTAAATATGGACCAGATGGTTACAGGCATTGACAACTTTTCCACTGGCTTCAGAAAAAATCTGGAGGAGGTGCAAAGCAGGGTCAGGCCTGACCAGTGGGAAAGGTTCAAATTCATAAAGGGCGACATCCGTGACCTGCCCACGTGTGTGCAGGCGTGCAGCAATGTGGACTATGTACTGCACCAGGCGGCACTGGGCTCTGTGCCGCGCTCCATAGAAGATCCCATAAACACCAACGAGAACAACATCTCCGGATTCCTTAACATGCTGGTTGCTGCGCGAGACACAGGAGTAAGACGTTTTGTATATGCGGCATCCAGCTCAACGTATGGAGACCACCCCGACCTGCCAAAGATTGAGGCCAAAATCGGCAATCCCCTCTCGCCCTATGCTGTTACCAAGCTGGTAAACGAGCTGTATGCATCTGTATTTGCAAGGACCTACGACTTCAAGACCATTGGGCTGCGCTACTTCAACATCTTTGGCCAGCGTCAGGACCCTGATGGAGCGTACGCAGCAGTGATCCCCAAGTGGTTTGCCTCGATCATGAAAAACGAACCTGTATATATAAATGGAGACGGTGAGACCAGCAGGGATTTCTGTTTTATCGAAAATTGCGTTCAGGCCAACATCATGGCTGCAACATGCACAAGAGATGAGGCAACTGACCAGGTGTACAATGTGGCATTCGGGGAGAGGACCACCCTGAATGAACTGTTTCAAATGATAAAGGACAGGGTTATCGACAAGTTTCCCATGGCAGCCTCGGTAAAACCTGTCTACCGGGATTTCCGCCCTGGTGATGTACGGCATTCACTTGCGGACATTTCAAAGGCCAGGGACCTGCTGGGATATGAGCCGGAATACTCTGTAAGGAAAGGACTGGACAAGGCTGCCCAGTGGTACATCAAAAGATTCTCTTGAAAACTGCATGCCCCACAACCAAAAACAGGTACAGGCGGGGGCACTCCTGTACCTGTTTTTTTTTACTTAGCAAACAACAGATTACTGATTCACTTCCCCTGATTTAACCAGGACCCACGAAGGATGGATAGCATCGCACGAAAACCACCATGTAGCACGCCTCTCCCATCCTTCACCATAAACAGATGTCAGAGGAAGGCCATCAAAACGCGTACTGTGCCGAAAGTACCAGTGCGTTACCGAACGATGCCTGACTGACCGCATCCTTGTCGCCTGTATACGCATAGGAGGCAACCAGCATCAGATGCTCGTTGTGCATGTAGGCAAGATGGATTTCCCACATGGAATGGGTGGAATGGTCTGCCCCACTCTCTCCCTTGAATACGTTTCCAACATCAACATCCTGCTGATACTCATACCCCAGAATGAACTTCTTCAGGAGCACCACGTCGATATTGCCAAAAAACGTCCACTGCCTGTCATCGCCAAACCCCAGCACACCGCGGACAAATCCCTTGGTACCGAGTGTCCCTGCATTGAGCATCACAGGCACTGGCAGAGCTGTTATCATCTTTGTGGCAACAAAGTAGAAATCCCAGTCGTCTGAATCCTTCAGGTCGAGACTGTCATCGGCATCCGTATTCTTGTAGATGGTACCAAAGGAGAACGCAGGCAAAAAGCTCATGCCGAAGTCATTTTCCTTGATCAGGTTGAGTTTGATACTGAAGTTATCCTTGTTGATGTTCTGCAGCCCTTCCACATCCACGAACTCATGAGAATAACCGATCTCAACCCGGTTGAAGAATGAGATATTACCTCCAGTGGTGAACCAGTTGACGTGACTCTCGTTCAGTCCAATATACCACGCACCCAACTGGGGTTTGGATACGATTCCAGCACCGAACAGTCCCTTGTCCCCCTCCTTGAGGGGATTTGCCACATAGGCAACAGGATTCAGCGCTATACCTCCCACACCCTCGGCATTTGTAAGTGGTGGTCCTGCCTGCGCAGCAGATACTGCTACCAGCACAAATGCCACAACAGCAGCAAATATAACATAACTATTCTTCCACATTTAAAACTACCTCCCTGTTGTGCCCCCTGTTTTTTTTAGTTACTGTATTCGAATACCCTTATCCAAAATCATCTGTCATTCCAGCCCCAGGAGTATCTAACCATGGCAATATCCTTTGCCTTGGCAGCCTCCAGTACAGAACCGTCAAACAACCTTACATTATTATAACCCAGCATATTATTTAGCACGAAATAACACAATGCGGCCTCTTCTCCAGTATTGCTGTAAACAACTATTTCGGCTCCGGAATTGTTTGGCAGCCCCACACCTGAAGCCATCTGCCGCAGCTCATCCTTTTTTCGGAGATAGGCCGGAGAGAAGTTCTGTCCACCAATTGTCAGGAATGAGGCTGGCATCAACAGTGAACCTGGCAGATGACCGAAGCGGGCTATATTGCTCTTTTTCTCGTGCCCGAAATGTTCGGCAGGTATCCTGCAATCCAGGAAAATGGTACCCTTGGAACCCAGCTTCTTCTGTACCTCTTCAAGGCTTATGGCCTTTTTGGCAACCGGTTTTGCTGTAAAATTGCCTCTGACCGGTATGGCCGGCGTTGCCGTCAAGGGCAATTCCTTCTGCTCCCATGCATTGAACCCTCCATCGAGAATCGCAACATTGGTATGGCCAAGCATATGTAATGTCCAGAGTGCCCTGGCACTCTTTGCCGTATCACTTGATGTCATGCCCTGATCGTAGATAATGACCAGGGAATCATTTGATACACCAAACTCCCTCAACATTTCCTCAAGCTCTCCAACCGGAGGGGCCATGAATCCAACGAATTTTTCATTGGTAAGACGCCAGGGACCAAAGGCCCTTATGGCACCCGGTATATGATTTTTCATATATTTAGGAAATGTCCGGACATCCAGGATAACCACGCCCCTGTCATCCATATGTTTTGAAAGCCACTCCACGGTAACCAACCCGTCCGACGAAACCTTTGGGGCTGCACCGACGCAGTAGGCGGTGAACAGCATGGATACCGCTACTATGGCAGCAATAATCATACTCTTTTTCATATACATAACTCTTCCTCCTTCCAGGCTACTTGCCGTGTGGTGCATTCAGGCTCCAGGAAAACCGCTCAACAGGCAACTTCCCATTGAGGTTACAATACTCCAGCATGGAACCATCAAATACCTTTACATTGGTGTAGCCCAGCAGGTCCTTTAAAACGAGATAGTTGAGCCCTGCAAGCTGAGCAGTATTACAGTAGACAATGATTGGCACTGACTTCTTGTCGGGAATACCGACTCCACGTACCATCTTGCGCAGATCATCCTTGGACTTGACAGTGGCAGGAGCACGGTTTATGCCAGCATTGGACAGGAAATCTGCAGGCAGATTTATTGCACCGGGAATATGACCGAAACAGGTCACATCTGCCCGCTTTTCATGTCCAAAATACTGAATGGAGTTCCTTGCATCAACCAGAACAGCCCGCCTGCTCTTTACTGCCTTTGCCACTTCATCCATGTCTGCAATAAGGGAGGCGTCCACCACCGCCTTGAAGTTACCCTTCTTGACCTTAGGGACTTCTTTGGTTACTACACGCCCCTCGAAAGTCCACTTGGTAAAACCCCCATCCAGCATTGAGACATTCCTGTGCCCCATGGCCTTAAGTGCCCAGAAAGTGGCAGCGGCCTTGGATGCGTCACTGACCGTATTTCCATGGCCATATACAATGACATGGGATTTTCTGTTCACTCCGGCCTTGCGGAACAGCTCTGTCATCTTCTTGGTGGATGGAAGCATGAACAGACCCTTTTCATTCTTTGGTTCGATATTTGTGTATGGCACAGAAACCGCATGAGGTATATGCGCAAAGGCATAATTTGCCCCGGTCCTGATATCCACAACAACCACTAACTTGTCCCCCATATGCTTGTTCAGCCAGTCTGTGGACACAAGGGGGTCAGCAGTCCTTGCCCTGGATATCCCAGGAGCTATAACAGCGGCGAGAACCACTCCCACAACCAGCAACATCAACAAATACGCGTACTTATTCATGAGACCACTCCTTTCCTCTACATCTCCCTACTTTTTAATCGCAGGTGGAACGTCCACAGCTACCTTATAGTTGGCCTTTGGATCATCTGGTTTAATGTCATCCTTGGTAAGAAAGAGCTTTTTCACGCCATGGCATGAATTACAGGACTGATTCTGTGGAGTCTTTCTCTGTATGCTATGGACCGCTGCAGAATTCCATGTGGGAAGTGCATCCCAGTTGGAAATCAGATCCTCAGGACCTGGTTTTCCCTTGAGCACCTTCTGGAAATAACGCAAAGAGGCAAGAGAGTCCTTCTTCATGGGTGAATGTCGGACAAGATTGTACTTGTATGGATTGTTGGGGCTTACATCAATATTCTTGCCGATCTTGAAAGTATAAAGTGGATCTGACGGGAAAATGACCTTTATCTCGCCCTTTTTCTTCACATCAAGCGAAACATGGCAATTCTGACAGTTGAAGTAGGTGGTTGCATGACATACCTGACATGCCAGCACATCCTTGCCGTGTGCATTATGCATTGGGATGCTCGAACGGCCTGCCACTGCATCTGGATGGCAGTTTTCACAGCGTGGAGTCTCTGTGGCATAGTAGCGCTTGGCCCCCTTTGGCTTGGTTTCATGGAACTGGGAGCCCTTGTGGCAGTCGTAGCACTCCATCTGGCCTTTTGAGTAATGTACGTCTGCATTCTCACCAAGAAAACCGACATATTCACCGGCAAAACGGGAACCATGACAGCCAAAACAGGTCTTCTCCATCGGAGGTTTTTTCTGAAACCTGTGCCGGTCAATAAGTCCACCCTTGGATACGTGAGGCCATGCCACATGACAGCTACCACAACTTGCGTGACACTCGGCACAATCCAGTGCCCATGCCTCAGGCAAGAGGGTATCCTGCATCTTGTGAGGAGAAGATATGGTCTTTACTATGTCCATGATACCATTTAGAGTATAATGCATAGAGGTTTTGAAAGTCTCCGTGATCTCCTCATGGCACTCAGCACATACTCCACCGCCGTTGGCATCGGAAGGATCCCTTATGAGCCCTTCATGGGCCTCCTCCTCATCGTCAACGTTCTTGCCCTTATGGCAATACCGGCACCCAAGTTCTCCATGCGGTGTATCAAGAAAGTCCTTGGCTACGCCAAAGGTATCACGCCCCCTGACCTGGGGCGCAGAAACGCCTCACCCGGCCACCGCGGCCGCGGCACTTGCTGCCTCAGCCCCGTAATCATCCATCTCCTCAAGGTCTGTATGGCAGGAAATACACTCACTGCTATCAGACAGATCCTCTGAGGCCGCCACTGAAACCAGAAACATGGGAACAGTTAGACAGAAAAAAATTACCGAAAGTCCCTTGAAAATTGCTTTTTTCATCCTCGATTCCTCCTAAATCTTCCTGAGTCCGTAAATCACAAGTTGCATTTAATACCACAATGTGGTACCTCTATCAATTATCTTATTACCTGAGCATTGTCAACTGATTTTTTAATCAACCTTTAACTTACAATTAAATTCTAATAACTATTGGTTATACCAATAACTTTTTAATTTTAATTAAACTTATGACCAATAAAGAATTTGCACATGCCAGAAAAATCCTCGGCAGGACACAGAAACAAATGGCAGAGCTGTTGGGGACCTCTCAGAAGACCATCTCCAGCTACGAACAGGGATGGCGGACCGTACCTGTCTATGTTGAAAGGCAGATATACTTTTTCATATCCCGTATGAAGGGGATAAATGGACACCTGAAGCCATGCTGGGATGTAAAGAAATGCTCTGAGGAGGTAAAGTACAGATGCCCGGCCTGGGAATTCAACGTAGGGAAACTGTGCTGGTTCATAAACGGCACCTTCTGTGAAAAATGCCTACCCAACTCGCCGAGAGAAAAAATAGAGATGTGCATGGACTGTGAGGCCTTTGAACCTATTGCACGCATTATGGCGGCACCAGAAGAAAAATAAACAGGCAGCCAAATGCCCGGATGTTCAATATCCCCACGGAAGGAAGGAGCGGCCTGACGCAGCGTGCTGAACATACCTGCAAATCAGTCCACGGGACGATTCTTGACAGATATGGGCTAACAGTGCACTAATTTATATCTAAACGGCGCTACCATCATACAAGTAACACAAGTATGCACCCATCCAAATTATTCCTGAATTGAGCGTTTCAAATCATGTGAAAGCTTGGGGATTCCCAATTTCGTATGATCTCCTGCCTCGAAGTCTTCGCTTACCTGTCGGATACTTGAAGTACAACAGTACATCTGCGTCTCCTCCGCCTTGCATTTCATGCAAACTTGGGAATCACTCAATTCAGGTTATCATGCATTGTGCCTCCGGCGGCAGGCAGTGCCATATAAAATACCTGAGAGGTGCAGATGGTGCGTTTCCTGATGATCTTGACCAGGGGAAAGGCCTCCGACTGTGATACGAAAAAATCTCGCTCCGCCCCCTACCAGTGTCACCTCCCCTGGCAGTATCACTCATCCAGCATCACTGACCATAAACTGAACCAATTTTTGGCATTTGAGTGACATTTTTCGTTTATTGACACCGCAACCCAGGTAGTCTAATCTGTCTAAATACTGTGTCGAACAGTTACTCAAAAAGACTTTTTTCAATATTTCTATCTGCAAACCCTACAATTTGGGCATCTTTCAGACCAGCAGATGCCATCCATGTCACTCATTTTCAAACGGCAGGAAACTTGCATAAATTAATCCCGGAAAGAATTCTCAAGCACAATACAATGCCCCAGATATTTATGGTATTTCGTCCAAAGGAGTCCTGATTATGATATCAAAAGAAGAATGCATGGACTTGACCATCCTTTACATAGGTCTTTTATGTGCCGCCCTCGTGCTCTGCCTCTCCTCTTCTTCATGGTCCGCAGAGATACATGTTGATGACGACACCTGTCCTTCCACAGGTTCAGGAACAGAGGCAAATCCTTACTGTCGTATATATGATGCCATCACAGCAGCAGCAAGCGGTGATGATGTACTTGTCCATCCTGGAACCTATGCAGAAAGGATATACATGAAGACCGGGGTGGATGTACTGGCTGCAGAAGCAGAAAAACCTGTAGTCACCTCATCTTTCAAGACAATCGTCAAATTTTCTCTCGCAGACGACTGTACGTTGGACGGTTTTGTTCTTGACGGCTCTTCTAGCACCAGACTCAAAGCAGGGATCATCATTAAGGACTCGTGTACCAACGTATCTGTCAAAAACTGTGTCATAAATGGGGGGTCCTATCTGCGGGGTGGTATCAGACTGAATGGCCAGGTTGTGGCTACCTTTACAGGAAACACCATATATGACATAGCCTATTCAGGGATAACCACCAAATGGGGCGGGACCATCAGCAACAGCACCCTTACCATACAGGGTAACACCATTGAGGACTGTGGGACTGCCGGAATATACCTGGCAGGCGATAGCGGATCATCCAACCGGGTAATCATCGGGGGCAGCACTGTCAGCGATGGAAACCTTATCCGCAACAACGGTGTAGGCAGTTCAGTAAAAGGAAGCGGCATACGCCTCTATTCCATTGATCAGGTAAGCATTGAAAACAACACCATCCAGGGCAACAGGCGAGCGGGCATCCTGTTAATCGACACGTCCAGTGTAAGCCCGCACATATCAGGAAACTCCATACACGACAATGGCCAGGCGGGAATTAATATCGGAGGGACATCAACCGTCACCATTGGTCCCAACAATGATATATATAGCAACAGCATTGCAGGAATCACCTTCTTCGTATTCCGAAACTCAAAAGTGGCGGGCTACGCAAGCTCTCAACCTGTTACTATAACAGGCAACTATATCCATGAAAATACACGGGCGGGTATATCTGTACTTGATCATGTTACCGGCACAATCACCATAACTGGAAATCAGATTTACGAAAATACACGTTCGGGCATAGCCTTTTTCAATGCATGCTCAGCCACTATCACAGACAACGACATACACAATCACACAGGTGCTGCCGGAATCTTTACAGGAGACTGGTCCGGCACCTTTCCGCCTGACCCTGACAGTCTGCCTACCAGTGTGGGTTTCAATACGGCCAACGGACCGGTACAGCTCACCATAAGGCGGAACAAAATTTATGAAAACCGGGCGGGCATGCGCCTTGACCACGCATCAGGAGTCATAACCAACAATCTTGTCTACAGCAACACCAGGGGCGGCATACGCTTTTCAGGGAACAGTATAAGCCCTTATACGCCATTCAGTGCGGAATGGGGAATAACAGAAATCAGTAACAACACAGTGGTAAGCAATGGTTCTCATGTAACCGAATTCGATGAAGATAGAGGTGGAGGAATAGTCTATGACGACATCTCCATAACAACTGATCCCACTACAGGCCTTACACGAAACTTCTATGACCGGCCCCAGTGGAATTCGTCCCAGAACCCCCATGTCATAAAGAACAATATCACTGCATGGAACATGAAGGCCGGAGTCCATGATGCTGTCTGCAGCACTCTGAGAGATTATAACCTATACTATGGCAACAATAGCCGGGACACCTTTGTTCCCGCTCAGACTGGCGCTTGCTATACCGGTTCTCCTCCAAACTTTGCAGGAAATCCCAATGAAATATTTGCAGATCCACTGTTTGTGGACAGGTCCAATGGAGATTACCACCTCCAGCCCGGCTCCCCTGCCATTGCAAGCGGAGATGATGGAAATGACCTTGGTGCATATGGTGGCAGTGACCCCATCACATGGTAATGCCTGACATGGCAATTCATCCAACAGACAAGGCGGCCCCCTGGAAATTGAAGATCGGTCATCAATATCATGGCATCTTTATGCTCAATGCAAAATAAAAAAAGGAAGCTGAAACCATGAAATCAGGAATCCTTTATATTACAGTTACATTAATTTTGACCCTATCTTTTGCCTCACCAAACCTCTGGGCAGACGCCAGCAGAGAGATATGGAATAGCGGCGGACTGACCACCATTTCAGATTACGAATCTCCCATGATACATGGCACAGCCTTGGTCTGGGAAGCCAAAGGTGGCCTTCCCGGCTCCACGTCAGGGGGTAATGACACTGAAATATTCTACTGCGACCTCAACACATTCAATGTCATTCAGATAACCGACGATGATGACAACGATCTTCTCCCCCAGACCGATGGCAATTTCGTGGTATGGCAGAAACATACCAATGGCGGGGAAAACCAGATATACCTCTTTGATTTACAGGGACAAACCGGAGCAAAACGCATATCTCCCTTAGATTTTTGTGACAACTATACCCCCCGGATTGCCAACGGACATGTTGTGTGGACGTCTCAAAAAGTGGATAGGTCATATGAGGCAGGCAAGGTCATGTTTTATGATGCCACTCATGGTAAAGGCCCGCGGACCATATCACATACTCGCTCTGACTGCAGCGATCCCCGCATAGATTCATCCAGGATTATTTGGCTGCAGGAAACCTCCAATCACAAACTGTCCCAGTGGATTTACTATATTGGGAAACGGCATCCAGGCCCCAGACCTGCACCAAGACACCTTAAGTTCAACAGAAGCAACTCATCAGACGGGACACAGGCAGTCATGGTGCGCAGGGATGGCCATGACGGTGAAATATTCGTATACAGCAGGGCTAATGGCTTTTCACAGATTACTGACAATGAAGCAGAAGATCACAGTCCTGTGATTAGCCGTAATCGTATCGCGTGGCTTGGCAACGGAATAATCCATGTTGCAGATATCACTGACATGATGCGGGTTTCAGGCCTAAAGACATACAGGAGACATAAAACCGATATCATTGTCTGCTGGGACAAACTTTGTACAGGCGATGTAGAATATCATATAGACCTGTCCACGACACCGGACTTTTCCGTATACCATAACGGCATTAAGGACAAGTCCGTTGGTGATGTCCTGCGATATCGCATAAAAGGACTTAAACCAAGGACTACATATTATATCAGGGTTAAGGCAGTGATAAACGGTTCTGTCACTGAAAATTCAGAAGTGCTCCGCACCAAAACCCGTTAGTTAGCACAGTATAATTTATTGAATTTTTTGTATCCTTTAGGTGTAGATCGTCCAGTGAAGTAACTTGAAGGTATGGATAATTTTCAAATATCCACAACCCATGTGGTGGACAGTTTGAAAGATTAATTCAGGGGTGAAAGACTGATACACACATACATTCAGCTTACCCTATCTCTTCTTTTACTCCATTTTTTTTGGCTCAAACGTCCACTTTAAGCACGCCAATGGAGTTGATCAGTCTTTTTTGACTTTGCTACGAGTTAAAAAATGGAAAATTGGTTAATCCTGCAGTTTCAAATGGTGCGTTATACATGACAACACAACAAGGCACAAATTATCCTGAGCGACGGTATGCCTTCCCTCTCTGCAACCAGGTTAATCCTCCTGCTTTATATGCCGCATTAACCCCTTTTCTGCCTCTATCTATAAC
>Ga0256914_1001293_pt1 | contig 23175 bp, 17 predicted proteins | sample HulkmetaG_FD_191571 | JGI IMG/M metagenome (GOLD analysis project Ga0256914, IMG submission 191571) | Hydrothermal chimney microbial communities from Main Endeavour vent field at the Juan de Fuca Ridge, Pacific Ocean - Hulk | ecosystem: Environmental > Aquatic > Marine > Hydrothermal vents ... | reverse complement strand
GTCCCATATTGTAAGCGCTTAGTGTTATTGTTCCTATCTCGGGTTTCCCGTTTTTTATTCTCTCCTGAGGAGTGCTTATTCCATGGTCTACCGAGTTTCTGATTATGTGAACAAGGGGATCAGCCAAAGCATCAATTATTGTTTTATCTAATTTTGTATCTTCTCCGTGTATTTCAAGTCTAATCTTTTTATTCATTGCCTTGGAGAGATCCCTGACAAGCCTTGGAAATCTGGAGAAAATTGTACCAACAGGTACCATTCGCATCTGCATCACACTGTTTTGGAGATCGTAGGTAACTTTTCCTATATTCTGACTTATCGTTTTTATATCTTCCTTTAAGGTATCAATTGACGAGGCACTTTTTATGTCTTTGGTCACCTCTATAAAGTTGTTTTTTATTACTACAAGTTCCATTACAAGATTCATAAGATTGTTGAGCTGATTCTCCGATACCTTTATAAATTGAGTAGAGGGTTTTACCTCTTCTTTTGCGGTAATTTTCTTTATGGCCTCTTTTACTGTTGCGGCCTGTCTTCTATCACCCTTCTCCGCTATGGTGTTCATAACATTCTCTATCCGGTTGATAAGTTTGGTCTCTTCGTCACCGCTTTTCCCAGAAAGTTCTTTTACCGCCGAGAGCCCCCTGTCACATTCCTCTATTAGGAGGTTGTGGCTAACGCTCTTACCGAGTTTTTTCATATTTTGAAAGGCTCTGTTTAACATCTCAAGCGAGCGTTCTTTGTTTACCCCAGCTCTTAAATTCTCAATGGCGATTTTTACCATCTGTATCGATTGAGTCATTGTATTGGAAAAGGAAAGAGCCCTGGCATCTCCTGCCGTAGTGGTTGATATTTGAGTGCTTTTCTCTGGTTTCGAGGTTGTTTCTCCCCCTTTTACGGTGGAGGCCTCTCTCTTGTCGTAGGTTTCTTTTAGAGCGGCAATTAGTTCTTTTGGGGTTATATCCTCTCTCTCCCCCGTTTCAATGTACCTTGTTACGGCTTTTAGTGTATCCACCGTGTCGAGGAGTATGTCGTGCTCCTCCTCGGTTAGAGGGCTTTGGGTGTCTCTTCTGTAGTGTATAATTGCCTCTGCCAGATGCGATATCTCTTGAAAGTAGTTTAGAATATGGTTTTTGTTTTCCTCTTCTGTTAGGTTAAGTGTGGAAAGGAGTAATCTGGAGTTTCCCTTAAGACTGTGGAGTGATCGGAAGAGATCGTCATATTTATCTATTCCTCCTCCCTCCTCCTCCATGGCTAGAAGTATGGATTCTATGTGATCAAAATGATCGTAAGCCTCTTCTATAAAATTCTGTTTTAAATCTTCTCTTAGATTTTCAATCTCCCATACAATTTCCTCTGTTTGCTTTGTTTTTTGCTGTTCGGTTTTTGCCTCCTCCGTAAATTTTTTTATTCTATCTATGAGTGCATCAACGTTTTCCTCCGGTTCTCTAATGATAATACTTTCTCCCTCGGATTTTTCTGTTGCGTGGGTTACATCAGTATGGAGTTTTTCTATCATTCTGTTCAACGTATCTGTGGACTCAAGTAGAAGATCTATGAGATCCGAATCTGCCTCTATCTTTTCATCTCTAAGCTCATCGAGTAAGTTCTCTAATATGTGACTTAGGGCCTTTATCTTTTTGAATCCGAAGTATCCAGAACTTCCCTTTATAGAGTGGACGGGTCTAAAGATTGAGTTTACCAGTTCTATGTCGAACTCGGATTCCAGCTTAAGTATCTTCTCCTCTATACCCTGAAGATGCTCCAGGGACTCGTTTAGGAATGTTACAAGAACCTCGACCTCATCCTGTCCAATGGTGATAATTTCCTCTTCCTCACTCTCCCCCGTTTCGGATGGTTGTTCTGTATTTGTTGATTCAGTTTTTTCCCCTTCGGTAGGTTTTAGGTGTTGTAGTAGGAGATCTCTAAAACTTTTAATCTCTGCCTCTGTTTTATCTGTAGGACCCTCCTTTATAAGTGTGGTGAAGTAAGAGCTAATCCTTTCGAGAAGTTCTTTGGTTTCACCCTCTGTTTTGTCAGTTAGGTTTTTTGCGGTCTCTTTAATCTCTATGGCAGAAACAAGATCTCCTACGTTGTAGAGGTTTAAAAGTTCCAATAATCTAAGGAATTCTTGATTTATTTCCATACTGTTATTCCCCTAATAGTAGTTTTACATTTTCAACGAGGTTTTTGGGATCTACCGGTTTTATAATGTATAGATCTGCTCCTGCTTCAAAGCCTCTCTTTTTATCACCCGCTTCATCCTCTGTGGATACTATTATTATTGGAATGGTTTTATAGTTTTCCTCTTTGCGAACGTTCTCTATGAAGGTGTAACCATCCATTATGGGCATGTTGATGTCCGTGATAATTAGGTCGATATGATGTTGATAGATTAATTCCAGAGCGTCTGCCCCGTTCACAGCGGATATCACCTCGAATCCTGCACTCTTTAAGGCGTAGGCGTGATAGTTTCTTATCATTTCGGAATCGTCTACTATTAATATTCTCTTTGACATAAGCACCCCTCTCTAGGTTTATTCCGGTTTTTGATATACAATCATTCCTCCCTTCTTCTTTATGCTGAATGCAGAACTGATTCTGCTTATAGATTCCGAGTGGCCAAGGAATATATAGCCACCTGGGTTTAAGAGCTCATAGAAGGTGTTAACAACCATCTTTCTGGATTTGTCGTTGAAGTATATAAGTACATTCCTGCAGAATATAAAGTCGAAATTTCCAAGCTTTAAAAGGCTCTCCGTATCGGAAAGGTTAATCCTGAAAAAGGAAACGTGTTTTTTTACGATATACTTTACCTTGTGATTAATCCCATCGGTCTCAAAGTATTTTTCATAATACTCTGGAGGCACATCCTTTACCGAGCGATTGCCATACACACCCTGTTTTGCCTTTTCTAAGGCATTTGTATCTATATCTATTCCTATAATGTCGATGTTCCAATTCTTGTAATTATCGAGCATTTCCATCACTATTATGGAAAGGGTGTACGGTTCCTCCCCTGTCGAGCAACCGGCGGAGAGTATTCTTAAACTATTGTCCCCCGCCTTTTTCTTTTTTTCCTCTGTTTCGGGGAGACAGTGTTCGGCAAATGCCTGAAGCTGTTCAAACTCTCTAAAGAAGTAGGTCTCGTTTGTTGTGAGCAGATTTACAAATTTTTCCAATTCTTTTCCGTCTTTGTCAAGAAACTTGAGGTATTTGAGATATTCAGATGGGCTTTCTATTCCTAATTCTTCCATTCTCTTCGCTATTCTTTTCTTTACGAAGTATATCTTTTTCTCTTCAAAAAAGAGGCCTGTTCTATCAAAGATGAAATTTCTAAACTTGATGAAATCACTGAAGTCAAGATTCATTTTGCTTCCCTCTCTCGTATTGTTTCTACTGCATCGCCTATGGCCTCAAGTATTTCATCGCTCTCTATCCTATCGGCTAGTTCTTCCAGAAGTTCTATATCCTCTGCAGTTCCCCTATCGCGGAGTATTTCTACCGCGGAGAGAATCTCCATTTCGTCTTCGCTCTTTAATTTTTCTCGTACCTCGGTTAGGTCTTCCTCTTTTACCTTGTTTAGGAGTTTCATTATTTCATATTTGAGTGGGCTATTATCTGTCTTTTCAGCGATTCGCTCCAGACGTTTGAGTACGTTCTCCGGGAGTTTTTCTATTTTCGCCCTTGTCTGAATTTTCTCGATTGCATCGATGTACTCCCTGTTGAAGAGACTCTCGTCCCTTTCAATGATTTTATCTATCAGTTGAAGTTCCTTATCTTTTCCGAAGGCTGCAAGGTACTTTAGAAAGGAAAATATTATCATCGGATTATTCTCTTCGGAGAATTTGTCAATGATTTCTCTTGCATGAGGTGAATGTCCGATTTTTGCAAGAGCTTCAAGGGCCGTGCATTTAAGAAGTACGTTTTCCTCACTGAGGAGGAGTTTTTCTATTTTTTCTGTGTACGCGGTAGCACCCGCGTTTCCAAGGTACTCGATTGCAGTAATTCTGATATTTATTTCCCTATCATCCAATGCCCCACCTAAAATCTTTGCCGCATCATCGGAGGAATCCTCTACTAGGGCATCTATTGCGAACTTTCTTACGTCTTTATCACTATGTTTTGAGAGTTCTTCGATTAAAGGGTACAATTTTTCTCTGTTTTCTTTTAACAGTTCCACGGCCCCGTTTCTCACGAAAGGATCTGCAGACTGGAGCATTCTTTCAAACATTTCAAAATCAATCTCTGATATCAGATTGGAAATAATAAAGAGAATTTTCTCCTTTAGGGCTCGCTCCTTCTCTTTTTCGCATATCTCGATTAGAGGAGGGAGATAAGAGATGTCTGTCTCTTTTATTAAATTGTCTAGAAAGTTCATTTTTTCTTTTGAGTTCATTCTGCCGTAGTTTTCCACAAATGTTTGGCTGTTCATAATAGCTAAAACCTCCAAAGCTCTTTTGTTTAAATTATTTAAGGAGTGTGGAGATTCTCTTCTCCAACTCCATGAAATTTACATTCAATGTTGAGGATTTTCCCTCGGGTTTTGCCATTACATCGGCAGCTCCGAACATCTTTGCCTTCCTCACGTTCTCGTCATTTTGGTACATTGTCCCGCTTAAGATTACTATTGGGAGGTTTTTGTCAATCTTCCCCTCGCGTTTGAGAGTTTTTATCTCCTTTAGTGCGGTTATTCCGTCCATTTCTGGCATCTCTACGTCCATTACAACTACGTCGGGTTTTTCACTAAGTATTTTTTCTATCCCCTCCCTCCCGTTTTTGGCACTTACCACGTTCCAATTACCAGTTTTTTTAAACATACTCTCCAGTCCGCTTCTAATTAACATCGAATCATCGACAAGTAATACTTTTCTTGTCATTTTTTGCCCCTTTCATTGCTCAAGTGGATTTGTTGTAAGTATTTCCCTTAGGAGAGCAAAGTAATTGCTCTGTATTACGGGAAACTCATCCAGTGCTTCCCTTAAGAATGTGGTTAATTTGTTAATTGCGTCGGAGTACCTGTAGAGAAAACCTACTTTACACTCCCTTTTTATTGCGCTTCCCACTGTAGCTATTCTTTCGGCGTTGCTTATAAGTAGGTCGGGTTGTATGTAAAGTTCTACTATGTTGTATTTATCCTTTTTTAAGAGTTTCTTGATATCGTCTATCTCTGAAATTTCATTGATGGGAATTCTGTTTATCAGAGGAACAAAACGGATAAGTCGTAGCATCTCGAATCTTAAATCTCTTACTATGGAAAAGAGTATTTCGAAGGAAATTTCGTCGAATGAGGTAACATTTCTGTTTATTAAAAACATTAGTTGCTCAAGGTAGAGCGAGAGTTTGTTAAGTTCGTCAAACTGTGAAAGGGATTCGATGATTACCGTTCTAAGCTCTATACTCTCTGTGGCTATGTCTTCCAGTATTTCGAGGTTTTTTTCCTCGCTATTCTCCTCGGTGAGATTTTCTGTTCCATCTAGAATGTTGGTAAAACTTGTGATAAGAGTTTTAAAGGACTCCTGTGAGATGTTGAGGGTTGGCGGAGCAGGGGAAGTAAACACTGGTTTTGTAGACTTTTTTGTCTTTTTCTTCGATTTTTTCTCTGTCTCTGTTTTCCTTTCTCCTAATTGTTCGAAGGCGATAGTTTCTTTCTTTATGTTCTCTTTAAAGCTCGAAGTATCCTCTCCGGAGAATATTTCCTTTAGAAGGTCACATATTTCGAGGAGTTTATCTACAATTTCCGGGGTTGTTTTTTCTTTTCCCTTCCTTATGGGATCCAGTTTTGATTCTACGGAGTGAAAGAGTTTGTTTAATTCCCCTTCGCCCACAATTCCTGAGTTTCCCTTTAGTGTATGAAAGCTTCTGAACAGGGAGTTTAAATATTCAGGGTTCTCTTTATCCTCCTCAAGTTTTAGTATGGTTGCTTCTATGTTTTGTACTATTTCCAAACCGTTACTGAAAAAATCTTTTTTTAACGAGTTAAGATCTCTTTCCATGCTGTTTTCCCCTCATCACTCCTCTCTGGTAGGATTTTGAGATGTATATTTTAGGACATCCTTCCACCTATCGAGTCTTTCCACTGAAATATTCACAATTCTTTTAAGCTCGTCCGGGGATTTAAAGGGCTTGGTTAGATAGTCTATAGCCCCGTGCATTAGAGACTCTATTACCCTGTCCAGAGTGGAAAAAGCTGTCATCATTATAACCTGAATTAGAGGGTCTATCTTTTTAACCTCTTTTAGAACCTCAATCCCATTCATTCCCGGCATTGAGATATCGAGAAGCATAATGTGAATTTTTTTCTGTTCTACCACTCTAAGAGCACTCTCGCCGTCCTTTGCTGTGAGGGTATTAAGTTTTTCATTGTCCTTTAAGTACTGAGTGACTATATCTCGTGTTATTTCATCATCATCCACTATTAGAATACTGTATGGCATAAGATTCCCCCTTCTTAGTTTATCCTACTGCTTTTATAATCTCCTCTGCTATTTCCCAGCTTGGGGCTACTATGTCGGCTCCTCCTCGCCTTATGGCTTCACCGGGCATCCCAAATACGATCGCGCTTTCTTCGCTCTCCGCAATTGTTATTCCACCTGCCTCCCTTATCTTTACCATGGCGTCGGCACCATCATCGCCCATACCGGTCATAAGTACTCCTACCGTATCTTGCCCAAATACGGAGAGTACGGATTCCATCATTACATCCACAGAGGGTATAAAGAGATGCTCGGGTTTGCTTGGGGTTCTGATAAGTATATGGCCGTCTGTTTTTTTAAATAGTGTTAGATGTCTCCCCCCCCTGGCGAGATAAATCACTCCCCTTTTTACCTCCATACCGGCTTCAACCTCCACACATTTTAGTTTGGAAGCCGAATCAATCCTTTTTGCAAAGGAGGAGGTAAAGGTAGGTGGCATGTGTTGGACCAGAAATACGGCAGCGTTTAGATCCTCCGGGAGGTAGGGAAGTACGTCAAAAATAGTTTTGGGGCCTCCTGTGGATATCCCTATTGCCACTGCTTTGTATCCAAGCTTTGGAGCCTTTTTCTTGTGGAGAGCAACTTGTTTCTCTATACGTACCCCGCTTTCCGGACGACTTGTTCTTTTTAGCTTTTCTCGATTCAGTTTTTCGAGAATTCCCACCCCTGCTGCAGCTTTTATCTTTCTTATAAGTTCATCCGATACCGCCTTTATATTTGTGGATACCGTTCCTCCTGGTTTTGCCACGTAGTCGAAGGCCCCCAGTTCTAAGGCTTCGAAGGTAGTAAGTGCTCCCTCCTGGGTAAGAGAAGAAACCATTATCACCGGGGCAATCTTTTCCTCTGTGATTATCTGGAGTGCCGTTATTCCATCCAGACCGGGCATGTTTATGTCCATTGTGATTACATCCGGTTTTAGTTCTCTTGCTTTTATAACGGCATCCTTACCGTCTCTTGCGGTACCACAGACGTTAAGTAGGGGGTCCGAGTTGATTATTTCCTTTAGGAGTTTACGCATCAGCGCGGAATCATCACAAACAAGAACCTCTATCTTACTCTTCAATTTTTAACTCTCTCCTTTTTGTGATTGGTTTTTCTCCTGGTTGGGCCTCTCGGGTATCTTCTTCTGTTTTGTCGGGTCTGTTCTGAGTTGTTTGAGAGACACTCGCTCGTGGTGTAGGAGAAGAAATTTTTGTGTCCATCTCTCTATACTCTTTTTTCTCTTCTGAGGAGAGAATCTTATCTACATTGATGATTAAGATCATTCGTTTACCGTCGTCAACTTTTCCCACACCCTTGAGGAATTCGCTCCCAATGCTTGAGAGGATGATATCTGGAGTTGGTTCTATACTACTCTTTGGGATACCCATTACTTCGTTAACCCTGTCCACTATCAGTCCCGTTTTTTTGCCCGAGAGATCGGTTATGATAACACGTGTTCTTTCGTCTATCGGTTTGGTTTTTATTTCAAATCTTTTCCTTATATCTATTACAGGTATTACCTCCCCTCGCAGGTTTATAACTCCCTCTATAAAAGACGGAGCTTTGGGGACCCGGGTTATCTTCGATACCCTGTTTATCTCCTGTACTTCCATAATATTTATCCCGTAGTCCTCATTATCTATAGAGAAGGTGACGAATCGCTCTATCTCCGAAGTGCCGGTACTTTTCTCTTCCGCTTGAGTCATTTCTTCTTCCCCTTTGAGTTTTTTTATAAGATTTATATCTCTCTCTGCGAATAGATGTTTTTCGTCTATTAAAAATATTAGACGCTTGCCAGAATCAATCTTTGCTATTCCACTCAGTTCTCTCTTCATCGTACCCGATTCACTTACCGTGGTATCTATGAGATTTTTGGGGATGGCTCTTACCTCGTTTACCCTATCTACCAGTATACCTGCGGATAACTCACCGGATTCCAGTACGAGGATCTTTTTGTCGTTTTCACCCTTATCTATGAGGTGATTTTTTAATGTATCAAAGATATTTTCCAGCTTTGATTCGCTGGGAAGGACGTTCTCTTCAAAGTAGGTTTTAGCTTTATCGGTATTGGATAGGGCAAGATCGTAGAGTTTAACCGCCATCTCGTGGATTAATGTATGAAGATTTATCAACTCTTCTGTTTTTTCTCTTGTTGCGATCTCAGTGTTTTCTATTCTTTCGGTGAGTAGGGTAATTGGGCATTCTCTCTCGAGGAGGGATTTTTTGATACTCTTTCCCCTATAGAGGATTTCTCCTATTTCTTTTAGCCATTTGGTGTGGGAATCTTTTACTCTTTCTACCAGAGAAGCGTACTCCGAATCTTGTGACACGGAGCCCAATATTTTACGAAAGTCAAAAACGGGAAGTATTTTACTCCTTAAAGTTAATATGCCCCTTACATACTCCGGGGTATTTGGAACTTTTGTGATTTTGGTTAGGCGAAGAATCTCCCTTACGGCGTTTATATGAAACCCATATTCGTCATTTGCCACCCTGAATATAACGAATTGTTCTTCTTCCTGTTTCTCCTCCTTTGTCTGCGTAGTAGCGGTGGTTGGCTCGAGAGATGGTCTGTATTCCTCTTTATTTCTCTCTATTTTTAGAACCTCTTCAAGGTTTAAAAGGAGTATTATTCTTTTCCCCTCGTTTTCTTTAATTACACCGCTTATATAGTCCCTGGTTTGTAGATTTTTTAGATCTTTTCCTCCCGTTTCATCTGGTTTTTCTATTGCGGAGATATCGACCCTAAGTACCTCGGAAACGGAATCAATGAGAAGGCCGTTGAGTGAACCCTTAAGATCTATTACTATCATCCTCGAGTTTTCATTTCTCTCTATCTCTGGAAGATTAAAACGTTTTCTTGAATCTACAACTGGTAGTACCATCCCCCTCAGGTTGGTTATACCTAGAATATACTCGGGACTTCGCGGTATTCTCGTAATATCGGCGAGTTTTACTATTTCCCGTACGTTTTTAATGTTGAGGCCATACTCCTCTCTCTCTATTTTAAAAACTACAAATTCCTCCACTGTGTCCCGAATAGCAACTTTTTCAGGGTTATTTTGTGTGGTATCATTTAGCTGGGAATCTGTCTGGAGATTCATCATCATCTGCCCCTACATCTGCATTTCGTCGGCCATGCTGGCTATTTCTTCTATAGCCTCCGAAATCTGTTGCATCCCTTTACTTCCCTCTTCCGATGCTTTGGCAGCCTCTTCTGCAGATTTTGCCGTTTCTTCCGCGGCTGCTGCTATCTGCTCTACGCCCTTAGCGGTTTGCTCTAGGGCTGTTATTATCTCCTCTGCTGCTGTTTTCATTTCGGTAAGGTTTTTGAGGGTTTCGGAGATACTTTTATCGACCTCGTTAAAAACCTCCATATTCTCCCTCGCCTTCTCCAGTTCATCCAGGGTATCCTCTCTAACCTCTTTTATGTTCTGCGAGGCCATACGTATCCTTGTCTGGATACTTCTTATCATATCCTTTATCTTCTCTGCGTTCTGGTTGGTCTCATTTGCTAGACTTCTTATGTCCCCGGAAACAACGGAAAAGCCTCTTCCTGCATCTCCTGCTCCTGCAGCCTCTATAAAACCATTAACGGAAAGCATGTTTGTTTGAATTCCTACCATACTTATCTTATCAATTATCTTTTCAATTTCGATGATATTATCCTCCAATAATTCCACGATTTTGTTGGTCTCTGACGTATCTCTTGTTGACTTTTCTATGCTTTCAAGGGAGAGGTTTATGTTTTCTTTGCTCTTACTTATCCTATCGGAGAGGGAGTTTGTCTTTTCCAGAGCACCATCGGTGTTTTCCATGAAATTTTTGGCTATTGTAAGGGTTGATTCTGCAAGATCTTTCTCCCTGTCGGTGTTTCTGGATATCTCTTCCGCCGCCGCTGCTATTTGTGTTATTGCATTGTATATCTGTGCGGATGCCGCAGTTGATTCCTCTATATTTGCAGATAATTCTTCCGCTGCTGCCGCAACTTCTTCCGCCGATTTGTTTACGTCCAGAGCGGTTCGAAGATTATCGGCTAGGTTTCCCAAATCATCGGCCGCGGTGAGCATCTCGCTAAAAGCTTTGTTCTGCTCATGAATAGATTTTGTTACCTCCTCTGTAGAGCTTGCTATTTCCTCTGTTGCAGAGGCCACCTCCTCCGCTGCTGTTAAAAATTCTTTTGCATTAGCCTGAGTATCGTCCGATGCTTTTAAGAGTACATCGCCTGCGGCGAGTAGTTCTTTCCCCCCCTGGACTATCTCTTCCAGGGCATTCAGAATGTTTATGGATTTTTCCGCCTCGGATTCTGCAACTCTGGCGGAATCCTCCACCGCCTTTACTATTGTGTTAACGTTATTTTGAATCTCCTGTATGACATTCTGAATATCGAGGGCACTCTTCTCGGAAACCTCTGCTAGATTTCTCACTTCATCCGCTACAACGGCAAAACCTTTGCCCTGTTCGCCTGCTCTTGCCGCCTCTATTGCTGCGTTTAGGGCAAGAAGGTTCGTTTGATCTGCGATTTTGACAACGGTCTGAACTATTCCCCCTATCTCTTCTGTCTCTTTTTCCAGTTCCTCTATTATTTTTGTGGTGTTTTTGCTTTCCTCCGCTGCCTCCTTCACGGAATCGATAAAGCTACGGGTGTTTTTATCGAGAAGATTTACAAAATCTATACTTTTCCTTACGGCCTGAACGGATCTGTTTACCATTTCTCCTATATCGGCCGCTCGCCTGTTAATCTGCTCTACAGCGGTTCTGGATTCTTCCGTTGCCCCGGAGGCCTCCTCTGTGGCTGTTGCTATTGTCTCTGCGGTTTTGGATAGCTCTTCCGATGCACTGGCTGCCTGGTTGAGTGCCGCTGACATTTCCTCTATTGCTGCAGAAAGCCTCTCCGCCATTGCCTGTTTCTTCGCTAGGGTTCTTGCCTTTGCCTTTTCCTGAGCCAGTTTTTTTGCTCGCTCGCGCTTTTGCAGCAGGTCTTCGCCCACCTCTACTTTTTCCCTTATACCGGTTTTCCCCTCCGGTGTCGCAAGTTTTTTTGCCATCTCTACCTCCAAGGAAATATTTTAATACATCTCTGCCCCGGGATGATTGTCTCTCTAAATTTTATATGTATTGCTATAAAATGCAAATTTTTTCTGCGTATATACTATTGATTTTTATAAATTTCAGAGGTTTGTACTATTTCTAAGATAGTATAGTGTTCAAATTTAAAATTGTTACAGAAACGCAATTTGTAATAACAGGTCATCTAGAACTTATAGAATTTTGAGCCCGCTTCCTCGTTTTTCCTCTCTATCGCTCTCCACAAGCCAATCCCTTCCGGATATTGCTATCTCGTTATACTCCCCCGTGTCTACGTCCAGTGCCGATACATTCAGGATTCCGTGTTTGTCTATCGAGAATGTAACATCTATATTGGGTTGTCCTGCTTTTGCTCTCTTTATTCCCTTTAGTATAAACCTACCTAATGAAATAATACTGTTGTCATTTTGTTCTCTCTGAATCACGTGTATTGTAACTTTATCCTGGTTGTCCTCTGTGGTAGTAAAGAATTTGGAGCTTTCGGTTGGGTAATTTATCCCTGCTGGAATTATTGGAACAAAGTTACCCTCATTGTCCTCTACCCCGAGATCGTGAGATGTAATGTCGTAAAACTGCACCTCTTCTATGTCACCGGAGAGTATCCCTGCAAGGACACCGGCGCCAAGTGCTACGACCTCGTCCGGGTTTATATCTCTGTAAATCCTGAAGTTGTTTTTTCCCTTGCCGCTTGTTAGGGTTTTTATAACCACATCTTGCACGGCCGGAATTCTGGTAGAGCCCCCGGCGAATATCAATGAGGTTACCCAGGAGTAGGGGAGAGAGCTCTTTTTGAAGAGGGATGTTAGATGATCCTTTAATTCTGATAAGATGGGACTTATCAGGTTGTTGAATTGCCTACGGGTTATATATTGTTCCAGATGAATTGACCCTTTTTGAGTAGCTGTGATATATGGGATGAAAATTTTCGTCTCTTCCGTTGTGGAGAGATCTATTTTTGCCCTCTCCGCATTGAGTAGGATTTGTTGATATGCAATAGGATCATTGTGTAGGTCTATGGAGTGTTGTTTTTCGAATTCCTCTGTGATATATTTGGCAAGAAGCTGGTCTATATTAACCCCTCCAAGGGAGGTGGATCCCCCTGTTGCTGTTACTTTAAATACATTCTCACTGTACTCCATTAGTGTGATATCGAGGGTTCCCCCGCCGAAGTCCACAACGAGTATTCTCTCTTCCCCGTTTCTATTTAGATAGTAGGCAAGGGCAGCAGCCACAGGTTCGTTTAGAAGTTTTAGAACGTTTAATCCGGCAAGTTTTCCTGCTTTTAAGGTTGCCTGTCTCTGGTTATCATTAAAATAGGCGGGAACGGTAATTACGGCGTCGTAAACCCTTTTGCCTAGAAATTTCTCTGTGTATTGTTTTATTTTTCTCAGGATTAGAGCTGAAATCTCAACAGGAGTGTATTCACGATTCGCTATGCTGTAACGTTTTGAGGTTCCCATGTCACGCTTTACATGGGAGATGGTATAATCTGCCTCCATTACAGATCGATTCTTGGCGAGCTCTCCCACAAGAACCTCTCTCTTGTTTTTAAAACTTACCACGGAGGGTGTTAGTCTTTCCCCCCGCTCGTTTATTATTATTTCCGGTTTTTTCTCTTTTATATAGGCGGCGGATGAATTGCTTGTCCCCAGATCAATTCCTATTATCGGTCTTTTCATTGTTCCTTTGTCTCAATTCTTCTTCAAGAATCTCCAGGTTTTCTCTTGCGCTTTTGTTATACGGATCTAACGTTAGGATTCGGTTAAAGAGTTCTGCAGCTTTTTCCACTTTACCTAAATTATAGTATGAAATTGCGAGATTGTTTATTGCTTTTAGATTGTTTTCGTCAATTAAAAGTATCGCCTTAAAGTTAGAAAAGGCCTCCATGTAATCACCCTCTTTTAAATATCTCACCCCCTCCTTGAACAGGCTGTCGATTCTCGATTTTAGCTCCGCTTCGTAGCTGGACTCTGGGTATTCAATTATTTCTTCTATACTGTTATCTCCCAAAAGTTCTTTTAGTCCTGTTCCTATCGGTTTTTTCCTGCTCATTTTAGTTTCTCTATCTCTTTTGCCAGGTAGTAATAGTCTACTGCTCCGTTCGATCTCTTGTTGTACTGAAATATTGTTTTTCCGTAGCTTGGTGCCTCTGCCAGTGAAATATTTGTCCTTATGGGTCTTAGGATAATAGCCTCCCCGAGATTTTTCTTTATCTCTTCTATTATTGCTCTGGAAAGTCTCGTTCTTTCACTAAAGAATGTCGGTATTATGCCCTTTAATTTCAAGTTAGGATTGTACAACTTGTTTATTGTATATACAAGCCTGACCATCTCTGCAAGTCCTTCCATAGCCAGGAAGTGTGCCTGCATCGGAATGTAAATCTCTCTTGAGGCTATGAGTGCGGAGAGGGTCAAAAGGCTTAACGCAGGGGAGGTATCGAATACGATAAAGTCAAATTCTCCTATTATATGGTTTATCCTTTCAGCTAGTATGGTTCTATGGGTTTTATCTGCAGAGTATCTTCGCTCGTATTCAATTAGGTTTCTTGAGGCTGGTATTAGTTTTAAATTCGGAAGGTATGTCTCTACCATAACCTCTTTTGGATCTTTGGATTCCATGAGTATTGCATATAACCCCCCGCTATCCTGCTTTTTTATCCCAAGCGATAGACTTGCATGAGCCTGGGAATCTGTGTCGATTATACAGACCCTGTTACCAAAGTGAGCGAGAGCGGCAGAGACATTGACGGTTGTTGTTGTTTTCCCGCTTCCGCCCTTCCTGTTTGCAAAGGCCATTATTCTTGCCATGGTTCTTGTACTTATTCAGTTAGCAGCTTTACTACTTTTACCAGTGAAGGCGGGTCGAAGGGTTTTACAATCCATCCGTTTACCCCGAGTTTCTTGCCCATTTCTTTCTTCTGAGTAGAGCTTTCCGTTGTTAAAAAGATTATTGGGGTGTTTTTATATCTCTCCGTTTCTTTTATTTTTTTTACGAACTCGAATCCGTCCATCACTGGCATATTTACATCCACTAGAAAGAGTGCTATCTCCTCTGTTTCGCTCTTATGAATAGCCTCATGTCCGTTGGAGGCCTCTACTACCTCGAAACCCTCAGGCTCCAGGGTTTTTTTTACAAGTAGTCGTATGGTTGCCGCATCATCCACACATAGTATCTTTTTCATTAATTCGCTCCTTACAAAGTTTAAAAAAGTGTAATGTCGCCTTTAAATTCCTTTTTTTCTTTTTTGCCCTCTTTCAACTTCACAGTATTTGTTTCCTCCTGTATCCCCGTTACCTCCCACTCTTCCTTTACGGTAAATTTTTTCCCTGCAAGTTCCTCAACCTCTCTCCTTATCTCCTCTATATCTACCCGAGCTCTATATTCAGGTGGTAATTCCTCTCCAAGCTCGGTAAGCTCTCTTACTATATCTACAATGTGGGTAATGATCTGTTGCATTATATCCTGAAACTGTAGCCTATTTATTATTTCGTTTAATTGTTCCCTTATTGCCGTTGGGAGTTGTTCCGTTTCTTCTATGGAGAGTTCTGCGGTATTTATCTCGGAGTTCAGGTAGTTGGATATTTTACTTAGGGCCATGCTTGTATTGTTTAGACTCTCGGAGGATTGAATCGTCTGCTCCTCAAGTTTAATGAAGAGTTTGGTTATGAGTTCACCCACTTCCTTTACCATGTTAGTTATATTTTTAGCTATTTCTTTGGATCTGTTGGAGAGTTGTTGAATTCCTCTCGCTATCACGGGGAACCCCCCCGCATTATGGCCCATTCTTGCCGCTTCTATCGCGGTGTTTACGGCGAGAAGGTTTGTCTCTTCCGATAAATCGATGATATTTATAATGTAATCCTCTATTTTTTTGATTTTGTCGGTGAATACTCTTATGTTGTTTGAGAGGGTCTTTGTGTTTGTTACGAAGGAATTTTTTATCCTTTCAATTTCTTCACTTGCCGTGCTTAATTTTACAATGTCCGTTTTTATACTCTGTTTCCCCAAAAAAATGTCCGAGAGGAATTTACCAATCTTCTCCCCCAGTGTCTGAGACTTACCGGCAATGTCAAATATCTCATCTGTAACTTCGAGGATGGTTTTCTCTGTTTTTTTGTGTACGAGTTCTTTGAGACTATCAAGTATTGGGATGGCCGCCTCAAATCTGTAGAGGGAAATCTGTAATCTGGAAATTTTCTCCTGCAGAGAGCCAATTTCCTCTTTTAATCTTTCAATTTGGTCCTCCTTTTGTTTTAATTCTGCTTTTAATTTTTCAACCTCTTCCTCGTTTTTAGATGCTGTTTCCTCTCCCGGTAACTCTCTCTCATGTGTTTTTTTCTTGACTTTGCTCTGGAGAATAATTATATATGTGAGAATAAATAACATAGTAACAATATTTGCGTATCCGAGAGATTTATAGGGTAAGAAGACACTCGTTATGCTGAAAAAAACACCTGCTAGGGCTAAAAGGAGCGGAAACGAGTATTTCATATTTTAAATTTCCTCTTTTATATGTAAAAAATATAGACGAATTGTAAGAATAATCAGTTGCAAATTCATTTTCTTCTAAGTATTAATAATATTGAAAGAGAGTATGGCGTCAAGTTTTAATTTGAAAATCGGTTTTCAAATAGTTATTAGGGGAATTTCCTAATATTTGGGGAAAAATGGGATTTAAAAAAATAAAGTAGTTAACAAATCACTGTGACGATGATAGACTTAAAGGGGGGTCCGGATTTGCTTTTTGGAGTGAGAGGGGAATTAGAAAATGCTTACTCTAGGCATCCTGAGGATTTTTGCATTAGAGCATTTGATTTTGTTTTTCCTTTACATGGGGTTTGCGATATTTGTACTCTCTAGGAACTATAAAAATCCCTTACACAGGCGTTTTTTTCTCTTTCTTGTTTTAGTTTCTCTGGTCTCGTTTTTTGAATTTCTCCTGCGTCAGTCCAGGGATTATAGGGAGGCTTCCTTCTGGCTGAAGTGGTTATTTATCTGGCCATTTGTATTTGCCTCTCTGGTTGATCTTTTGGTTGTCTTTTCCGGTTTTGCCGGAAGACCCGGGGTCAGGGTATTTGTAGGGCTAATTTATGTCTTTTCTCTTATTGTTTCCCTTGTCTATCTATTCAGTAAATTCTTATTTAAAGGACCAGTGCTCTTTTCATGGGGCTGGGAGATTGGTGTTCGAAACGAGATAATTGTTATTGTAATTTATCTTCTCTTTCTTCTCTTTTTTGTGATTTCTACCGTGCTTTTCTATAGAGGTTACCATAGAGTACATGGGGAAGAGGGGAAAAAACGCTTTTTCTACGTTGCCCTTGGTATACTGTTTCCTATCTTGATTGAGTTGATCTACCTTATTATCTATCACGCGTTGGGGAGTATTGGATACAAAATCCTGACAGAACCCTTTCTTATCTCCCTTGTGGTAATAGGGCTTGCCATAAAGAGAGAGGAGATGTTCAACATATCTCCGGAGAGAAATATTGGAGAGATTGTCTCTACTCTAAATCTTATCCTCATTATGGTGGATATACATGGAAGGATAAGGTGGGCCAATAATAAGGTTTGTGATTTTCTGGGTTACGAGAGGGATGAGCTCCACCATTTGAAACTTTCCGATATCCTTCCCGCGGAGAGGAGGCAGAATCTTGTTCTTTTCTCAGATCCCTTTGTTATGAAGGAGGTTAGTAATAGAGAGGTTCTGTTTGAAACCAGGGAGGGCAAAGAGCTCCCCGTGTTACTTAACAGTTTGAGCATAAAGGATAAAGCGGGAAATATAGTGGGTTACGTTATATCTGCCTCGGATATATCCGGTCAGAAACATCTTGAGAGCAGGTACAGATTGGAGGAGGTTAAGTTTAGAACTCTCTTTGAGTTTTCACCGGATGCTACTGTTATAACCGACCGTGAGGGGAATATTTTGGAGGTAAACAACGCGGTTGAGAGGATATTTGAACTTCCTAGAGAGAATTTTATAGGAGAGAGTGTTTTTAAACTCCCCTTTTTTGAAAAGTCGCGAGCCGAGGAGATCAGGGAAATAATGGGTAGAAATAGAAAGGGAGAGATTGTAGGGCCTAAGGAGTTCGCAGTGGAGCTGGCGAGTGGTAAGAGGTTGTATCTGGAGGTTAGTACGAGGCCCTTCTCCATAGGTAGTGATAGATTGGTAATTGTTATTATAAGGGATGTTACTGATAAAAAGGCAAGGGAACTGGGATTGATAGATGCGTTTTCCAGACTCTCCGCCTATAAGGAGGCGATTGACCGATTTGCCATCTTTGTCGAGGGAGATTCCATGGGATTTGTTAGGGAGGTTAATGATAAGTTCTGCTCTGTCTTTGGTTTTAGTCGGGAGGAAATTGTAAATCACCACATGAAAGAGCTGGCCTCCGGCGATGTAGCGGAGAGTGTATACAATGGGTTAAGGACGAGTCTTAAGAGGAACAAATGGTGGAATGGAATAATGAAATTTACCCGTAAGGATGGGAGTCCTATCTATCTCGAGGTATTTGCTCAACCCTTCTTTAGAGATGGGGAATTTTTCGAGTTCTGGTTTTTTGGTTTCGATGTAACGGAGCTAAAAGAGCTTGTTGAGAAAACAAAGAGGCTTGAGTCTGCCAAGACAGTATTTCTTGCCAGTATGAGTCACGAGTTGAGAACCCCGCTTAACGGTGTGCTCGGTTTTATAGAGCTTCTCTCAAGCACAGAGCTTACCGCGGAACAGGCGGAGTATATTGAGAATATAAAGAACAGTGCCCAGAGCCTTCTGGAGATAATAAGCGATATTCTGGATTTCTCCAAGATAGAGCGGGGTAAACTGGAGCTTGAGTACGTGGAGTTTAACCTTTTGAATATGGCAAAATCCGTAATGGATATCTTTGTTCCCAGGGCAGAGAAGAAGAGAATAGATCTCCTCATGTACGTTGATCCCAGGATAAACTCCACCGTAATGGGCGATCCCTTAAGGATAAAGCAGGTTCTTATCAATTTTATTTCCAATGCGATAAAGTTTACCGATAGTGGCGGTTGTATTTTGTTTGAGATAGTTTTAAAGGAGGACAAGAGAGATTACTACGAACTTACCTTCTCGGTAGCGGATACGGGAATAGGTATCCCCAGGGATAAGATAGAACTTCTCTTTAACGAGTTTTATCAGGTGGATGGAACCCTCTCTAAGGGATACGGTGGAACAGGGCTGGGGTTATCCATAAGTAATAATCTTGTAAGGATGATGGGCAGTGAGATAAAGGTGGAGAGTGAATATGGAAAGGGAAGTCGCTTTTACTTCGATATTGTGCTTAAAAAGCGGAGTGGGTTAAAGAGAAAGTTAGAGGATTACAGGTTGGAAAATTTAAGTGTTGCCTTTTTCTATTCGATAAAGGAGCTATCATTTTCCAATCTTATCAGGTATTTTTCGTTCATGGGTTGTAGGGTTGAGACCTTCACCGATATAGACGAACTGGTGGCAGATTGGGAGCGTAGCGGTAGCTATGATTTGGTAGTGCTTGGTTGTAAGGCGGAGGACAGTGAGGATGTTATTAGAACCAGATTGATTAAAATTAAGAATCTTCCCGCTGTGATTGTATGTAGTAGAAATCAAATAAGAACCCTGGGGGATGACGTTCTGGGTACTCGCCATGCTGTGGTATTTAAGCCTTTTCTCTTTGAGAGGTTGTACAGGGCTGTTGGAGGTGTTATCTCCGGAAGGGTTGATCTGGGAAAAGAGTCCCTCCATGGGGCTAGGGTAAAAGAAAAGAGGAAACGGATGAGTTATGGTGGGAAAAGGGTTCTTGTTGCGGAGGACAACGAGATAAACCAGCGGCTGATGTATGAGATTCTTAGGAAGTATGATCTGGAGGTTTCTGTTGTAGCTGATGGAAGGGAGGCTGTGGAGGCTTTTAGAAGAACGAGTTACGATATGGTGTTTATGGATGTGAGTATGCCTATTCTTGACGGTGTAAGTGCCACGGCATTTATACGAGATGTGGATAGGGGGAGGGGCAAACATACCCCGATAGTTGCTCTAACGGCCCATGCTGTGAGGGGAGATAGGGAGAAGTATCTTGAATCCGGAATGGACGACTATGTGACAAAACCTATCTCGATTGACTCTATTGAGCGGGTCTTAAGACGGTACCTTGGAGAATCTGCGGCAGTGGAAAGGGAGGGGAGAAAACCCTCTCCGAAAGAAGAGTCCCGGGTGATTGGGATTGTGGAAAGAACGGCAAAGACACTTGGTCTTGACTACGAGTTTGTAAGGGCCCTAATATCAAAGTTTATCCGTAACAGTATGGGTATAGTTAACTCGTTGAGGGAAAGAGCGGAGGCTCGTGATACGGGGGGTGTAGAGAAGATGGCTCACATGTTAAAGGGAGCTGCGGGAAATCTGGGATTGGAGGATATAGCTAGGAAGGCGGAGACAATAGAATTGGCTGCAAGGGCGGGAGAGGAGATAGACTACTCTGGAGAGATTGACAAATTGTGTGAATTGATAAAAATTGTTAAAGAAGAGATGAATGAGTAGGTTATGAGGGATAAGAAATTTTTGGTTTTAATTTCGGATGACGATGAAATATCACGTGCGATTGTAAGAAGATACCTCTCGGAGGAGGGCTATTCCACTGCTGAAACCCTGACGGGTAAAGATACCCTTGAGTTCATAAGAGACAATTTGCCTGATGCTGTTTTACTTGACGTGATTATGCCTGAAATGAGTGGTATAGAGGTATGTAGGATAGTTAAAGCCAATGAAAAAACAGCCCACATTCCGGTTATAATGTTAACCTCACTCTCCGGTGAAACGTATCAGATTGAGGGGATAAAGGCGGGTGCCAATGATTTTCTCACGAAACCTATAAGGAGAGAAAACCTCCTGTTTCGCGTGAGAAATGCTGTATATCTAAAGAACATGTACGATAGAGTTACCAACGCTTACAGGGAATTAAAGGATCTTGAAGATCTCCGGGATAATCTCTTTCACATGATAATCCACGATCTTAAGCAGCCCATCACATCTATAAGCGGTTTGGTTCAGCTTCTCAAAATGGATGAATCCGTTGAGAAGGGCTCTCCCGTGAGGGAATATATAGAGAATATTAACGAGCAGTTACGAGTGTTAACTGAGATGATAGGTTCTGTGATGGATGTAAATAGAATTGAGGCGGGGAAAATGCCTGTGGAGATCCGCAGAGCGGATATAGTAGGGGTTACGAAACGAGTAATAGATACCTTCAGGGGCAGAGCTGACAGGGTAAAGATCGAACTCGAGAATGAAGAAAGTGTGATGTATGCTAATTTTGATAGGGGACTTATCTACAGGGTTGTACTTAACCTCTTATCCAATGCAATTAAGTGGTCCCCTGTTAACGCTACTGTAAGGGTGTGTATTACCCGTGAAGGCGGTTTCATGAGGGTGGGTGTTAGAGACAGGGGGAAGGGGATACCGCTTAAGTATCAGAAGCGAATATTTGATAAGTATTGGCAGGTAGAAAGGAAAAAGAGTGGAGTACACTCCTCCGGTCTGGGTTTGACCTTCTGTAAATTGGCAGTGGAGGCTAATGGGGGAAGAATTGGGGTAGAGAGTGAAGAGGGGAAGGGTTCTCTCTTCTGGTTTACCCTACCCGCTGCGTAACGCTGCTCTCTTCTTGACTTTTTGTGTGTTCTGTGCTCTCTTATCCGGTGTTATGTACTATACAGGTTTTGCCGATGAGGCTGGAAGTTCTATTGATATTCAGATAAGGGCAACTAAAGAGCTGGGATGGGAGTATATAGAGGCACGTTCCATAGACGGGGTTAATATAACGGATATTCCGGATAAAAAATTTGATGAGGTGTGTGAAAAGCTGGGAGAGGCAGGAGTTAAGATAAACTGCTTTGGGAGTGCTGTGGCCAATTGGGCCAAAGATCCCAGGAGTAAGGAGGATTTCGAGCGAAGTGTAGAGGAGCTTAAAAGGGCTATTCCCAGAATGCATAGGCTTGGAACCAGAATGATAAGGGGGATGAGTTTCGCTATGCAGAAGGCCGAGCCAGCCGATAACCCGGAGCTCGAGAGGACTATATTTGAGAAGTTGAATTATCTTGTTAAACTCTGTGAGGATAACGACATCCTCTACCTCCATGAAAATTGTGCCAATTACGGAGGGCAATCTTATCTTCATACTCTGAGGTTAATTGACAACATAAAATCACCTGCATTTAAAATTCTGTTTGATACGGGGAATCCTGTGATAACCGAGAATAGGATAGGTGCCCCTCCATATTTAACAATGCAGGATTCCTGGGAGTTTTATTCTAATATTAAAGAGTTTATCTACTATGTTCATATAAAGGATGGAGTTTTTGTTGCAAAGTCTGATGGTATATTTAACAAGGCCAGGTATACCTTCCCCGGAGAGGGGGATGGACACGTAGTGGAGATTGTAGAGGATCTTCTGAAGAACGGTTACGACGGGGGTTTTTCGATAGAACCCCATATGGCCTCTGTTTTTCACGAGGATGACTCTAGGGAACGGGATGATGAAGCGTATAAGATATATGTGGAGTACGGAAAACGTTTTATGAAAATTGTTGAGGACATAAAGGGAAAGCTGAGCAAATGAAATAAAATTGATAGTGGAATCCGGCTTGATAGAGGGATCTAAAAATCCGAGAAATAGAAATAATTTCATTTATGTTTCCATAATTGTTGCGTTGTCCCTTTTGGGAGATGCACTTCTCTATGCTGTGCTCCCGGGGAGAACATCTGCGTTCAGAGTCCTTCTCTGGCAGGTGGGAATTATACTCAGTGCCAATAGGGTTGTAAGACTTGTTACAAATGAAATTGCGGGGCGCATCTTGGAGCGCTATGGTTCAAAAAAACCGTTACTTGTTGCTGTGATTGTTGGTGCCTTCACTACGGCTGGCTATGGAGTACCGTTGGGATTTGTCTGGTTGGTATTTCTCAGATTAATCTGGGGTGCCTGTTGGTCTGTCTTTAGGGCGGAGGGCTACCTTACCGCATTTAACTTTTCTTCTGATTCGAATAGGGGAAAGATTGTTGGGATATACGAGAGTATAACCAGGGCAGGCTCTGGTATCGGAGTTCTTTTTGGTGGATTTCTTGTAGATATGCTGGGGGTATCCCCGGTTTTTTTTATCTACGGTTTTGTAACTCTCCTGGGCATTCTTTTTCTCTTTTTGGCCTCTGGCGGGGGTAATGGTGAGGTTTTTCCCGGTCTTTCCGATGAAAGGGCTCCATCTGGGGAAGCGAGGACACATCCTAATCTACATAGTTTAAGGAAAAGCTTTTATGTTTACTACAGTGTTATGGTTGCCGTTATGGTGGAACAGATGATTGTAAACCTCACGGGAAGAGTGGTGGCGGATAATATAGTGAGCGGAATTTCAGTAGCTATTGGAGTAGCCTCGTTAACAGGCGTACTCCTTGGTTTCAGGACATTCGGAAACCTTGTTTTGAGTCCCGTATTTGGTCATTTGAGCGATAGGGTTGGTCGACATAAAATTATTATTATCATGACATTTATGGAAATTTTTTCTCTTATTTTTCTATTTTTTTTAAGAGGTTCGATAGTTACGGTATTACTCCTTGTGTTATTTTTCCTCTTCGCGATAGCGGGACGTCTTGCGATAT
>Ga0256914_1001292_pt1 | contig 23178 bp, 21 predicted proteins | sample HulkmetaG_FD_191571 | JGI IMG/M metagenome (GOLD analysis project Ga0256914, IMG submission 191571) | Hydrothermal chimney microbial communities from Main Endeavour vent field at the Juan de Fuca Ridge, Pacific Ocean - Hulk | ecosystem: Environmental > Aquatic > Marine > Hydrothermal vents ... | reverse complement strand
AGTAATTCTTTATACAGCGCCTATTGTACCCCAACGTTGGGCAAAACACGATGTTTTTTAAAAAATTGCCACGATTCTCACCAAGCCTTAAGAAAGCACCCCTGCCCCAAGCCCAAACGATAGCGCGCCATGTATCAGTGAGCGCTTCCCACACCTGCCGCAGCCCAAGTCGGGGCATGGCAAGAGGGGGCAAACAAAAAACCCACGGCTTTACCGTGGGTAAAAACATTCGCGTGTGCCCCCACCGCGACTCGAACGCGGGTCTTCGGCTCCGGAGGCCGACGCTCTATCCACTGAGCTATGGGGGCGAGCGGCGGCTATTATACCACAACCAACAGCGTGTCAACCTTCTGCAGGGGGTATTTCACCCTCTGGCGGCGCGTCTGCCCGCGGCTCTGCGGAGGCCGCGGGGGCTTGAGTCGTTTGGCGCAAAGCCTCAATGCCGTTGTGCACCTCACCCATCATCCGCTCCAGCTGCATTTCCAGCCGTTCCAACGATTGCAACGCATACGCGTCGGCTTCGCGACGGATGGCTTCAGCGTCGGCACGGGCCTGGGCGATGATTTCCGCCGCCATGGCTTCGGCTTCCTGCACGATAGCATCGCGCCGGAGCATTTCTTCTTTCTGCTGCTGGGCCAGTTGAATGGTGCGGCGAGCCTCTTCTTTGGCCTGCGCCAAAATGCGCTCTCGCTGGTTGAGCAGCTGCCGCGCTTTGCGCACCTCTTCGGGAATGGTCACCCGCATCTGGTCAATGATATCCAGCATGCGGTCTTCGTCCACGATGACGTTGTGCGTAAAAGGCACCGCGCGGCTTTCGTTGAAGAGTTCTTCCAGCCGGTCCACTAATTCTAAAATATCCATGCTTTTACTCCCGCTTGCCGTTGCCGAGGCAACGTGCTGACTTGCTCTTCTTTAGATTACACGCGCTTGAAAATTTCGTCAAGCGCGTGGTGCTGAAGTCAAAACACCTGGGCGTTTCGGAACCTGCACCGACGTGCGGGGGGGCTAATCGCGCAGAGATTTCATATGGCTCCACTGCTGGCTTTCGCTCATTTGGGCAAAGCGGGCTTCCAAAGCTTCGGCCACATGGGGCGGCACCATGGTGCTGACATCGCCACCCAGGGAAGCGATTTCGCGCACCGTGGTCGAAGAGAGGAACGTGTGCTCTTCGTTGGTGATGAGCATGACCATTTCAATGTCGGGGGCCAAACGGCGGTTGGCCAGCGCCATCCGAAATTCGTTCTCAAAGTCCGAAAACACCCGCAGCCCTCGCACAATCACTTGTGCGCCAATTTGATGGCAAAACTCTACGGTGAGGCCGCTGTAGCCCATCACACTGATGCGCTCGTGCCCCCGGAAGGCCTCTTCGACCAGGGCAATGCGCTCCGCGGGGGAAAAGATGAGATGTTTCAGGGGGCGATCATACACCGCCACAACGACCTCATCGAACAATTGCGCAGCCCGCAAGGCAATGTCAATGTGGCCATAGTGAATGGGGTCGAAACTGCCGGGGAAGATGGCTTTGACCATTAACTCATCTCTCCTTGGCCTTCAGCCCAAAACGCTTCGAGGCGCTGGGCCAGCAGGCGATGTTCGGGGTGTTCCAGGGTGGCATCCTGGGCGATGACCTGCTGAGAAAGGTTGCGGGCTTGCTCAATCAGATGGACGTCTAACAAATTGGCCATGCGCAGCCGGGTAAAGCCAAAGCCCGATTGGCGGGTGCCAAAAAATTCGCCAGGGCCGCGCTGTTGTAAATCTTTTTCGGCCAAGACGAAGCCGTCGTTGGTCTCGACCAAAGCCCGCAGGCGCTCGTTTTCTTCGGCTGCGTTTTCGGTTTCGGGGATGAGAATGCAATAAGCCTGGTGACCGCCACGGCCAACCCGCCCGCGAAACTGGTGGAGCTGTGCCAGCCCAAAACGATTGGCGCCTTCAATCAACATCACCGTCGCGTTGGGAACATCCACGCCCACTTCCACAACCGGGGTCGAGACCAAAATCTGGAACGCGCCATCGCGGAAGCGAGCCATGATCGCGTCCTTTTCGTCGGGCTTCATTTTCCCATGCAGCAAGCCGATTTGCAAATCGGGGAAGACCTCTTCCTGAAGCCGCTGATACGCGGGCACGGCCGCGGGGGTGTTTTCCAGCGCCTCGCTGGGCTCGATGAGGGGGTAGATGATGAAGGCTTGATGCCCTGCTTCGATTTCGCGCCGAATCAGCCGATAAGCCCGTTCGCGCTCGCGCGGCATGAGCAAATACGTGCCCACGGGCTGCCGCCCGGGCGGCATCTCGTCCATCACGGTCAAATCCAAATCGCCGTAGATGGTGAGCGCCAATGAGCGAGGAATCGGCGTGGCTGTCATCACCAAGATGTGGGTGTGTTCGCCTTTGGCGCGCAGGCGGGCGCGCTGTCGCACGCCAAAGCGATGTTGCTCGTCAATGACAGCCAGTTGCAAATCCGCAAACTGGACGGGCTCTTCCAAAAGGGCATGGGTGCCCACCAAAACCTTGACTTCGCCCGCGGCCAGGCCGGCCAAAATCTCCCGCCGCTCGGCCGCGGGGGTGTTGCCCACCAAAAGGCGAATTTGCCCCTCGCCGAGCAAACCGCTTTCTTCGGCCAGCAGACGCCGCAGGGTGCGATAATGCTGCTCGGCCAAGATGGCCGTGGGGGCCATCAAGGCTGCCTGCGAGCCTGCTTTCACCACCATCCCCATGGCCAAGGCGGCGACCACGGTCTTCCCCGAGCCCACATCGCCCTGGAGCAAGCGGTTCATGGGGTGGCCTGAGGCCAAATCCTGGCGGATGTCTTCCAGCGCGCGGCGTTGGGCACGCGTAAGCGTAAAGGGCAGGCGGCTCATTTGGGCTTCGAGCCAGGCGTCATCCACTGTAAAGGTGCGGGCTGTGCGTTGGCGCCAGGCCTCACGCTGACGCAAAACGCCCAATTGCAACAAGAAGACCTCGTCAAAAGCCAAACGCCGTTGGGCGGCGTGCAAATCATCCCACGAGGTAGGGAAGTGGATTTGTTGCAGCGCGGTGGGCAAATCGGGCAAGCCGGCCGCGGTGCGGATTGCCGGGGGCAGGGGGTCGGGCATCCGCGGAGCCCATTGGCTCACCACCTGGTGCATCAAGCGCCGCATCCAGCGCTGGGTAATCTTGGCCGTCAGCGGATAGACCGGCACGATGCGTTTGGTGCTCAGTTGCTCCTCGTCCAGAGGCTCCCATTCTGGGTTATTGAGCACCAACCGCCCCAGATACTGGTCCACCTTGCCGGCCAACGCCACGGCCATCCCTTTGCGCAGCCGGTCGGCAATCCAGGTCTGGTTGAACCATGTCACCCGCAGGGTCGCGCTGCCGTCGCCCACAAAGGCTTCCACCATTTGCCGTTTTCCCCCGTGCAATTGCCGTACCACAATTTTTTCCACCGTGCCGACCACGGTCACCTGCTCGCCGTAACGCAATTGGCGGATGGGCTTGCAGAGGCTGTAATCGTCGTAGCGCCGCGGGAAGTGGTAGAGCAAATCTTCCAGGGTGGTGATACCCAAGCGGGCGAGGGTTTTAGCCCGGCGAGGGCCCACGTCGGGCACCACGGTGACCGGTTTTTGGAAGGCCTCCAGGGGCAGGGGCGCCACCGGAGGGGAAGCGGAAGCCGCCGGCGCGTGGGGGGTGCGAGCGGTTGTTGCGGTCGCCTGGGGCGTTGCGCGCTGCGAGGGGGAAGGAGGGCTCGTTGGCTTGGCTTTGGCCTGAGCGGCTGCCGGCGCCGCGGTGCTCCGCGCGGGCGCCTTGGCCCCCGCGCCCCCTTCCGAGGGCAGCGCCATTTCAGCCGGCAACGCCAGGCTGCGCTGGATGCGCTGCCACAAGCCGCGCAACACTTCGGCCCGCGAGGCCGGCGAAAGGCGTTCGTAATCGCGTAAACGGCTGCTGACCGCGCGGATGATTTCCTCGGGGATGCCGTCGGCCCGGGCTTCGGCCTCCCAATTTTCCAACATCCGAGCCAAGCCCCCCATCACCGCGCCGTTGTCGTAGCCGCGTTGGGCTTCCAAACTGAAAAATTTATGCAGTTTTTCCACGCTGGGTTGAGTTTTCATAGGAAGATATTTTACCATGAGCACGGCCTCTGCAGATGCGCCGCGCGGCCGTGGGCGCGGTGCAGCGCGCCCACAGCGGTATGAGGCCCTGCCCTCGCCCTGGGAACCTGCGCAGCCGCTAAAAGAAACCCCCGCAGGCCGTAAGACCTGCGGGGGTGAGCGTCGCTCAAGGGTGGTTTAGTATTCCGGCATCGGCGGGGTCGCCGGTTTTTCTTCCGGAATTTCGGTGATCAGGGCTTCGGTGGTCAGGATCATGGCCGCGATGGAAGCAGCGTTCTCCAGCGCGCCCTTGGTCACCTTGGCGGGGTCAATCACACCGGCTTTGATCATGTCTTCGTATTCGCCCGTCAGGACGTTGAAGCCGATGTGGTCGTTCTTCTTTTCCTGTTGCAGGCGGCGGACCGTGTCAACGATCACCGCGCCATCCAAGCCAGCGTTTTCGGCAATCAGGCGCATGGGCATCAGCAAGGCTTTGCGCACGATGTTGACGCCCATTTGTGCGTCTTCGTTGTCCATCTTCACGTCGTCCAAGACGCTGCTGGCGTTCAACAGGGCCACGCCGCCACCGGGCACGATGCCCTCTTCCACTGCGGCGCGGGTTGCGGAAACCGCGTCTTCCACGCGATGTTTCTTTTCTTTCAGTTCGGTTTCGGTGGCTGCGCCCACGCGGATGACCGCCACACCACCGGCCAGTTTGGCCAAGCGTTCCTGCAGTTTTTCGCGGTCGTAGTCGCTGGTAGCGCGTTCGATTTCAACCCGAATTTGCTCAATGCGGGCTTCGATGGCCTTGGGGTCACCTTTGCCGCCCACGATGGTGGTTTCTTCTTTGGTGGAGACCACCTTTTCCGCACGGCCCAAATCGTCAATGGTGGCGCTTTCCAACTTGCGGCCGGTTTCTTCGGAAATCACCGTGCCGCCGGTCAAGATCGCGATGTCTTGCAGCATGGCTTTGCGGCGGTCACCAAAGCCCGGCGCTTTGACGGCCAACACATTCAACATGCCGCGCAGTTTGTTGAGCACCAAGGTGGCCAGGGCTTCGCCGTCCACGTCTTCCGCGATGATGACCAGGTCGCGCTTCCCAATCTGCACCAGTTTCTCGAGGATGGGCACAATATCCTGTGCGGCCGAGATCTTCTTGTCGTGCAAGAGGATGTAGGGCTCTTCGACCACGGCTTCCATGTGTTCGGGGTCGGTGATGAAGTAGGGCGAGATGTAGCCGCGGTCAAACTGCATACCTTCGACGTATTCGGTTTCGAATTCCATGCCCTTGGATTCTTCGACGGTAATCACGCCATCGTTGCCGACTTTGTCGAAAACTTCCGCGATGAGTTCGCCGATTTCCTTGTCTTGGGCCGAAATGGAAGCCACATGGGCCATTTCTTCTTTGGTCTTGATTTCGATGGCCTGGTCGGCGATTTTGTCGGAAACCGCCTTGGCAGCGCTTTCGATGCCGCGCTTGAGGAGCATGGCGTTGGCGCCAGCAGCCAGGGCTTTCATGCCTTCGGTCACGATGGCATGGGCCAAGACCGTGGAGGTCGTGGTGCCGTCACCCGCGATGTCATTGGTTTTGGTCGCGGCTTCCTTCAGCAACTGGGCACCCATGTTTTCAAAGGGATCTTCCAGTTCGATTTCCTTCGCCACGGAAACGCCGTCGTGGGTGATGGAAGGGGAACCGAATTTGCGATCTAAAGCCACATTGCGCCCTTTGGGGCCCAAAGTGGTCGCGACAGCGCGAGCCAAAACGTCCACACCACGCTGGAGTTTTTGTCGGGCTTCATCGCCGAAAATAATTTGCTTAGCCGTCATGGTCTCACTCCTTGCTGTGGGATTTGAGGCGCGGCCAAAAATGCACCAAGCCACGCCGTGTTTGCGAAACAAAGGGTTTAGCACTCTTTGCTCGAGAGTGCTAATTGCGCTTTTATCTTACCCGTCTTGAAGGGGGAAGTCAACCCTGCTTACGGCGTTTCTAACAAAACTCTGATATTTTCATGCCCCCTGGGCGGTCTCACGAGGCACGGCTACAAAGCCCACGCCGTTAGGGCCCACGTGGGTGCCAATTACGGTGGTCACAAACACCACCAACGGTTGCAGGCGCAGGGCGCTGGTATCGGCCGCGGCGAGCAAAGCGCGCGCGTCGTCTTCGGCGCCGGTGTGCAAAACGGCCAGATAGTCCAAGGGGCCCAAAGCCCGCAGGTGTTCGGCCAAGTGGGCCAACCCTTTTCTGCGAGTGCGCACTGCGGGCAGGCTCAACACCTCGCCGTGGCGCACTTCCAAAAAAGGTTTGATGCGCAACAATGAGCCCAAACGGGCTTTGGCCCACGAAACCCGCCCACTGCGCCGCAGGAACTCCAGGGTGTCGAGCATGGCGATCAAACGCACGCGGGTGCGGATGGCTTCCACTGCGGCCAAGGCTTCTGCGACGTCGCCGCCCCGCGCGGCCGCTTCGGCCGCTGCCAGGGCTTGAAAGCCAATGCCCAAGGTCAACTGCCCACTATCTACGACGTGAACCCGCCCCGCAAATTTTTCAGCAGCCAAGCACGCGTGTTGATAAATGCTGCTGAGGCTACTGGCGCAATGCACGGCAACCACCGCTTCGGCTTTTTCCAGCGCTTGCGCATACGCGGCCTCAAACATCCCCACCGAAGGGGCTGCGGTGGTCGGCAATGGCGACATGGTGGGCAATTGGCGATAAAACGCCTCTCGCGAGAGGCCCGCGCCGTCGAGGTGTTCCTGGCCATTGACCACCACCACAGCCGGGACAACGTCAATGTTGTAACGCGCCAGCAGCGCGGGGGGCAAGTCTGCGGTGCTATCTGTGACAATGCGCACTTTGGGCATCATGCTCACCTTGAAACCCATCACTGGGGAAATCCGCCTCGGGGTGTTGGGCCCCGAGGCGCGTGGCGCGGGGTTTGCCGGCGGGGGTGACCGCCCAGGGCGATGCAGACGCAATCGCCCAGAAATCACTTCGGGGCGCTCTGTGGCGCCCCGAAACCCTGGCTTGTGCTCACCGACAATACCAGTCGGCTCTGGTCCACGGCAAACCGCTGGGGCCACCTTCCGATTTTACCAGCAAAGTTTGGTAAATTTCGTGGCGCCCCCTCCAGAAATTGTACGATGAGCCAGCCATGAACAAGCGCCAGATGCGATAGGTGGTTTCGTCGGCAATCTGCACGGCCTCGTCGTGGTGGGCTTCCAGGCGGCGCACCCAATGCTCCAGCGTCAGCGCGTAATGCTCGCGCAGGCTTTCCACATCGCGCACCTCAAAGCCCGCTTCCTGAGCAACTTTGAGGGTCAGCCAAATGGGCACCAACTCACCATCGGGGAAGACATATTTGTCGCCAAAGGTGTTACGCTCCCAAGGCACGTTGGCGTTGCGGGCAATGCCGTGGTTGAGGAAAACGCCCCCCGGTTTGAGCAACTTCAAGGCCTGCTGGAAATACACCGGCAGCATTTCCTCGCCTACGTGTTCAAACATGCCCACGCTGACCAATTTATCAAATCCCTCGGGCTCGTTGAGTTCGCGATAATCCAAAAGTTCCACTCGTGCCCGGCCTTCCAGGCCCTCTTCCTTGATGCGCTCGTTGGCCCAACGATATTGGTTTTCGCTCAGGGTGATGCCGAGGGCTTCCACGCCGTAGGTTTTGGCCGCGTGGATGACCAAAGCCCCCCAACCGCAGCCAATATCCAACAGACGCTCACCCGGCTGCAAACGCAGTTTGCGACACAGGTAATCCAGTTTTTGGGCTTGGGCCGTATCAATATCTTCTTCGCCGGTCTGGAAGTACGCGCACGAGTACACCATTTGGCGGTCCAGCCAGAGGGCATAAAACTCGCTGGGGACGTCGTAATGGTAGCGGATGGCTTCCCGATCGCGGGCAATGCTATGGCGCTTGCCGTGCAATTGGGCGGCGCGCCGTCGTTCGCGCTCTGCTTCCCCTTTGGGAAGACGCATCAGCATCGAGAGCAAGCGCAAGCGGTCGCCCACGCTCCAATCTGACGATTCGATAATCTGCTCAGCCAAGGGGAAGACGCCAAAAATATCGCCTTCGATGTCAAAATCGTCGTAGATGTAGGCTTCCCCCATACTCAAATCGCTGGAAGGGTCACGAAACATCAAACGCAACGCACCCGGATGTTTGAGCACCAAGGTGAAGCGAGGCTCTTCGGTCTCGGCTTCCCAAACGGAACCATCCCAAAAACGCACGGCAAACTCTCGGGGATGAACGTCGCCGAACAGGGCTTGCAGAAAGTCCAGGGCGGTGGCGACGTCCTTATCCTGCACTGCCAATTGCTTGGACATGACTCGCCTCCTTTCACTGAATGGCAAGGTGCCGAACGAAGCCTCTATAGGTATTATACGCCGCCCGCCAAGGGGAAAAGGGGTGTCAAACGTCATGTGCGGGTGTGGCAGCAGGCTGGGGGCTGCCTTCCTCAGCGGCCATGCCCAATTTGCCCTTCGCGAGGCGATTCACGGTTGTTGAAATTCTGCTGCGTTTCGGGTAAACTCAACGTACTACCACCATCGCAAGGATTGCACCGCGGGGGAAACGATGCAACGCTGGATGGATTTAGCCCTGGGTATCTTATTGGGCGTGGCCTTGGCAGGCCTTGCCGTATGGGTGGCTATGCCGCCACGCGGCACCCCCATTGCCCTATCCCCGCCGCCTCCCACACCTACGCCAGCGCCCCTGTGGGTTGATGTGGAAGGGGCCGTCGTCCATCCTGGCGTGTACGCGCTGCCTGCGGGCAGCCGCGTGCGCGACGCCCTCCAAGCCGCCGGCGGCACCACCCCCCAAGCCCTCACCACCGCGCTCAACTTGGCCGCGCGCCTCGAAGACGGCATGCGAGTGTATGTTCCCTCGCAAAACGACACCCTCGGCACCACCCCCGTCACCCCCACCGTGGCCCCTCTGGTAACCCACGGGAACACGCCCCGCATCAACATCAACACCGCGACTTTGGAAGAACTGGAAACCCTCCCCCACATCGGCCCGGTTTTAGCCCAACGCATTATTGATTACCGCACCACATACGGCCCGTTTCAATCGGTGGACGAGCTGACCGCGGTCAAAGGCATCGGACCCAGCCTCTTGGATGACATCCGCGACCTGATTACGACCGGCCCTTAAGCCCCTGCCGGCCGGCTCATGCCGTGCAGCCAGCGTCCGCCGCGCGGGCGCAATAGGCTGCGGTGAGCCTGGCCCAGGCTTCAAGGTCCAAAGTTTCGGCGCGGCGATGGGGATCCAGGCCGGCCTCATGCAACAACAATTCCACCTGTGCGGGCGACCAGCCCAACCCCGCGGCCAAAGCGTTGCGCAGGGTTTTGCGGCGTTGCCCAAAGCCAGCCCGAGCCAGGCGGAAAAACGCTTCCAACTGCGTTTCAGGGATCTTAGGCTGTGGCGCCACATCCAGACGCACGACGGCCGAATCCACCTTAGGCCGCGGATAAAAGGCCCCTGCGGGCAACCGGGCGACCTGGCGCGCCTCCCCAAACACTTGCACACTCACCGCCAGCAGGCTCATCCGCGGCGGCCGCGCGACGATGCGCTGGGCAACCTCGCGCTGCACCGTCAACACCAATTGCTCGGGCCGCACCGCGGCCGTCAGCAAATGCCGAATCACTGCCGAGGTGATGTAATAGGGAATGTTGGCCACGACTTTATAAGGCTGGCCTTCCATGAGGGCGGCCACGTCTTGAGCCAGAATATCCCCAAACAGCACCTGCACATGCGGATAGGGGGCCAAAACCGCCTGCAAGACGGGGCGCAAGCGTTCGTCTAACTCGACAGCCACCACACGCCGGGCCTGCTGAGCCAGCAAAACGGTTAAACTACCCACCCCCGGGCCGATTTCCAACACCTGGTCGTCTGCGGAAAGGTCAGCCGCGGCCACCACCCGCCGCAAAGCCCCCTCGCTCACCAGGAAGTTTTGTCCCAACCGTCGGTCAGGGCGCAGGCCATATTGCCGCAACAAGGTCGGCACCGAGGGAAGTTTTAGGGGAGAATCCACGGAATTTTCTCCGGCGGTGGCGGCGGGGCCAGAAAATACATTGTCACCCATTGATGCCAAGGCTCATAGTCGTCGTCTGAAAAGCCCAAGTCAACCCACGGCTTGCCGGGAATGCCTCCTCCGGTGTCTGCGATGACGGCAAAGCCGTATCCGGGAATATAGACCTTCTGCCCAGCCATGTAGCGATACCAAGCCAGGGTGACGGCCACAATGCCCTTGTGTAAGCGCGCACCGCTGGCCGTCCACTGGGAGCAATAATCCACCCCCAAGCGGCAAGGGGAATAGGAAGTCGCGTACACCTTGATTGCGCGCCAGTAGGTGATGGGGCCGTTGGGGGTATCCAAGGTCCGCTCGACGATTTTCGTGCCATAGCCCACGATGCGGGGTTGGGGCTCTTTGGCCAACCAGGCGGCCTCGATGGTGCGGTCCACTTCCTGACCGTCCACGTAGCGCACCCTCACCCGCTGCACTTGCAGCCCATAAGCGCCTTCCTGCACCACTTTGATGGTATCTAACGGCTGGTCGGGCAAGGGTTGGGTTTTGGTCTCGAAGGCCACCGGCACCTGCCGCAAGACAATGGCCTCATGCACCCAATGCAGGGCGACGGGTTTTTGGGCTGGCACAGCCGCGGTATCGGCCGGCGAGGTGGTATCTAAGCCTTGCGGCGCCAGGTTGCCCTGGGCCAGGGCCTCGCCGACGGTATCGGCAGCGGTGTAAAGATGCACCTTTCGGTCAACGATTTGCGCCGTCACCGGTCGGGCCAGGCGCAACTCGGCCTGGGGGTGGTCAGAGGGCGAGGCTGAGAGCGCCACGTCTAAGACGTCGGCGGCATGCAATATCAAGCCTTCGCCCCACAACGCCGCGGCCCACGTCGGCGCGTCGCTTTCAAACATCACCGGCGCTTGCGCGACTTGCAAGGTCACCGTGGTGGGGGTGCGCCATTGCACCACCAGCGGGGCAGCCGCCGGCAGGGGCTGGTCGGCTTCCCACGGCTGGCCATTGACCCAAAAGAGGGTTTTGGGCGAAACCCGCTGCCCCGCAGCCCGGATGGCCTCGGCAGGCGTGGTGACGTCGGTCACCCAACGCACGGTCTGGGCGTTGATGACCCACACGCCTGCAGGGGCGGGCGGGGAAGCCTCGGCCAAGGGCGACGGCGATACCGTGGGGGAAGGCGCCGCGGCGCGCGCGGGGAAAGCCGCGCCGCTCAACAGCGCGGCCAAAAGCCCAAGGATCATCCACCACTGTCGCCGCAACATGGCGTCACAAGGAAAGGGCGCTTATTTGATCAACGTCACAACAAACGAAAGAATAATCAGCCCACCAATGATGGCCATAATCACCTGCTGACGGCGCATGGCCCGTTGTTGGGCTTTGCTCATGGTCTTTTGCTTTTTCTTGGCTTTTTTTGCCATAGGGCACCTCCGAGGGCATATTTTACCAGCAAAGTGATTACCCACGGCGTCGCGGCCACCGCCAGCGCGGCTGCAAGGCAACAAAAAAAGGCCCCAGCGGGGCCTGAAGCGCAGCCAGCGATTGGCAATAGGAAAAGCGCCTGCCCAGGGCGAGGGCCTGCCAAGCCGCCCCAGGCCGCGTTCCTGCTGCCAAGGCGCACCGCCCAAGCTTTAGAGGGTTTCGTGCGGGATGTCGGGGACGACGATATAACCGTCTTCCGTTTCTGGGGCTTGGGAGAGGATTTTTTCAGGGTGGGGATAAGGCCGCCATTGGTCTTCCCGAGGCGGGGCGCTGATTTCAGGGGTGTAAGGCACGCCGTGGGAAGTCAACGGCGTATCTTCGTCCACTGGGACGGCTTCCAGCTCGTGGATGGCATCCAATTGCTTGTTGAGTTCCCGCCGTAGATATTCGGCCTCTTCGGCAGAAAGTTCAAACGCGGCCAACGTGACCAAGTGGTCGAACAGTTCGCGGCTGATTTCTTCGCTCATGGGGCCTCCACCACAGAAGAAGTTGTGTCAATTGTAGCACAAACGGCTGGTAAAATTAGGCCATCTTGCCCACAGTGAGCAGCCAGAAGCACGGGCTCAACGGCGGGCGCTCGCTCACAATCACGCCCACGCAGGAACCAGCCGGTAGGCCTGTTGCCTGGGGCGCGTTTTAGGTCGCGAGGTGCGATGACCACACCCTATCTCATCGTTGGGCTGGGCAACCCCGGCCGCAAATACGCTCAGACTCGCCACAATGCGGGGTTCATGTTGGTGGACCGCCTGGCCGAGCGGTTGGGGCTTCGCTTTCGGCGGATGCAGTTCAAAGCGCTCATCACCGATGGCCGCTTTCAAGGCCGCAAAATCATTTTGGCCAAACCGCAAACGTATATGAACCTCTCAGGCCAAGCGGTGCGGCCGCTGGTGCGCTTTTATCAAATTCCTGCGGCCAACTTGCTGGTGGCCTACGACGATTTGGATTTGCCTTTAGGGGCCCTGCGGCTCCGCCCCAAGGGGGGGCATGGTGGGCATAAAGGGATGCGGTCTATCATTGAGCATTTGGGCACGCAGGAATTTCCGCGCCTGCGGCTGGGCATCGGTCGGCCGCCGGGGCGCATGGATGCAGCCGACTATGTCCTCCAGCCGTTTTCGCCCGCCGAGATGGAATTGATGGAAATAGCCTTTGCCAAAGGGGTGGAAGGCATCTTCCGTTGGTGGGAAGCAGGCCTCGCGGCGGCGATGAACCTCGTCAATGCGCCTCCACCAGAGGCGACATAAACCCCACCCCGCCGAAGGGCGGCCTCAAGGGGTGGGCGTGGGCGTCAAGAGGGGTGTGGCCGTGGGCTGCGGGGTCTTTTCGGCCTGCAAGGTGCGGCAAATGGCGCGGTTTTCTCGGATGATGCCGCCCAACACCGGGTCGTTAGGGAACACTCGCTCGACCTTGTCCAAAATCGGCAGGGCTTCCTGGCAGCGGTCTAACGCAGCCAAAACCGAGCCGTAACTCACATAATAAAAGCCCACGGTGCGATCCGTCAGGGGGAGCGCCTGCACCGGCACCCCTTTCAAATCATCGAAACCGGTGAAACGCTTGCGAATGTCGTCAATGATCTTCTGGCTCTCTTCAGGCGAGCAGCCTTCGACCGCGCACTTGAGCACCGGCACCGAACCCTCATAATTGCGGGCTTTGATGTAAATGATGCCGAGTTCGGCATATGTGTTGGGGTTGGTCGGGTCCATCAGCAATGCCCGTTCCGCGTTGCGGGCTGCGATGAAAAACTCGCCCATTTGGGAATAGGTCTTCGCGATGGCAATATAAGGTGTGGGGTCTTGAATGCCTAACCGTTGGTTGATTTTCGCGGCTTGGGCGAAATAATCGAGGGCCTTCTGATAGAGCGCCTTCCGAAACTCAGGGCTGGCCTGAGCGGAGCCGGCCAGATGGCGGTAAATCAGCCCGGCGCGAAGATACAAGAACGTCAGGTTAGGCGCCAAGCGAATGGCCTCTTTGTATTCTTTGATGGCGTTGTTATATTGCCCCAAAGTCTCCAACACTGCGGCATAGACGCGGTGGGTATCCAGCAAGTCGGGGCCATATTGCACGGCCAGCTCTGCAAAGCGGTTGGCTTGGAGCCATTTTTGCTGATCGAGGAGCACCTCCGCGTAATAGGCCAGGGCCAGGGGGTCGTTTTTCGACATCACCAACGCCCGCGAAGCCTCTCCTTCGGCTTCGGTGAGCCAACGGTCCGATTCCTCGGCCGTAGCCAAATTCGATGTCGCCAACCAATCCAAGGCAAAGGCGCGCACAGCGTGAGTCAAAGCTTCGTTGGGGGCAGCTTCGACCGCGCGGTCGGCCGACTTCAGGGCGTCCTGACGGCGCACGAATTTCTGGGCATCGGTGGGGAGCAAAGCCGAAGAATACACCTGAATGCGCGCCAGCTCCGCCCAGAGTTTCCCATTGCGCGGGTCCAAACGGGTGGCCATTTGATACGCCTCGATGGCCGCCTCCAAGTTGCCGGCCACGAACTGCGCCTGCCCCTCTTCCGCCCACGAGGTCGCGCTACGCGTGGGCGTAGGCGTAGGGGCAAACAAGTCGGGCGGTTGAATTTTGCCCACCATCAAAGCCCAATCCAGCGCCAGGCCCAACAAAATCAACGCCAAATACAGCGCCACCCGTCCCGGACGGGAGCGCGCTTTGCGTTCGTCAAAGTGAAGGTCATCACCACGGAGTTCCATCGTTAGATTTGCGGCATGCTCAAAGCAAAGGAAAACGCCTTTACGGCCGCGGCGTTCCCCCTATGGCGTGGGCGTGGCCTCTGGCGTGCCCTCGGCCGGCGTGGGTGTGGCCTCGGTTTGGGCAGCGCACATGCTCAAACCCTGATTGGCGTTATACACCGCCACTTCATCGGTGGGAACGCCGGCCAAAATCGCCTGAAACACTGGGATTGCCTCGTCACACCGACCGATTTTCACCAAAGCCAAACCATAAACGCTGTAATAATCGGCCACTCGGCCATAATCCAACGGCAACCCCTTGACCAACACCCCATCGTCGGTTTCACCGCCGTGCACGGCCAGGCCTAATTCCTTGACGGCTTCCGCATATTTGCCGTTTTTATAAAGCATGAGGCCATAATTGCCGTGCATGTATGGGTCGCCCGGGGCTTCTTCGGCTGCTTTGGCCGCGTATTGCAAAGCGCGGCCATATTCACCTTGGGTGGCATAGGTGGTCGCGATGTAAGCATCGGGCATGGGGTCGGTGGGGTTGAGGGCGTTGGCTTTGAGGAATTCGTCAATGGCTTCGCCATATTTGCCCTGCGCCCGATAGAGAAGCCCCAGCGTGATATGCAGGCTCGGGATGTTAGGGTTGATGGCCAACGCGGCTTTGTATTCTTTGATGGCGCGGTCGTAGTAACTTTCGGCAAACAAGATGTAGCCGTAAATCTGCCTGACTTCCAAATCGCGCGGGGCCAGATTCAGCGCCTTGCGAATTTCCTCATCGGCTTTGGGGTAAAGTTGCTGGTCCGCGTAAATTTCGGCCAAGAAAGCGTGAGCCAACGCGTTGTTGGGGTCCAACTCCAACGCGCGCTGCAAGGCTGTTTGGGCTTGTACCGTATCACCCAACTTGTAAAGGGCATAGCCCCGCAAGGCGTGGGCCATCGCGTAATCGGGGTTGAGCAACAGTGCGTTTTCGGCGCTGGTGAGGGCGGCTTCATACTGGCCGGCCAACAACTGCACTCGCGCCAAGGCGACGTGCAACGAAGGGTTGTCGGGGTCGTGCAAAATCGCCTGTTGATAAGCCTGAATGGCCTCTGTCAACTGCCCGGCTTTGAACGCCTCTTCGGCCTTGGTGAGATAGGCCTCTGGGTTGGTGGTGGGCGTCGGCGTGGGCACAAAAGGCTTGGGCACCTCAGGCACAATCACCTGATTGACGTAAATCATAGCGCCAATCAACAAGGCCAAAACGACGATGCGCCAGGGGTTGCTTCGCCGGCGTCGCCGCCGCATACTCCATTTGCTTCCTCTGAGTTCCATGCGCTCCATCATAACCCGCTTGACCGCCCGCGTCAAGCACAGCACGGTAGCCCTCTTCCAAATTATCACCTTCCTTTAATCCCCACGCTGCACCCACCTGACGCCAAAAGCCGCAGCGCGGGGAAACGCCCCTGGCTCTGCCGCCTCTCCGCCCCATCTCGTCTCCCTTTTCAGTGGTCTGACACTTGATAACTGATAACTTAGTTTTTTAAGAAAACGCATCTTTTTCCCAAAACAAACCCATCCTTTTCCACAGCACGTTTGTGATTGGAGGCACAATAATCTTGACAAAAACGGTAAACAACTCTATAATAGTTTTTAATCCTCCTCTCATAAAAGGGGAAACTTGCCTGTCGGTACGTTCACGCTCTTCATAGCCACCCGCCATACGGAGGTGAAATGAAAAGACGCAAGCAAATTCTCTATGTCCTGGGCGGCCTTGCCCTCCTCTTCCTGGTGCTGACCGTGGGTTGGATGGTGACCGAAGCCGGCTTCGAAGCCACGTCGAACGCAGAATTTTGCGGCGTGTGTCATGTCATGCAACCCATGGTCGCCGCGTATCACGACTCCGTCCACGGCGGGAACAATCCCGCTGGTGTGGCAGCCTCATGCAGCGACTGCCACATTGACCACAGCAATCCTGTCGCCTATTACTACTCCAAAGCCCGCTCTGGCACCATTGATACCTGGGTTGCCCTCACGAGCAACGAATTTGCCATCGACTGGCAAGCCCGACGCGAAGAGCGAAAGCGGTTCGTGTACGACTCAGGATGTCTCCAATGCCACAGCAACCTGGCCGACGTCTCAGCGGGGAAAGACGCCCATGCGAAATACTTTGCAGGGCTGATTGACGCCCAGTGTGTTGATTGCCACGAGAGTGTGGGGCACGCCAACCTCAACGAACATCTCCTGCTCATGGAAGTGCAACACAAATATGCCCCATAGGGCGCAGACCTATCCGTCGTAACCTTCCAAACAGAGGAGTGTGTATGAGCAGCAAATACCGATACTCGATTCTCTTCATCGTCGTCCTGGCGGCCATCTTCCTGGCCGCGTGCGGCGGCAGCAGCGCCAGCAACCCGCCGCCCACCCTGAGCGTTGCGCCTCACGCCCAAGGGGTGACCGACGAGGCGCGCGCGTGCATCGAATGCCATGCCACCGAAACCCCGGGCATCGTCCACGAGTGGGACAGCAGCGCCCACGCCCAAAACGGCGTCACCTGCCTGGACTGCCACGAAACCGACCCCAACTCTCCCATGGCCCTCAAAGACGTCAAAGGGCATGAAGACCTCGACGTGGCCGTCTCCATGCTGGTGCCGCCTTCGACCTGCGGCAAATGCCACGAACAAGAAGTGGCTGAATTCCAAGCCAGTGGCCACTACCGGGCAGCCCTCCAGGTGGAAGACAAAGACTCCATGCAAACCCTCATCCACCACCACGAAGGCCGTGACTACGACGACATTGACGGCGTCACCGAAGAAACCGGCTGTGCACAATGCCACGGCAAACGCATCGAAGTGGACGAAACCGGGCACCCGACCGCGGCCACCTATCCGGCCTCGGGCATCGGCAACATCTACCCCAACGGCGAAGTGGGCAACTGCACCGTCTGCCACACCCGCCACAAATTCAGCATCGAAGAAGCCCGCAAACCCGAAGCCTGCGCATCCTGCCACCTGGGGCCCGACCACCCCGACATCGAAATCTACGAAGACACCAAACACGGGCAAATCTACGCAACAGAAGGCGAAACCTGGAAGTGGGACAGCCCGCCTGGCGAATGGGAACCCGGCGACTACCGAGCCCCCACCTGCGCCACCTGCCACATGAGCGGCATTGGCGACCTGGAACCCACCCACAACATCTCCCAACGCCTCTACTGGAACGCATGGGCCAAACTCTCGAAACCGCGCAACTCAGACGACCCCATGTCGAGCCTGACAGGCCACGCGGAAGAAGGGCGGGCTGAAATGAAACAAGTCTGCCTCAACTGCCATTCCTCGCAAATGGTGGACGACTACTTCACCAGCGCCGACAACGCCGTCCGGCTCTACAACGAAGCCTACTACACCCCCGCCAAAGAAATGCTGGACACCCTCAGCGACAAAGGCCTGCTGAAAGACAACCCCTGGGCAGACGAATTCCAAATCCTCTACTACCACCTCTGGCACCACGAAGGCCGTCGGGCCCGCCAAGGTGCCCTCATGGGCGCCCCCGACTGGGCACACTGGCATGGCTTCTTCATCCTGCAACAGGACCTCTACCGCATGCAGGACATCTACAACTATCGCCTCGAAACCGGCGAAATCGAAAAGCCATAACGCCCCACCCCTTCAACGCCAAAACGCCATCTCCGGCTCGGAGATGGCGTTTTTTCTTCCCCTCGCCAACGCAAAAAACCCCTCCCCCGAACCGCCGTGCGCCCAGCCTATCAAACCCCTAAAAAATTCAGGCGGGGCCCAAAAGTTTCCGCCTTAGACGACATTTTTTTGGTACAATTAGTTAGCCCATCTTGTCAAAGGAGGTGTTATCGGAACGACCCACCTACACTTTTCTGCAAATGTCCGTTCGTTCTCCGTGTAAGCCTTTCTCAAGGAGGAGAAAACAATGAAACGCATCTGGTGGCTTCTTTTGTCCGTACTGGTGCTTGCGGCCGTTGTATTGAGCGCCTGCAGCAGCGGGCAGGCAACACCCGCCCCGCAACAACAGGAATCGCAGCAGCAGTCACAAGAGCAGGCAACCCAGCCGCCTCAAGAAGAAAGCACCTTCACCTTTGGCATGTTGCTGGTCGGCCCATACAACGACCACGGCTGGAGCCAGGCTCACTACGAAGCCGGGCAATACGTCGAGCAAAAACTGGGGGTCAAAATGCTCTATGTGGACAAGGTCAACCCAGCCGACCGCCCCGGCACCACCCCTGAACAATTGGCCGAAGACCTGGTCTCCAAAGGCGCAAAACTCATCATCTTCAACTCCGACGACATGAAAGACGCCGCCCTGGCCTTCGCCCAGGCCCACCCCGACATCTACGTCATCCACGCCTCGGGCGACAACGCCTGGAAAGACGGCAAAGACTACAAAGACATCCCCAACTTCTCCAACGTCATGGGCAAAATGATCTACGGCAAGATGATTGCCGGCTGCGCCGCCGCCATGACCACGGAGACCGGCCAAATCGGCTACCTCGGGCCCCTCATCAACGACGAAACCCGCCGCCTGGCCGCCTCGGCCTACCTCGGCGCCAAATACTGCTGGCAACACTACCGCCAAAAGGACCCCGCGGACCTGAAATTCAAGGTCACCTGGATTGGCTTCTGGTTCAACATCCCCGGTGTGACCTCTGACCCCACCCAGGTTGCGGACGACTTCTTCAACAGCGGCTACGACGTCGTCCTCTCGGGCATTGACACCACCGAAGCCCTGGTCGAAGCCAAGAAATTCGCAGACCAAGGGAAGAAAGTCTACGCCGTGCCCTACGACTTCAAAGACGCCTGCCAAGAAGCCCCCGATGTTTGCTTGGGCGTACCTTACTTCAACTGGGGCCCCCTCTACCTGAAACTCATCCAAGAAGCCAAAGATGGCAAATGGCAATCCACCTTCATCTGGGCGCCCCCCGACTGGAAAGACATCAACAACCCCGACACCTCCGCCGTCGGCTTTGAAATGGGCCCGGCGCTGAGCGACGAGGCCTCCGACGCCGTCACCAACTTCATTGACGAACTCGCCAACGGCCTCAACCTCTGGGTCGGTCCATTGAAACTGCAAGACGGCACCCTCTACCTGAAAGATGGCGAAAAAGCCACCGACCAGCAGATTTGGTACCTGCCGCAACTGCTGGAAGGCATGGAAGGCCAAAGCGTGCCGCAACAGTAATCTCCTTTAGCCCCTTCACCGGTGGGGGAAGCCGTGCTTGGCTTCCCCCACCGTCGTACCCACTACCCCTCCTGCATCATCTCATCTCCAAACTCAGGCCAGCCCTATGGAAATCGAACTCCGCCATATCCACAAATACTTCGGGCCGGTTCACGCCAACGACGACATCACCCTGACCATCCCATCGGGCTCCATTCAGGGGTTGCTGGGGGAAAACGGCGCAGGCAAAAGCACCCTGATGAAAATCCTCTCGGGCTACCTGCGTCCCGACGCCGGTGAAATCCGCATCAACGGCTCCCCCATTGAAATGCACTCCCCGGCCGACGCCATCCGCTTCGGCATCGGCATGCTGCACCAAGACCCGATGGACTTCCCCCCCATGCGGGTGTTGGACAACTTCATGGTCGGTTACCCCGAAGGGCTTCTCCTGCCCCGTGAAGAAGCCCGGCAGGCCCTGCTGGATTTATCTGCTCAATTTGGCTTCTCGTTAGATCCTGACGCCTACGTCGAATCGCTCACCGTGGGCGAACGCCAACAACTGGAAATCGTCCGTCTGCTTTGGCTGGGCGCTCAAGTGCTCATCTTCGACGAACCCACCACCGGCATCAGCGCCCAACAAAAAGAAAAGCTCTTCGCCGCGCTCCATCGCCTGGCCGACGAAGGCAAAACCATCATCTTCGTCACCCACAAATTAGAAGAAGTCGAACTACTCTGCGACCAAGTGGCCGTGCTGCGAGCGGGCAAATTAGTCGGCGAAGCGCGGCCGCCCTACGACCTGGACGCGTTGGTCGAAATGATGTTCGGCAAAGTGGTGACCAAAGGCGCGCGTGTCAGTGCGCCCTTGGGCAAACCCGTGCTGCAAATCAAAAACCTGGCCGTTGAAAGCCACCGCCTGCGCATCGAAGGCGTCAACCTGGAAGTGCGCGAAGGCGAAGTCATCGGCCTGGCCGGCATGGAAGGCAGCGGCCAACGGCAACTGCTCAGAGCGTGCGCCGGGCTCATCCGGCCAGTCGAGGGCGAAATTTGGGTGGACGGGCACAACCTTACCGGCAAGTCATACCACGACTTCATGCGCCACGGCGTGGCCTACGTCCCCGCGGCCCGGCTGGAAGAAGGCCTGGTGCCCAACCTCACCCTGCTGGAACACATGATCTTGGCCGACGAACAGCGCGGGCTCATCATTGACCGCCAGGCCGCGCTCCAACTGACCAAAGAGCGCATCGAAACCTTCAACATCCGCGGCCGCCCCCATTCCCCCATCGAATCCCTCTCCGGCGGGAACCAACAGCGCGCCCTGCTGGCCCTCTTGCGGCCCGGCCTGCGCCTCTTGCTCATGGAACACCCCACCCGTGGCCTGGATATGGAATCGGCCATCTGGGTCTGGCAAACCCTCAAACGCCGCTGCCGCGAAGAAAGAACCGCCATCTTCTTCATGTCATCTGATTTGGAGGAAATCTTGCACTACAGCGACCGCATCCTGGTGTTCTTCAGCGGGCAGGTTTCCGAGCCCATCCCCGCGACCGAAACCGACATCGAACACCTGGGGCAACTCATTGGCGGGCGCGGCTTCAACACCCCCGAGGAGGCCACCCCATGAAACCCCGCTGGGAAAACCTGGCCTTTGCCACCGCGGCGGTCTTCGTCGCGCTGGCGTTTACCTCGCTGGTGCTGGTCACCGCGGGCGCCTCGCCCTTTGAGGCTTACTGGTACATGCTCAAGGGCTCTTTGGGCTCTTGGGCGAAAATCTCCGACGTCCTGGTAGCGTGGGTGCCCCTGCTGCTCGCCACAGCCGGGTTGCTCATCACCTTTGCCGCCGGCCTGTGGAACATCGGCGTCGAAGGGCAAATCGTGTTGGGCGGGATCTTCACCACCTGGGTCCTGCGCCTGCTGCAAGATAGCACCCTCTCCCCGGCCTTCATCCTCATTCTGGCCATCACAGCCGGTGCGCTGGGAGGGGCGCTCTGGGCAGCCTTGGCGGGGCTCCTGAAAGTGTTTGGCGGCGTCAACGAAATCTTTGGCGGTCTGGGCCTGGATTTCGTCGCCGTCGCCCTCACCCTCTGGCTCATCTTCGGCCCCTGGAAGCGCCCCGGCATCGGCTCCATGAGCGGGACCGAACCCTTCCCCCCACAGCTCTGGCTCCCCACGCTCCCGGGAAGCCGCCTGAGCCTCTGGTCGCTACTCATCGGCGTGGTCAGCATTGCCATCGTGTACTTCCTGCTCTCGGGCACCTACTTTGGGCTCAAACTCAAAGCCGTGGGCAAAAACCCCCGAGCCGCGTACCTGCTGGGCATCCCGACGACCCGCTACCTGATGATGGCCTTCGTGCTCTCAGGGCTGTTTGCCGGCCTGGCAGGGGCGGTGCAGGTCACCGCGGTGTATCACCGCTTAATCCCGGCCATTTCGAGCGGCTACGGCTGGTTGGGGCTGATGGTCTCCATGCTGATTAACTTCCAACCGGCTTGGGCCGCGCCGGTGACTTTCTTCTTCGCCGCCCTCAATATCGGCAGCATCCAACTCCCCATCGTGCTCAAACTCGACTCATCGCTCTCTGGCGTGTTACAGGGCGCGTTGGTGCTCTCGTTCTTGCTGATGGGCGGCGTGCGGCAACGCTGGCTCAAGAAACACCAGCAGGAGGCAAGCGATGAGTAGCCACGAACTGCTGATCGGTCTGGCCGGGGTGTTGGTTGCAGCCGCGCCGATTGTCTTCGCGACCATAGGCGAGACCTTTACCGAACGCTCCGGCATCATCAACCTCTCGGTCAACGGCACCATTTTGCTGGCAGCGATGGCCTCGTTTGCCGTGGCCGTCAACACGCAGAGCATCGTGCTGGGCTTTCTCATGGGCATGGCTGTCGGCGCCATTGTGGCGCTCCTTGTGGCCTTTTCCAGCATCGCGCTGAAACAATCGCAGGTCGCGGTGGGTTTTGTGCTCACTCTGATGACGCGCGACCTGGCCTACTTCCTGGGCAACCCTTACATGGGGCTCCAGGGGCCACGGGTGCAAAACACCCCCATCCCCATCCTGAGCGACATTCCCGTCATCGGCCCCCTCTTCTTCAGCCATGACCCCCTCACCTACTTTAGTTTCATCCTCATCGGTCTGGCTTGGTGGTGGATGTTCCGCACCCGGCCGGGCCTGACGCTGCAAGCCATTGGGGAACGCCCCGAGGCCGCATATGCCCGAGGGGCTGCGGTCAACAAGTTGCGCTACCTTTACACCGCACTGGGCGGCGCGCTGGTAGGCTTGGCCGGGCCCACCTACTCCCTCAGCGTCAAGGCTGGCTGGAAGGGCACCATCTCGGGCTTGGATGGCATCGGGTGGATTGCCCTGGCCTTGACCATCTTTGGTGGCTGGGACCCCGTTCGCGGCGCGATCGGCGCCTACTTCTTCGCCCTGCTCCAATGGCTGGGGTTGGTGCTCCAGCCCTATCTGCCCAACGTGCCTTCCCAGGTGCTCCAAGTCGCCCCCTTCCCCCTGATGATTTTGACCTTGCTCTTGGTCAATATCGGCAATGCCGAGTGGGTGGACCGCACACTGGCGGGGCTGCCCCCCGACGCGCGGCGCTTCATTCAGCGCGTCTTGCGCTGGATGCAAGTGGTGCCACCGGCTTCGTTGGGTGTGCCTTTCGAAGAAGAATAGATTCTCCCCCCTTGCTTCGCGAGTTGCATGCCGCCTTCTCTCTTGCTGACGAGAGAAGGCGGCATGGGTTTGAGGGGGTTAGGGCTCTAAGGCGTCCAGCAGGCGC
>Ga0256914_1001291_pt1 | contig 23182 bp, 13 predicted proteins | sample HulkmetaG_FD_191571 | JGI IMG/M metagenome (GOLD analysis project Ga0256914, IMG submission 191571) | Hydrothermal chimney microbial communities from Main Endeavour vent field at the Juan de Fuca Ridge, Pacific Ocean - Hulk | ecosystem: Environmental > Aquatic > Marine > Hydrothermal vents ... | reverse complement strand
TCGGTCGCCTGGAACCCGTGCCCTTGCGAACCCTCTGGCCCAGAGAAGACGCGGATTTCACCCACTGGCTGGCCGAGAACCTGGATGCCCTGGCCGAACAACTGAATTTGGAAATCCTTTCGAAAATATAGAGGGCTTATATGAAGTCTATGACTGCAGCGATAGAAAATCTGCGCACCTTATATGCCCGGGTGGGAAAGCAGCCCGATTTCGTGCGGCGCATTCGTGAACAAGAATCCGTGCTGGCCCAGTTCCAACCTCTGTTCCGACAGCCGGAACGGTTGACAGCAGAGGCTTTTCGCAGCTTTCTGTACTTCGAGAACAACAAGCATTGGACCGGTCTGCATCGCCAGGTGAAGCGGCTCTTGGCCGATATGGACGTCCTGCGTCAGGCCATCGGCGTGCTGGTGGATGAAACCCGTCCCCTGGCGGAACGTTTTGACCAGACGCTGAAGCAGGTTCGCGGCATGGGGAAAGCCCTGGCCACCGCGGTGCTTTTGGTTGCATACCCGGACCGTTACGGCGTATGGAACCAGATTTCGGAAGCCGCGCTCAAAATTCTGGGAATATGGCCCGACTTTCCCCGAGGCACTTCGCTCGGGCAGCGGTACGCGCAGGTCAACGAGATATTGCAACAGTTAGGCCGTCAGATGGAGATAGACCTCTGGACCCTGGACTGGCTGCTTTGGGAGCTGGTCCAACAGACCGAAGCCGGAGAAGGGGAAGAAAAGGCTTGGACGTTCCCCGAGGAGGCCGTTCACTTCCGTCTGGAACGCCATCTGCACGATTTCCTGGTGGAAAACTGGGAGGCCACGGAACTGAGCCGTGAGTGGGAGATTTACCGGGAAGACGAGGAATTGGTGGGGGTGGAATATCCTACCGAGGTGGGCCGAATCGACATCCTGGCCCGGCATAAGAGCCGTCCCGCATGGTTGGTGGTGGAATTGAAACGCGGCCGGCCCGCTGACCACGTGCTGGGTCAATTACTGCGTTATATCGGCTGGGTCCGGCGCCACCTGGCCAAGGAGGAGGAAGAGGTGTACGGACTGATTCTTGCGCAGGACGCCGACCCGCGGCTGCTCTACGCCCTCCAGGCCCTGGACCAACAGCGGGTTCGAATCATGCGGTATCGGGTGAGGTTTCATTTGGAACCTGTCCCATAATGCGCCTTTTATGCCTGTATCCAGAGCGCGACGTCGGGTAAAATCCTTTCAAAGGAGTTGAATATTGGAACGACCTGCGAGATACACCACCCGGCTTCTCAAAGGCGGTGCCCTGCTCCCCCAGATGCGGGTGCTGGTACGGGTCTGGAAGGAAAACTTTCCCCCCCGTCAGATGCTCGTGGAGGTAGAGCAGCGTCAGATTTTGGGGAACCTCTCTCGCCGGCGCGTGCGGGATATTTTGGAGAGGGTTTTTGTGCCCCGTTATGTCCGCGGTCGGCCGCCTCAGGCCTGGCGTTACCTGCGCCCTTTCGAGGACGTGGAGGCCCCGCTGGATGTGGTGCGTCCCCTGTACTACCTCTACGCCGCGCGCGCGGAAGCCCTCATGGGCGATTTCGTGCGAGATGCGCTGTACACATGGTATGCCCAGGGCCAGCGACGCGTGGGTGTGATGGACGGGCTTCGCTTCATCGCCCGGGCTGAAACCGAGAAACGAATTCCCGAACCCTGGAGCGAATCCGTCCGGATAGGGGTGGCCCAACATCTCCTGACCGCGCTGCGGGATTTCGGCATCCTGGAAGGCCGGGCACGCAAACGTATTGCGGTGCCTTACCTGCCGGTGATGGCCTTTGCCCATGTGGCCTTCCTTCTGAGCCGGGAGCGTCGGGGCGCGGCCATTCTGGAACATCCCGATTGGCGGCTGTTTCTCCTTTCCCCCAACGGCGTGGAACGACTGTTCCTGGAGGCCGATCAGGCCGGCTTGCTGCGTTACCGGGCTGCCGGTTCCATCGTCCGCCTGGAATTCCCCACGGAGGATTTCGATGCGTACAATCGATTCCTCGCTACACGAGCGACTCAAACATCTGGAAGATGATCTGGCCTTCCGGCCCCCGCGTTTCGTGCGGGTGCAGAGTATGCCCTATGCCCTTTTTCACTACCATCCCCGGGATGAGCGGGAACTGCGCCGGGCCCTGAACAACCTGGCCACCCGCCTGCGCCATAAGGGCTGGCGGGTGCATTTCCTCTCGCTGGCCCGCTTGCTGTGGAAGGCCATCGAGGAAAACGAAGGCCTGGAGGCCCTCATGGAATTGGAACGCACCGAAGGGTTCCAGGTCGTCCAGGAGCAGGTCTTCACCTACCTCACCGACGACCTCTGGAGCCCCTTGCCCCGACTGGTGGCAGAAGCCATTGCCGGGCTGCCCGCGACCGACCCGGCACGGGACCTGGTGTTCCTCTACCGGGCCGGTGTCTTCGCTCCCAACATGTATCGCATCTCCGGCCTGATTAACGAACTGGCCACCTACCGGGTGGTCGTGCCGGTGGTGCTGTTCTACCCCGGAACCCGGGAAGGCACCTTTGGACTGCGCTACATGGACCTGAAGGATCGGGAGGTCTCGGGCAACTACCGCGTGCAGGTGTACTGACCCTTTCCCCAGGAGGTAGCCGTGCGGGGACTCTCCAAGACCCAACGCCAGGCACTGCACGATTTCGCCCTGAAAGCGCGCGAGGTCCTGCTGGAAGACATCGCGGCCCTGCTGGAAAGTGAATACGGTCTGCATACCAACGGCCACCTGGAGCCAGAGGACCATCTGCCCCATCTGGCTGAGGCCCCCCAGGCCCGGGAGACCTATCGCCTCCTGCAGGCCTACCTGGACGCGGAAAAGACCCGGGGCCATACCCCGGCCGAGGCCGTGACCGCCCTCATCAAGGAGACGGCCTTCACCTGGCTCAACCGACTGGTGGCCTTCAAAATGATGGAAGCCCGGGGCCTGTTGGGCGAAACCGTGGGCCGGGGGATGGAATCCGCAGCCTTCGGGTATTTTCTGGGCGAGGATGACGAGGCCTACACGCTGTATTCCCGCGGACAGGTGGATGCGGCCTACCGCCGCTTTCTGCTGCATCAAAGCGCCCGGGTGGCTCAGGATATCAAAGTGCTCTTTGACCCCGATAGCCTGCCCTCCCGGCTGATGCCCCGCCCCAGGGCCCTGCGGCAGTTGCTCGGCCTGCTCAATGCCCCCAGCCTGGCCCAGGTGTGGCAAACCGAGGAAACCATCGGCTGGGTGTACCAGTATTTCAACGAGCCGGAGCTGCAGGCCGCCTATGCCACCCTGCGGCGGAAGCAGAAATTCGGACGGCCTCATATCCCTGCGGTCACCCAACTTTTCACACCGCACTGGGTAGTGCGCTTCCTGGTGCACAACACCCTGGGTCGGCTGTGGCTCCAGATGCATCCCGATTCCCGCCTACGGGAGCGGCTGGACTACTTCGTGCCACCGGTGGAGCCCCTGCCCCCGCGGGCCGTGAAGCCCGTGCGGGATATCACCCTGTTGGATCCGGCGTGTGGTACCATGCATTTCGGCCTGGTGGCCTTTGACCTTTTCTATGAGATGTACCGGGAGGAACTGGAGCGGGCTGGCGAACCCGGCTGGCCGGAGCGGCCCTCGGTGCCCCGGGAAGAGGACATCCCCGCCGCCATCCTGGAGCACAACCTGTACGGCATTGACATCGACCTGCGCGCGGTACAACTGGCCGCGCTGGCTCTGTACCTGAAGGCGAAAGCGTACAACCCCCAGGCCGAGATCCGACAGACCAACCTGGCCGTGGCCGGGGTGCGCCCCCTGGATGGCTCCCGGCTGCGCGCCTTCTTGGCCCGTTTCGACCAGGATCGTCCCTTGCTGGAACGGGTGCTTACGGCCCTGTGGAAGAGCCTGGAGGATGCGGAGTGGTTGGGCTCGCTGTTGCGGGTGGAGCGCACGCTGCGGGGACTTATTGCCGCGGAACGAGGTGGCTTTCTTCCCCTGCTGGCCGGCGTGACGGGGGAATACGAACGCGAGGCCGCGGAGGAGGAATACTGGGCCCTCCTGGAGGTCAGGGTACTCCAAGCCCTGGACGAGTTCGTCCGCCAGACCGCGGCCCAGGACCCCACCCAGACCTTCTTTGCGGGCGAGGCCGTGCGTGGCCTGCGTCTGGCCCACCTCCTCCTGAACCGTTACGACGTGGTGGTCACCAACCCGCCCTACATGTCCCGCCGTAACATGGCGCGGCCCCTGGCTGACCTGGTGGCCGAGGAATATCCCGAGGGCAAAGGCGACCTGTACGCGGCTTTCATTCAGCGTTGCATGGAACTGGCTGACGAGCATGGTTATGTAGGTATGTTGACCATGCAGTCCTTCATGTTCATCTCGTCATACGAGAAATTGCGCCAAGCCTTGGCCGAGCAGGCTGTGGTGGAGACCATGGTGCATCTGGGCCCCGCTCTGTTCGAGACAGGTAACCCCGGCACCTTGCAGACCACCGCCTTCGTCCTGCGGCGCGAGCCCCACACACCGAAGCGGGAGGCCCACCGGGGCGTGTACTTCCGCCTGGTCCATGAACCCGACAGCGAGAGCAAGCGCCGCGCGTTTGAGGAGGCGCTGGCCGCGTGGCGTCGGTCACAGGAGACGAACTGGCCATGACACGCCATACCTCCCAACGCCGTCACCGCCGGTCCATCCGGCTGCGAGGGTACAATTACGCCCGGCCCGGCGCGTATTTTGTCACCATCTGCACCCATGCACGTGCGCCCCTCTTCGGCCACGTGGTGGACGGTGAGATGGTGTTGAACGAATACGGTGAAATCGTGCGGGAAGAATGGATGCGTTCTGCAGAAATTCGCGCCGAGATTGAATTGTTCCCCGAGGAATTCGTGGTCATGCCCAATCACATCCACGGCATCGTTTGGATCGTGGTAACGGACGACCCGGCCGGATACGATGAAAACACACACCCCACGGTAGGGGCGCACGGACGTGCGCCCGAAAAATTCAGGGCGCATAGCCATGCGCCCCTACATCGGCCACCGCGTTCACTGGGTTCGTTCATTGCCGGTTTCAAATCCAGCGTCACCAAACGCATCAACGCGCGCCGCGGCACACCCGGCGCCCCTGTCTGGCAACGCAATTACTACGAGCACATCATTCGCACCGAACGGGCGTTGCGCGCCATCCGGCGGTATATCATTGAAAACCCGCTGCGCTGGCACCTGGACCGGTACAACCCCCACGCCACTGGCCGCGACCCACAGGCCCGTGCCCTGTGGCAGATGTTGCAGGCTGACGCCCGTATTCGCCCCTATGACCACGTGCACGGTCACCCCGGCACGGGTGAGCGGCCGATCGTCCCTGATGATCACGATGATCACGCCAACCCGGAGGTGCGTCCATGACCCACCACACCCACACCCCCGCCCCCAACGTCTACCTCGCCGCATACCGCGACTTTCGCGCCATCCCCGGCGCGCCGTGGGTGTACTGGATCCCCGAGGGTATCCGCCGCCTCTTCCGCGAACTGCCCAAACTGGGCGATGTGGCGGAGCCAGTTGTAGGCCTCCAAACGGGCGAAAACGCTCGCTTCCTGCGCTACTGGTGGGATGTGGGCTTAGCGCGCATCGCCTTCGACTGTCGCGACCGGGCCGAAGCCCAGACCACCGGCAAGCGCTGGTTCCCCTACATGAAAGGCGGGGCCTACCGCAAGTGGTACGGCAACCAGGAGCATGTGGTGAATTGGTGGAATGATGGCGTTGAAATACGTGCTCATCCGTCGACAACTGCTGCGCCAACAAGCAAAAATAATCGAAAAAACGAGCAAATGTTCTTCCGCGAGGGCGTGACGTGGAGTGATTTGAGTTCCAAAGCCTTTGGGGTACGTTATCTGCCCCCCGGTTTCGTCTTTGATGTGAAGGGCTCCTCAGGCTTTCCACGAAGCGAATTCCTCTTCACTCTGCTGGGAATCATGAATTCGCCATGGATGACATTTGCTCTCGGGTTGCTTAATCCAACCGTGTCCTTCCAAGTTGGAGATATTAGCCGAGTCCCGGTTCCGCTACTTATAGAGTCGCAACGCAATCGTCTCGAGAGTCTTTCTGTACAAGCGGTTCGATTGGCCTGGCATGAAGCTACTCTCTCCGAACCCACCTTCGACTTCATCGCGCCGCCTCGGTGGGACACGGGCATCGAAGACCTGGCCGCGGCCCGGGACCGCCTGCGGGAACTGGAGGCGCAAATCGACGAAGAGGTCTACCGCCTCTACGGCATCTCCGCCGAAGACCGCGCCGCCATCGAGGCTGAACTGGGCGCGTCCGCAGAGGCCGCTGGCGACGAGCCGCCCCTCACCCGCGAGGACCTGGCCAAGCAGTGGATCTCCTACGCCGTCGGCATCGTCATGGGCCGCTTCTTTCCCGGCCTGCCCCGCACCCGCGAGCCCCACGCCCGCGGGCCCCTGGGCCGGGCCGTCTTCCACCCCGACGACTTCGCGGTGGGCTCCCTGCCCGCGCCCTCGCCCGAGGAATTCGACGCCCTGGTCGGGCCCGCGTCCCGCTTCGCGTACGTGGACGCGGAGGGCGGCCGCCACCTCTTCCCGCCCCAGGTGGAGCAGGCCCTGCGCGACCTGGCCCTGCCCGAGGGCATCGCGGTGGTGCAGGCCCACCATCCCCTGGACCTGACGGTGCGGGTGCGGCAGGCCCTGGCCCTCATGTGGGGCGAGGCGGCCGCGCAGGAGGTCATCGCCGCAGTGGGCGGCGACCTGGCCCGTTACCTGGAACGCACCTTCTGGCGCGACCACCTGCAAACCTACCGCCACCGGCCCATCTACTGGCTGCTGCAATCGCCCAGGCGGGCCATCACCGTGTACCTGTATCACGAGAAGGTCACCCGCGACACCCTGTTCGTGGTCAAGACCGAGATCGTGGAACCCACCCGCCGCCTATTGCAAGCCCGGTTGCAAGAGCAGGAGGCCCTGGCGGAGGCCTCGTCCGGCCGCGCGCGGCAGCGGGCCCGCAAGGAGGCCGAGGCCCTGCTGGCCAGGTTGGAGGACCTGGCCACCTTTGCCGATTCCCTGGAGCGGGTCCTGAAGCGCGGCTACGAGCCCGACCTGGACGACGGCGTGCTCATCAACCTGGCGCCGCTCTACGAGTTGGTCCCCTGGCCGCGCAAAAAGAAGGTGGCCGGCCGCTCGATGAGCGAACTGGAGGCCGTCTGGCGGGCCCTGGAGGCCGGCGAGTACGACTGGGCCCACATGGCCATGCGCTACTGGCCGGAGCGCGTGCGGGAGAAGGCCAAGCGCGACAAATCCCTGGCCATCGCCCACGGGCTGCCTTTTGGTATAACCATAGAGATTTAGCCCACCCGTGGAGGATGAGACATGCCTACCTTTAAATGGATCCGCGATCTTCTGGCCCGGGACCTGAACAAGCCCATCGAAGAAGTCATCCGGCTCAGCCAGACCGATGAAGAGGTGGTCTACACCGAGCTGAGCGAGTACGTGGTGACCGACAACCTCCGTCGGGCCTACACCGACCTGTTGCGGGCCGTGCTGGAATCCCGGCACAACCCGACTGAAGGCATCGCGGTGTGGGTTTCGGGCTTTTTCGGTTCGGGCAAATCCGCATTTGTGAAGAACCTGGGATACATCCTGGGCAATCCCTTGGTGAAGGGCGAGTCCGCCGCGGAGTTGTTCATCGAACGGGTGCGGGAGGCCGCGGCTGAGGAGACCGAACTGCCGGACCTGATTCGGGCTCTGACCCGCACCTTGCAATTCGAGGTCATCATGTTCGATGTTTCCGCGGCCCGGGCTGTGCAACGGGAAGATGAGCGTCTGGCCGAGGTGATGTACCGAGAACTGCTGCGGAACCTGGACTACGCCTATCGCTCCTATGAGGTCGCGGAACTGGAAATCGAACTGGAGGCCGAGGGCCGGCTGGCCGAATTCGTGAAGACGGTGGCTCGGCTGGCCCGCGAGAAAGGTTGGGGCCCCCGATCCCTTCCTTCCACCGTGACCCTGCCCGAAACCCTGCGGGACCGGGTCCCAGAAGAGGACTACGCCCTGTGGCAGCGCATTCGCACCGGGGCCCAGGCCATCAACCGGGCCAGCGAGGCCCTGCACCGCATGGACCCGGGTACCTATCCCCAGCCCACAACCTGGGCCAAGGTCGTCCGGGCCCGGCCGGTGGATATCACCGTGCACCTGCTCATCGACCGCACGTTTGAGCTGATGCGACGTCGGCGTCCGGGCCGGGTGGCTTTTTTCATCATCGACGAAGTGGGCCAGTACGTGGCCCGCAGCGCGGATAAAATCCTGGACCTGCAGGGGGTGGTGCGGGAATTCGGCACCGCGGGGCGTAACCGGACGGTCCGGGGAGAAACCCCTGCGCCTGTATGGATTGTGGTGACTTCCCAGGAGAAACTGAGCGAGGTGGTGGACGCCATCGGCGACAAGCGTATTGAACTGGCCAAGCTGCAGGATTCCTTCCGCTATCACATTGACCTGGGGCCCCAGGATATCCAGGAGGTGGCCTCCCGGCGGGTGCTGGTGAAGAAGCCCGAAGCCATCCCCTTTCTGGAGAACCTCTTCGAGCGGCATCGGGGGACCCTGAACAACGCCGTTTCCCTGGAGCAGACGGGCCGCTTCGTGCCGGTGGAGAAAGACGCCTTTGTGGAAACCTATCCCTACCTGCCCCATCTCATCGGGCTTTCCATCGATATCATGTCCGCTCTGCGGCTGCAAACGGGTGGGCTGCGCCATCTGGGCGGCAGCAACCGCACCATCATCAAGCAGGCCTATGAAATGCTGGTCAACAAACGGACCAACCTGGCCGAAGCTCCCGTGGGCACCCTGGTAACTCTGGATAAAGTGTACGAACTGGTCGAACACAACCTGTCTTCGGAGAAACAACGGGATATCCACGATATCGACCAGAAGTATGGGCCCGATTCTTGGGAGGCCCGGGTGGCCAGGGTGCTGGCCCTGGTGGAAGGGGTTAAGCACCTGCCCCGCACGGAACGCAACATCGCGGCCCTGCTCTACGACCGCCTGGGCGCGGACTTCGCCCTGGACGCGGTCCGGACTGCGCTGGAACGTCTGGAGCAGGACCACTTCGTCCGCCAGGCTGAAGGCGGCTGGAAACTGCTCACTCTGGCTGAAAAGACCTGGGACGCGGAGCGTCGGGAAATCCGGGTGACCCTGAGCCAGGAAACGAACCTGCTACGGGAGGCTCTGGAGCGGCTTTGGGAGGACCCCGGCTTACACACCGTGGCCTACAGCGATATGCACAACTTTCGCCTTCAGGTCTTCTTCCAGGGGCACGCCCTGGACCGCCGAGGCGACCTGGAGTTCCATCTGGAACTGGTCGAGGAGGATAAGGAGGACCGGGAACTGAAGGAGCGGGTGCAGGCGGCCCGGCAGGAGACCCGGACGCCCAGCCATCGCCATGAAATCCGTTGGATTTTCCCCCGCACCCAGGCTTTGAGCAAGGCCCTGCAGGAACTGGCCCGGTCCGCGGAAATGGTGCGGCGTTACGAACAGGAGGCTGCACAGCGCCGTCTGGGCGACGAACACCTCGCGAACCTGGAGAACGAAAAACGTCGCCGTCAGTACTGGCAGTCCGAGGTAGACCGTTTGCTTAAAGAGGCCCTCTTGCAGGGTGTGGGCGTGTTCCAGGGCATGACAAAGCGACCCGCGGACTTTCACGCCCGGACGTGGAAGGATGTGGTGCGGGGCATGGTCCACTGGGTGGTGCCCCAACTCTATACGCGGCTGGAAGAAGGCAAGGTGCGCCTGAGCGACAGGGCCGCAGAAAAGGTGCTCCAGACCCGGGACCTGAGTCACCTGCCACCGGAGTTTTACGATGTGGATGGCGGCCTGGGGCTGGTCCAACAGGGACCTGAGGGCTATATGCTGAACCAGGATGCGCCCGTGGCCGCGGCTATTCTGGCTTACTTCCGCCAGGAAGAGGAGTACGGCCAGAGCGTCACCGGGAAGAAACTGGAAGAACACTTCAAGAAGCCGCCCTTTGGCTGGCGGCTGGAACTCGTCCAGGCTGTGCTGGCCCTGCTGTTACGGGAGGGGCTGGTGGAAATCGTGGCCCAGGGCCGACGCCTCCATCGCAGCGAAGACCCCCAGGTGCGTCGTGCCCTCCAGAACATCCGGGAGTTCCGCAATACCACCTTCCGCCGTCGGAAGCCCTTGGATATCCGGATCCGGGCCCAAGCAGGTCGGACTTTGCAGGAACTGACCGGTGAAGAGGTTCCGCCCGAGGAAACGGCCCTCTTCGAGAAAGCCCGGACCTGGGCCCGGGAGGTGTTGGGAGAAGTCCGCCTCACTCAGACCCGTCTGCAGGATGCCGGTCTCATGGCCTTGCTGGCCCCGGTACGGGAAGCGCGGGAGCAGCTGGAGGCGCTGCTGAACCAGGATAGTCAGGATGTGGTGAGCACCCTGGCTGAACGGGGTCGGGATCTGGTTCAGGCTTTGAAGGCCTATCACCACGTTCGTCCCGTGGTCGAGGATGAAAACCTGCAGCTGGTCCGCCAGGCCCGGGAGGTCCTTCGGGATTTCTGGCCCGATATTGCCGCCGAGGCCCCGGAGGGCCTGCAGGAACGGGTCCACCGGGCCCGGAACCTACTGGATTCCGCCGACCTGCCCGACCACCTGGGCCTGCTGCACGGGGTGGTTTCCGATATCCAGGCCCTGCACCGCCGGACTTATGAGAAACTGCACCAGCTCCGGGGCGAAAAGTATACCCATGCCCTGGCCCAGGTGCAGGCCTGGCCCGAATGGGAACAGGTGCCCGAGGCCGAACGGGAAGGGATCCTTCGCGATCTGATGGCCCGGGCCTGCACCGACCTGGATTACGACGAAGCCACGGGCCGATGTCGGCGATGCCATGCCCGTATCGCGACCATGCGTTCCGACCTGCGGGCTGTGCAGGGCTATCTGGAGGAGGCGAGGCAGGCCTTGCAGGAGCGACTCCCCGAAGAAGCGCCTGCGCGCCCGGTAGTGCAACTCCGGCTCCGGGACCTGGCTCCTACCTCCCATCTGCGCACCCCCGAGGATGTGGACGCGTTGCTCGCGGCCCTGCGTCAGGCCCTGCTTGAGCACATCCAACAGGGCCGGGAGGTGGAGATTGCGTGACATAGGTGGCTTAAGTGAGGCCCAGCGGGCGCATCTCCAGCGGGTTGTGGCCACGTTACGCGACCTGCTGGAATCTGATCTCGCCCGCCGTCTGGAAAGCGAGTTCGGCGTCCACCCTGAGGGCACGGTAGAACCGCCGGACGCGCTGCCCAACCTGGACGAAGAAGGTCGGACTCTCTATCGGGAAATCAAGGCCGCGCTGGCCCACAAAGAGAACCAGGGCCGCCGCTCCGCAGACGCGGTCCGGGACCTGGTGCATGAGGTGGCCTTCACATGGCTCAACCGCCTGGCCGCGCTGCGCCTGCTGGAAGAACGGGGCGTGCTGCCTGAATCCCTGCGTCGGGGGTTGCGCTCCGCGGGCTTTCTTTATTTTGCGGCCGAAGACCCGGAGGCCTATCGCCTCTTTCAGGCCAACCGTCGGGAAGAAGCCTACCTGCGTTACCTGCGTCACCTGTGCGACCGCATGGGGGCCTACGTGCAGGTGCTTTTTGATGTTCACGACCTGCCGGCCCGGCTCACGCCCTCCCCGCGCACCCTGCTGCGTGTAGTGGAATATCTCAATCACCCGGCCCTGCACCCGGTCTGGCAGGTCGATGAGACCATTGGGTGGATATACCAGTATTTCACCCCACGCGAGCAGCGGGAACGGGCCCGGGCCGAAAGCGCCGCGCCCCGGAATCGGGAAGAACTGGCCTTCCGCAATCAGTTCTACACCCCGCGCTATGTGGTGGCCTTCCTCACGGAGAATACGTTGGGAACGGTGTGGGCGGCCATGCGCCAAGGACGTACGGCGCTTCTCGAGACTTGCCCCATGCTTATTCATCCCCGTGGAGGTTGGCCTGAAATCCCGCCGGTGGACCCGCGAGAGCTCACCGTGTTGGACCCGGCCTGCGGTTCCGGCCACTTCCTGCTCTATGCTTTTGACCTGCTCCTCACCATTTACGACGAGGCTTATGACGATGAGACCCTCGGCCCTCCCCTGCGCCGGGATTTTCCCGATCGCGAGGCTTTTCGCCGCGAAATCCCCCGCCTGATTCTGGAGCACAACCTGTTCGGCATCGATATCGACGTGCGGGCCGTCCAGATGGCCGCGCTGGCCCTGTTTCTGCGGGCCCATCGGGCCTGGGCCGAAATGGGGATCCCCCTGGACCGTCGGCCTCCAGTGGAGCGTATCAACATCGCCGTAGCTGAACCCATGCCCGGCGAGCTGGACCTGCTCAAGGAATTCGTCCGCGGCCTGCGCCACCGCTACCCCTGGATGACGGAGATGCACCATCAGGCCCTGGGCGCGCTGATTCATCGGGTCTGGCATATCCTGCAGCAGGCCGGGGAACTGGGTTCCCTACTGCGCCCTGAGGAAGACTTACAGGAGGCTCTGAAGGATCTGGAACGTACCTGGCAGGTGCCCGTAGCCCCATATCACCTCACGCGTATAGGGCCTGGGGAGCCGCCCCGCCAGCAGGTGCTGGACCTGGGCGATGCTGCGGACCGGGACTTCTGGGAGAACGTAGACGCCCTGGTGCTGCAGGCGTTGCAGGAATTTGCGGAGACTCAGGAAAACGGTCGCCGCGCGTTGCGCCGCCTTTTTGTACGCGACGCAGCCCGGGGTTGGGCTTTCCTCGAGGCCCTGCGCCGGCGGTATTGGGTGATCCTGATGAACCCCCCTTTTGGCGACCCGGTGCCCAGCACCAAGGATTACCTCAAGCAGCACTACCCGCGCACCAAGCACGACCTCTACGCGGCCTTTGTCGAGCGCGGGCTGCAACTGCTACATCCCGGCGGCCGCCTGGGCGCCATCACCAGCCGCACCGGTTTCTTCTTGAAGACCTTCCAGGCCTGGCGCGAGGATATCCTCATGAGCGAAGGCCGCCTGGCCGCCCTGGCCGACCTGGGCTACGGCGTGCTGGAAACAGCCATGGTGGAAACCGCCGCGTATGTGGTGGAGAAGCCGCTCGCCACCCACCGGAGGGAGAACACGCCATGAAACTCAAACGAATGCGTATCCAGAACTTCCGCTCGCTTCGTGATGTTACCATTCCCTTTCAACCTGACTTAACCGTGCTTGTTGGGGAGAACGACTCAGGGAAAAGCTCCGTTTTGGATTTATTGGAATGGATTTTAGGGGCTCCCTATCTGTCTCCCGCGAAGATGTCTCGTCCTGGTGATGTAGACTTCACTGCTTCTCAAGATGGCACGGCAGAAACAATCATTGTCGATTTAGAATTCGAGGTACCAAAGGGAGCCGTTGTGGATGTCTCCCCTGACTGGCTGAAGGATGAGGGGGACAAGAAAATTCTACATTTGCGAGTCATCTATTCTCGCGATGGAGACCCTCGTTTTGAAGTTCAGGAGCAACAGTTTGAGGTACCTGAGGTTGGGATGAGTGAACCGACACTAAAGCGAAAACGGAACGAACAACTGGACGACATTTTGAAAAAACTTGGCATAGAGCCCACTCAGTACACCACAAAAGACGCCAAGATCGAGGCTATTACTTCGGCTCGCGACAGAGCCCCAAGGAAATGGCAATGGAAAGAAGTGACACCAAGGGCTTTACGTTTCCTCCCGAGGATCCAGCGCTATCGTGCTTTAGAATACAAAGAGCCGGAAAAGTATCTTGAGAAAACCCTAAAGGCTGTGTTTGCCAATGCGCTCCGCTCGCGTTCTCGACGCAACCCAGAAGAGACGCTTGCAGCCGTCAGGCAACTTCAATCACGTGCTCAATCTCAACTGGAGGCCGAAGTTAGACAACTGGAAAATTTTATCCGGCGTTTTATCCCGGATGTACAGCGAATCTCCTATAGCCCAGACATTCGTTTTGAGGAAGCCCTGAGAGGAGGGGAACTCCTTATCGATACAGGCCACGGCCTCCATCCTCTTTCACGCGTTGGGGATGGCACAAAACGGCGCATGGTGATGGCAGCCATGGAGTGGGAGCGAGAGGTTCTGCGTCGCATCGGCAGCACAGAGCCTGTACTTCGGGCTTATGACGAGCCGGATACAAATTTGCACTACAATGCCCAGCGACAGTTCTTTCGAGCAGTGCGCAATTTGCTTCAAGAAAACCCTTCGCAACAGGCTGTCTTGTGCACGCATTCCCTGTTCATGATTGATCATGCTCCGGCCCAGAGTCTGGTCCATCTCTACCGGGATGAAAACGGCCATACACAAGTTGAAACCCTACCTGTGTATGAGGACGAAGAAATTGCCCGTTTTCTGGAAACTATTGCCGCTCAGTTAGGTGTAATCCACTCTTCCCTGTTTTTTGACCGATGCTTTCTGTTAGTGGAGGGGGAAACCGAGTTTGCGGCCCTGCCTATTCTGTACCAAAAACGATATGACCGCACCCTGCGAGAGGATGGGATTGCTTTGATCCATTTGGGTGGGGTAAAGAGCCCAGCGGTGCTATTCCGACTCTTGGGGGAGCGCCGGGCGCGGTACGTGCTTTTTTTGATAGATGCAGATGAGTTCGAGAACAAGAAACAGAGGTTGCAAAATCAAGGTTGGAACGCGACACTCACAGAGCAGGCCATAATTCCAATAGGCGAGCGGGAGTTCGAGGATGTTTTTCCCGACGACCTTTGGGCGCAAGTCGCGCAAGAGCATTGGCCTCGGGCTGATGGAACACCATGGCGTGCAGAACACTTCGCCGGGCTTCGAGAGGGAGAAAAGTTTTCCGAGTCTTTGCGCGTCCTCATCCAACGGGAAGCTCGTGTGAAGGGTGGAATTGGCAAGCCCTTATTGGGCCAACGTTTGGCGGAGACGATTGACGCGAATCAAATTCCCGAGGCTATTCTCGAACTCTTCCACCGCGCCCGTCAAATCGCTGGCGTAGAGGAGGATACTCCATGACCCTCTTCCTCCGCCTGCTCGAAACCCCCATCCGTGAGAAGGGCGCGGCGCTGCGCGAGACCATCGCCGCCTACAACCGTGGTGCGGCGCCGCCCGAGGGCGTGGGCCTCTACGAGCGCGACCCCGCCGAGTTCCGCGCCTTGCCCACCACGCCCTTCGCCTACTGGGCTGACGAGGCCGTGTTCCGCGCCTTCCAGACCCTGCCGCCGCTGGACCCCGGCTTCGACAAGGCGCCCGACCTGGCCGCGCGGCTGGCCGACGAGCAGGCCACCCTCGCCCAGCGGCGCAAGGCCCTGCGCGACCTCAACGCCATGCTCCGCCGCGCCTGGGCCTTCCTCACCGCGGAGGAGCGGGCGCGCATCGCCGACGCCCTGGCCGCGGCCACCGGCCTGCCCCGCCCGACCAACCTGGACGCGCTGCCCGAAGGCTTGTTGGCCGCGTCCGAGAACGCGCTGCGGCACCGCCGCACTGCCTTGAGCCAGGCCTTTGCCGAAACCCTTGTACCCGTGCTAATGGGCTACCAGTTTGTGGATGTACAACATGGCGCCGCTACTAAACAGGATTTTCGCTTTCTTCGACTTTGGTGGGAAGTAGACCCAAAATCTCTTGGGTATTGCGGTGATGATACATACCAAGGAGGAAATTGGGTTCACTTTGCAAAAGGAGGGGAGTTTTCACCCTTTTATAGTGATATCTATGCCGTTATCAATTGGGCTGAGGGGGGTAAACATATTGAACGTTTTCTGTTGGAAAGATATGCATACTTAGAAAGTGCCGATTGGATTTTACATCCTGATAATTGGTACTTCCAGCCAGGATTAACTTGGACATTTCGTACTCAAAAAGGGTTGTCATTCCGGGTTCTCCCCAGGGGTTGTATCTTCGCTCATGTGGGCTCAGCAATCGTGGCTTTCGAGGATGCTTCTTTATATCCCTTACTGGCTTTAGTAAATTCTGCTCCTTTTACTTTTTTGGCTGATTTACAGGTAGGTTTTGGCGCCTATGAAATTGGCGTTATTCAACGCACCCCCATTCCCCGCCTGGACGACGCGACCCGTGCCCGTCTTGCCGCGCTGGGTGAGCGGGGCTTCCACCTGCAGCGGGAGGCGGACCGGGCCGACGAGACCAGCCATGTCTTCACCCTGCCCGCGCTGCTGCTGACCGCGGCCCGCCAGCGCGTCCGCCCGCCCTTACCCCTGCCACAGGAACTGGCCGAGCAGGCCCGCGCTGACGAGACCGACCGCCGCACCGCGCTCATCGCCCTCCAGCGGGAGATCGACGACCTGGCCAACGCCCTCTACGGCCTTCACGTGCCTTCCAACGCGGAAGAAAAATACGCCGGCCCCCTGCCCGACGACGCGACCCTGGCCGCGGACCTGCTCATGTGGGCCGTGGGCGTGGCCTTCGGCCGTTGGGACCTCCGCCTGGCCCTTGAGGCCCACCTGCCCGACCTGCCCGGCCCCTTCGACCCCCTGCCCCGCTATGCGCCGGCCGCGCTGCCCGTAACGCCCGGCCGCCCTTTCCCGCCCTTCGAGGACGACCCCAGTGACCTGCCCTCCTTCGGTCTGCTGGCCGACGACCCCGGTCATCCCTGGGATCTGACCGGCCGCGTGCGCCGCGTCCTGGAGTTGCTTTGGGGAAACCGGGCCCCTGAGGCCGAACGTGAGTTGTTGAACATGCTGAACGCTCAGGATCTGCGGGCCTGGCTGCATCATCCCAACGGGTTCTGGAAGCATCACAGGACCCGATACAGCAAATCCCGACGGAAGGCGCCCATCTACTGGCCCTTGCAATCGGAAAAACGGACCTACACCATTTGGCTCTACTATCCCCGCCTGAACCGGGACCTGCCCTATAAAGCCCTGGCCGAACTGGCCCGGCCCCGCCTGGTCCGGGCCCAGATGGCCCTGGAGGAAGCCCGTCGCACGGCAGGCCCACGCCCCTCCCCCCAGATCCGGCGCCGTCTGGCCGCGCTGGAGGCCCGGGTCGAGGAACTGGCCGCGTTCGTCGAAACCCTTCAGGCCGTGGCCGAACGGGATATCGACCCCTCTCTGGATGACGGCGTGCTGCTCAACGCCGCGGTCTACCACGAACTGCTTCCCTGGCCCGACGCAGCCCGGATCTGGGAGGAGCTGGAAACCGGCAAATACCCCTGGGCCCACATCGCGGGGCAGATCCATAAGAAGAAACCGCGATCGGGACCTTTCCCTGTATAATTCAAACACCGGCCAGGGGAAGGCCATTCATCTATCTAAGGCAAGGTGGCTCCTATGGGGCAGGTGTTCCATTTCATCCAAAACTTCGTCCGTCGGTATCTGGAGACGTACGGCATCGTGGTCTGGTATGACCCTCAGGGCCTGTACGCCCCTGTGGTGGCGGCCTTGGAAAAGGAAGTGCAGGTCCTGCGCTATCAGGGTTCTTACCTGGCCCTGCGCCACGCCGCGGATGCAGTCTTGGAAGCCGGAAGCACGACGGAGCGGCTTGGGGAGACCTTCCCCCGGCTGTTGATTTACTTGCCTTTTTCCCCGGAGAAAACTCGCCACGCGCTGGTGGAACTGGAAACCGCGGGAGTGGTCCTGGCGTCGGGCCTGCGGCCTGACCCCCGGACGGATATGCCGCGGAACACCCACCTGGCCTTCCTGGTCCAGACGGCCCTGCAAGACCATCTTCCCGAAGCCATGCTGCGCCAGGTGGTGGCCGAAATTGAGGCGGGCAAACTGAGCCTGGAGGATGTGGATAACCTGGTGCGTCCTCCCGAAGTACCCGTGGCCCTGAGCACCTTCTACCAGACCCGGGCGCCGGAGGAACTTCTTCTCGCCTTTCTCACCGGTGAAGAACGAGATGTGGCCCTGCGCTCTCGGGGCCTGCTGGGGGATCTGGAAGGCTTTCTCCATACTTACCTGGGCCTGGAACGCCTGCCCAAAGGCGACCCGGCCCGGCTACGGGGCTATGTGGCCTCCCATCTACTGGTCACCGAGGCCGCGGTGGTGAGTGGCACGGTGGAGGAGCGCATCTGGCAAGGGTTGCCCGTGCTCCCGTCCTTCCAGGGGCGGGAACTGGCTGTCAAAACCGTGCAGCGCTGGCGCCGCGACCGGAACCTGACCGAGGCCTACACCCAATGGGCCCGCCAGGTGGCGTCTCAGCTCATCCTGCCCCTGGAGCAACTTTCCGATGAAGCTCTCATGCTGGTGGAGACCTTCCCCCAGGTGGACACCCTCCTCCTGGAACGGTGGGCCGAGGCCTTGGCGTCCCGCGCCCGCGAGGCCGATTTTCTCCATCGGCTCCTGCCGCGGCTCCAGGAGCGGCGCCGCGGCTTCTGGCCTCAACAGGAGCCCTCTCTGGCCCTGCGGTGGGAGGTGCTTTTGAAGGCTGCCGAGGTCTTTGGGGTGGCCTTAGAAGTGCAGCGGGTCTTGCGGAAAGGTCGGGCGTGGAAGGTGGAGGAACTGGTGCAGGCCTACACCGAGGGGGATGTCCCCTGGTATCGGCTGGACCAGGTGTATCGCGGCTTTGAGGCTGGCCGGGATGGGCTGTACGAAGATGTGCCTTCACCCGCCTACCGCAAACTGGTCCATCAGGTGCGGCGCATCTACCGGGATACCCTGCACCGCATGGCCGAACGATTTCAGAAGGCCTGGATGCGAAAAAAGGGGGAAGACTTGGAGCAGGTACCTGCCCAGCGGGAAGTCTTCCGGCGTTTTGTCTGGCCCCTGGTGCAGGATAGGCACCGGGTGGCCTACATCCTGCTTGATGCGTTGCGTTATGACCTGGTGGCGGAATTCCTCGCGCATCGGTCGGAACAGGAGGACTTGGTTCAGGAACTGCATCTATCCCCCGCATTGGGAACGCTTCCGGCCATTACGCCTGTGGGTATGGCCGCGCTGCTTCCCGGCGCGGAAGGCAGCCTGGGCCTGCGGGAAGGCCGGAGCCACCCGGTGGTCGAAGTGGACGGCCGGCCTTTGGCCACCCACGAGGACCGGGTGGCTTTCCTGGCCGAGCGTATGCAGCAGATCGGCCGCACCTTTGCCCATCGCAAACTGGAGCAACTGTATACCCTTTCCGACCGGGAACTGGAATCTTTGAAGCAGGTGGATGTGCTCCTGGTCACCGCCGAAGAGATGGACCGGGTGGCCGAGAACCTGCAACCTGGTGTGGCGCAAACTCACTTCCTGCAGGTGCTGCGGCGTCTGTGGCCTGCCTTGCGGCGCCTGGCCGAGGCGGGCTTCGAGCACGTCCTTCTCACCACGGACCACGGCTTTCTTCTGTTCGGCGCGCCCCTGGAGGAAAGCGAGAAGGTCGAGGCCCCCCAGGGGAAGACCCTCAAAGTGGGCCGACGCTATTGGATTGGGCGCGAGGCCCAACCATCTCCTTCGTATTTGCTGATGACCTCGCTCGATTTGGGCCTGGTGGGGGACCTGACCTTTGCCTTCCCTAACAGCGTGAGCGCGTTCCGCTCGCCCGGCGGCCATGCGTACTATTACCACGGTGGGCTTTCTTTGCAGGAACTCGTCCTGCCGGTGGTTCACATCCGCCTGCGCACAGCCATGGAGCCGCAACTGGGCGATGTGCGCTGGTCGCTGGAACCCGTCAGCCCGCGGATCACCGGTCGGCTGGTTCGCCTGGTGATACGTGCCGAGGCCCGGCAGCTGTTCCGTCCCCCGCAGCGGGTGCGTCTGGAAGTCGATGCCGAAGGCCAACCCCTTCCCTTCCGTGTGGTGGATGCCTCGATTCGATACAATGATGTTCTGGATATGTTCATCTTGGAACCTTCGGAGTCGGGTGGCGCCTATCCTCGTGGTGAAGTCACCTTACTGTTTACACAACTGCCGTCCTCAGGCATGGTGACGTTTCGTCTGGTCAACGCGGATACCGGTGCTGTCCTCACAGCGCCTGTGCGTGTTCCGGTTGATATCGCCATCCGCTGATAACCTGGAGGAGGGTAGCAACCTATGACCCAGGAACCCGTTTCCCTGGATGCTCTGGACCAGAAAGTGGCTCGAGTGTTCGCCGGCCGGGTGGTGCGCAAGGACCTGGTACGCCGGGTCAAGGTGGGGGCCAACGTGCCCGTCTATGTGCTGGAATTCCTGCTGGGCCAGTACTGTGCCACCGATGACCCTGTGGCCATTGAAGCCGGGCTGCGGCTGGTGAACACCACCCTGGCTCGGCAGTTTGTACGACCGGATGAAGCCAATAAAATCCAGGCCCTGGTCAAGGAGCAGGGTCACTATCGGATGATTGATAAAGTCAAGGTTCGCCTGTTAGAAACCGAGGATAAATACTGGGCCGAACTGGTGAATTTCAACCATCGATATGTCCACATCCCCGAGCGATACGTTCGAAAATACGAGCGCCTGCTGGAAGGGGGTATCTGGGCCGAGATTGAGCTGGAATATTACCCTGACGAACAGCGCGGGGGTGTGATTCGTCCCTTCTTTATCCGGGAACTCAAACCCATCCAACTGGCCTCGTTCGACCTGGACGATTACCGCCGCCGACGGGCCGAGTTCACCACCGAGGAATGGATGGATTTGCTCATTCGCTCCGTCGGATTGGAGCCCAAGGGTATGGACTGGCGACTCAAGATGCATCTGCTTACCCGTCTGGCCCCTATGGTCGAACGCAATCTCAACGTGGTGGAACTTGGCCCGCGGGGCACGGGCAAATCCTTTGTGTACCGGGAAATCACCCCCTACGCCATCTTGGTTTCGGGTGGCAAGACCACCGTGGCTAACCTTTTCTATAACATGGCCACCCGACGTATCGGCCTGGTGGGCCTGTGGGATACGGTAGCCTTTGACGAAGTTGCCGGCATCAAATTCAACGACACCACCGCATTGCAGATCCTCAAGGACTACATGGAAAGCGGTTCCTTCAGCCGGGGCCGAGAGGAACTGGTCGCGGAAGCGAGCATGGTGTTTCTGGGCAACATCAATGTCCCCCTGGACGTACTGTTGCGCACCGGGCATCTCTTCCAGCCCTTCCCCGAACCGATGCAGGATATGGCCCTGCTGGACCGTATCCACCATTACATCCCGGGATGGGAAATACCCAAACTCCAGCCGGACATGTTTACCACCCACTACGGTTTTGTGGTGGATTATCTGGCCGAAGCCCTCCACATACTGCGGAAGTTCAACTACACCGATGTGGTCAACCGGTATTTTTCCTTTGGAAGCCATCTCAACGCGCGCGATGTCAAGGCGGTGCGCAAGATGGTTTCTGCATACTTGAAGTTGCTCCATCCGCATGAGGAATTCACCCGCGAAGAACTGGAGCAGTATCTCCGTTTTGCCATGGAAGGTCGGCGACGGGTCAAAGAACAACTGAAGCGCATGGGCGCGTTTGAGTATTTCCAGACCTCGTTCTCGTATATCGATAACGAAACTCGCGAAGAGCTCTTTGTGGGCGTCCCGGAGGAAACGGGCCAGGGGCTGATTTCCCCCGACCCCCTGCCGCCGGGCACGGTGTACACCGCGGCCCTCACGGATGGGGAGAAGGTGGCCCTGCATCGCATTGAAGTCACCCGGATGCCTGGCACGGGGCGTCTCACGGTCACCGGCACCCACGACCGGGCGATGAAGGAATCCATTGTGACGGCCTTTCACTATATCAAGGCCCACAAGCGCCAACTGGGGCTGGAGCGGGATATCAACAGTTACGATTTCCACGTGCAGGTGGTGGACCTGATGAGCCAGAAGGAGGGGAGCGAAGCAGGGGTGGCCTTTTTCGTGGCCCTGTTTTCCCTGTTGAAGAACAAACCGGTGCTCCCCGGCCTGGTGGTGTTGGGCGAGATGACCATCCAGGGGAACATTCTGCCCATTCGCTCCCTGACCGAACCTCTTCAGATGGCCATGGAAAACGGCGCGCGTCGGGTACTCCTCCCCATGGCCAACGCGCGCCATCTCGCCTCCGTCCCGCCAGATGTCCTGGAACGCATCGACCCCATCTTCTACAATGACCCGCTCACCGCAGCGATGAAGGCCTTGGGGTAGAGGAAGCGCGAATGGTCAACGATATCCTGTGTAATGTGTTTGTTCGGGTCTCCCGGGGTGTTTGGCGCTGGATGCGGCGCGCGGCCGCGGTATCCAATCCTCAGGCCGCCGGACGGCGACGTTCCATGCAACTCCATGAGCAATTTCTTACAGACTACACGGTTTTGCGTCTTTTAGAAGAGGCGCCTTCGTCGCTCTTGCAGGTTATCACCTTTACACCTCGTCAAGAAGCCCGCCTGGGCGCGGATATGGAAATGTGGTTCCATCAGCGAGATCGATGGTTGGGCATACGTATACAGGCCAAGGTTTTGAAGGATGGGCGGTATTTTCCCAATTTACACAACGATGGCGGAAAGCAGACAAATACCCTCATCCAAAAAGCCGCAAACAACGGAATGTTGCCTTTATACCTTTTGTATATCGGGCCTTACCAGCCCGGCTTGCCTTCACACTCTCCCTGTGGTTGCGCGTTGTGCTTGAGGTTATGTGGAAATGTTGTGTACTGGCGTTTTGGGAATTGGTGGATACGTGCCTCTGCTGTGAAGGATCTATACCCCAAGATGGCTTTGCGAGAGTTATGGAAAGATATGTCACCCTGGCAATGTCTTGTATGTTGCCCAGGTCGGTTCACATTGGAGGCTCTACGGGAGAACGCAGCACAAAGGGGGTTATTCAAGGAGGAGAAGGGAGAGGAGGAATGGCGTATATTTGACGGTGTAAGCGCCCTCCCGTCGCATGTGCAGGCTGTTCTCGAGGGGAAGGATGTAACATCTGGCGAAGAGGCATCTTTACCGCGCCATTTATTGATTTGGAATATGGATGCTTTTGCTGAGGAATAAAACCTTGAGATTTGGAAGCAACCTGGTGTCAAGGCACTTCGTTAGACGCTGATGAAACCTGGCGTCGGGGGCAGGCGTCTGGGGGCTTCTTGTTCTATGTCTTTATCCGATAGGAAGGCGGGCGAGTCCAAACGGCGCGGCCCCCGGGGTATGACCCTGGAAGAGGGCCGGGAGCGCTTTCGAGGAGGCTTCCCCTTCCGCACGCGCGAGGAGTTGGAGGCCGCGGGGTTCTGCCGGGTGGGGAACCGGTTCGTGAAGGGCCGGGAGGTTTGGCTGTCCCTCGACGGGGCCAAGATGCTCTGGCACTGCGATCACCGCTTCGGCACCTACGAGGGTGTGACCTCCCGACGCAGCACCCACCTGCCCACGCTCGACGAGATCCAGCACGCCGACCCGACCT
>Ga0256914_1001290_pt1 | contig 23187 bp, 13 predicted proteins | sample HulkmetaG_FD_191571 | JGI IMG/M metagenome (GOLD analysis project Ga0256914, IMG submission 191571) | Hydrothermal chimney microbial communities from Main Endeavour vent field at the Juan de Fuca Ridge, Pacific Ocean - Hulk | ecosystem: Environmental > Aquatic > Marine > Hydrothermal vents ... | reverse complement strand
CCCACGCCACCATCGATGGCGCATTGGCCGCGGGCGCCGACATGCTCATCGTCCATCATGGCATCTTCTGGGGGCCGACCAAACGCATTGCTGGCGCTTTTGGTTTCAAAATCCGGCGTTTCATCGAGGCCGATCTCAACCTCTATGCTGCTCACCTGGCGTTGGACGCGCATCCCACCCTGGGCAACAACGCGGAGCTGTGTCGGTTGCTGAACTTGCATCCCACGGGCGGGTACTTCAACTTCAAAGGATTGGATGTGGGCGTCATCTCCGAAACCGCCTCGCCCCTCTCTTTCGATGCGCTTGCCGCCCGATTTGCTGATATGCTCCAACCTCCGCTCAAAGTGGATGCGTCGGGCCCGGAGATGGTGCGAAAAGTTGCGGTCTGCTCGGGCGACGCGGCCCGCAGCCTGGAAGAGGCTTTCGAGCTGGGATGCGACACCCTGGTCACGGGCGAGCTGGATTACACCATGGCCCACGCTCCCGAGGAGCTGGGCATGAACGTAATCTACGGCGGACACTACGTTACCGAAACTTTGGGCGTGCAGGCTCTGGCCCGACATTTGAATGAAGTTTTCGGTCTGCCCTGGGTGTTCGTCGACGCGCCCGTCCATCAATAAATCCAACACCTACCCCCGTTCCCCCAACGAAATCGAAGATGAATTCCCCCGATCTCCGACATCGTTACGTGGCTATGGCAATCATCGTTGCAGCCTTGATTGTCATGGTCGTGTTCACCAGCATCCTCCTACAAAATTATCTTTCTGTGGTTTCAGAGAAAACGCCTACGGCAACGTCCGAGATGGCGGGCGCTGCGATCACGGAAACGACGACCGTTGCGATATTGCCTTCTGCAACAAAGCCGGTTGCGGGCTCCGAGTCCGCCCCCAACGAACCCATAGAGCCCTTTGCCGGGTTGCCTGACGGCATGTATGTGGCGTACGATCAGGGACGACTATCGGCCAACGAATTGGATTATGCGCGGGGTAGTCACGTTTTCATTTCCTGGCGGCGAATCGAAGACAATCCGCGCGGGTATTACGATTGGTCGTGGATTGATGAACCACTTGCGAAACTGGCGCCCGGGAAAAAGGCTATCATTCGACTGGTGCCTCGCTGTCGCGATGTCGCGTCCAGCCTGGGGGGGCTGCGCGATGCTTGCACGCCCATGTGGACGCTCAACTACGATCCTATCATCGAGAAAGACGCCCCATGCAACGCCCCTTCCCGGCGCATCAATTTCCTGAATACCGTGGTCAAACAGGGACTTATTGATTTGATCCAGGCAATGGGGGATCGTTATCGCGATGATGATCGCATCGCGGCCGTCGAGATCGGTATCGGATATGGCGGCGAACCTGTGCCCTGGCCTCACTCCTCGGTCGTCGTCTGCGACGTGGACGCCCAGCGCGAAGCGTATCTCTCCCGCTCCGAATACGCTCTCCCGGCCAGGGCGTGGTCGCAGTATCACAAGGATATTATCGGCGCTTATGTTGATGCCTTCCAGGGCAAGAAACAACTGCTCACCATCATCAACTCCTATTATGCCGAGCGATACCGCGCAGATGTCATACGATATGCCGTGAATCATGGCGTGGGATTGGTCATTACCTCATTGAGGAGTGATTACAATGCCAATCGCGGCAGCGGCAATCATGTTTGCTATTGGGGATTCATCACCGAGCCTGGGTTCGACAACGATTCTGAAACGGCCAATGCGGCGTATATCACACAATGGGCGCCCCTGGTAGCCAACAAAGGACGCGTGCCCATCGGCATGGAGTTCAACAATCGGCACGACATCACCGGCAGAATTCCTCCCGCGGGCGAGGCTTTCACCCGGTGGTCGATGCTCAATGCCCTGGATAAAGGCGCCGATTATGTGCTGCCCTTTAACGATGCCAAGGAAGTTCCCGGGAATGTGCGGCATAAGGATGTATGGCGTTTCTTCAATCGCTATGCCGGGCGCAACGCCCGCAATACTCCCGATGTTTGGATAGCCTTTCGTAGCTCGTGGAAGGAGCGCGCCTGGTGTCCAGATGTCTATGATTATAGCTGGTATCTGCGCTCCGAGCTGGAAACCCTGCCCTACGCTGACGCCGAGAGCCAGGATCGGGTGGATATCATCGACTTCGCAACAGGGGCGTTCGATATTGGTCCGAAAACGGACTGGCGCTACTATTACTCGCGCACGACCGCCGATGTCTGGCCCGTGTTCAATCTCGATATCGATGACGCATTTTTGTATGGCGGCGTCAACGATGTTGTGGTCGCGGTCACCTATTTCGATCATGATCGGGGCGGCAAATGGGCGCTTTACTACGACAGCGCCTCGGGCGAAAAGCTGGCGGGCGAGGTGAGTCTCACAGGGAGCAACACCTGGAAAACGGCAACCTTCGAGCTTCCTGATGCGCGTTTCGCCAATGGATTGCCGCCTTTCAGCGCAGATAGTAGAGCGCCAGGATTTGATTTGCGTCTGGATCGGGCCGACGCTATCGATGATCTCTTCAACATGGTGTCTGTCAGCCCGAAGGGCGGGACGCCCTCGCCCACTCCCACGCCCACTCCAACATCCACGCCCCGGCCGAGCGAGCGCACCATGCGATTTCAGCAGGGGTTGGATGGGTACCGGGGCGTCGTCGACACCTACATCAACGCCTGGCGTCCCGATAGCGCGTTCTCTCGCAAATCTGTCCTGGCAATCCGCGTCGAGAACGTCATGTCCAGCCTGCTTCACTTCGATATGCGGCAGGCGCCAGCAGGCTCGAAAGTGCTCGAAGCCACGTTGCATCTAAAACGCGTGGACCCGCGCATTCCCACCGTGCATCTCGACATCTTCGCCCTGCGACGACCCTGGAACGAAAGCGCCACCTATCGCATGGCCACCGAAAAAGAGGCCTGGCAGAAGCAAGGCGCGTTGGGGCCCATGGATGTCGATCCGGAACCGCTGAATGATAAATCGGTGACGGTTCCGCCGGATGGCGTCGCAGAGTTCGATCTGACCGATATTGTCCAGAAATGGATCGACGATCCAACGCAAAATTATGGCGTCATCATCCGCGGCAAAAGTGACGCCAACAAACAATACAGCTTCGGTAGCAGCGATGCTCGTAAATTGGCGCAGCGGCCTTATCTCGAAGTGCGTTTCCTCCTGCCCGCGCCGCAGCCGACGCCATCGCCGACGACAACAGCCACTGCTTCTCCCACGCCCAGTCACACCGCAACTCCCACCCAAACGCCTAGCCCCACTCCAACCCCCACGCCCAGTCACACCGCAACTCCCACCCAAACGCCTAACCCCACTCCGACGCCCACCCCCACGCCCAGCTCTCCCTGTCAGCTTCATATGGTGCGCACCATTGATGTCGGGCCGCATCCCAAAGACGTGGCGGTCTGGTCTGAAGGCGCATTCGCCGGCATGATGGATGACGGTGATCTGGCTATCGTCTCGGATGATGGCCGCGTTCAGCGCGTCCGCACCAATGGCAACGGTGCAAACGGCGTCACTTACAGTCTGGCCGCGGGCCTGGTTTACATGGTGCATCGCAACAGCGCCGACATTAGCGTCATCGATCCTGTCGCCGGGCGTCAGATATCCTCCATCGCAGTGGGTAATTTGCCCTGGGGCGCAGACAGCAATAATCGCCGGCTCTTCGTGGCGAACTTCGCCGATCGCACTGTCAGCGTCGTCGATCTAAGCGTCAACCAGGTGATCGCCACCTCGGTGATTCATGCCATGCCCGCGTTGGTCGTTGCAGGTTCCGACAGGGCCTACATCAGCCATCTAGACGGCTACATCAGCGTCATCGGCAACAATGGCGCGCTGTTGGATACTTTTGGCCCGTTGCCCGATCATAGCGCGTTTGGCGTGGCCCTGGACGAGGCGGGGCGTCGCCTGTTCGTCAGCAACCGCAGCGGCCGCGAGATCGTCGTCCTGAATGCCGATAGTGGCGATGTGCTCGAACGCATCGCCCTGGCTCCCTATGTCCCCTATGCCCTGAGCTACGCCCCGGCCACCGGTCTTCTCTTCGCGGTGGACGCCGTTCACAACCGGCTGCTGGGCATCCGCCCTGATGATGGCAAAATCTTCGCTAATCTGAGCCTCAGCCGTCAGAATGCTGAGCATGGCGGTCAGGGGCTCGCAGTCTCGGCGGATGGACGTCGGGTGTATGCGCCCGCCTTCGATGCGGGCGTGCTGGACATCGCCCGGGTGGACGGCTGTCCCTGATCATATGTTCCTGATCACTACCCAATGTGCAACTTTTTGTGGCGCATCAACGCCCGCTTTCTAGAACAAAAAAGCCGCACATCAGGTTCACCATCCTTCTTGGCGCCTTTGCGACTTTGCGTGAGATCATTTTTTAGCGTTACTACTAAGGTAGCCCGGCTAGAAACCACGAAGACACGAAGCCACAAAGGCACGAAGAAAAGAAAAAGCTTTGAAATTCTTGGTGTTCTTAGTGTCTTAGTGCCTTTGTGGTGATTGAAGTCGGGTACGTTAGTAGTTACTTTTTAGCTCTGTGGGCAAAAATATCACAGGTGAGGCACTAAAAAGAGCTTGAAGATCGGCGCATCTCCAAGCTCTTTCTCGTTCAGCCTTGCTGTTCCCGTTTCTTCACCAGCACTTTCCACTGTCCCCGCTGCACCTTTTTGCCATCCTGGTTCAAAATGTCCATCTTGAACCACACATAGCCGCCGCCCAGGCGCTTCACTTCTTTTTTGTCGGCGACGGTGGCCCGCAGGTGAATCGTATCACCGATGCGCACGAATTGCCTGAATTCCCATTCCAATCCCATGAACGCCATGACTGTATCCTCCATGAAGCCCAGGCGCACAGCCAGACCCGACGCGATGGAAAGCACCAGCAGGCCGTGGGCGATGCGTTCGCCAGCAAGCTGATCTTTGGCGTATTCGGCATTGGTGTGAATCAGATTCCAGTCGCCCGAAAGCATGGCGAATTGCACAACATCCGTCTCGGTAATGGTGCGACCGACGCTCTCAATGCTGTCGCCGATTTGAAAATCCTCGAAGTAAAGACCTTTGGGTGCGGCTAATTTCGTCATCGAAAAACTCCTGAAAAAGATGAGAAGCGATGCCTGATTTTATCGGCTGAGCTATGCGGATGTCAAACCGGGAATGAATGCCGGGCGCAATCCTCCATGGGCGTCACGCCCAGAGCCTGCCAGGAGAGATGAGGCCGTCGGTCCTTGCAGGGCGCGTTTCAATTTTGGGGCAATTTGTCTAATGGTGCACTGGCCGAGTGAACTCAGGCTCTGCAGGCGCTTCGCGCCAGCGGACGCCCTGCGGCGACCTGGACGGCGGAGGCCGTCCGCTGGCCGCAGGCCTGAAGCGCCCGACTTGAGTCGGCCAGGAACGCAAAAAAGCGCCCCCATTTTGAAACGCACCCGTCCTTGCATCTTTCATTGCCAATAGATCCGACTTGCGTCAAAATAGAGAGATGACAGGCAACTACTAACGTCACTGTCTGGCTGCCAGGGGCGCGTCCTCTTTGCAGCGATGGGGCGGGCGTAGGCCCGCCTTGGGCGCTAACGATTTCCGCTTCTCCTCCCCTTGTCCGTTTCGGAGTGGGGGAGGAATCTGACATCCGTCGGCCAGCGCCGCCAAACCGCGGACTGAAGTCGCCCTATCGAGCCAACGGGCTGAAGGCCAGCCTGCGCTGTCCTCCATCGAGATGGGGGACATCACCGCAAAAGTTATGTTCAAGCATGCCCTACGATGACAGATACTCAGTCGCAACACGCAGTTTTCATGGCCCGAGCCCTGGAGTTGGCCCGGGCGCATCTGGGCGAGACCAGCCCCAACCCCACCGTCGGCGCGGTACTCGTCAAAGAGGGACGCATCATCGCGGAGGGCTATCACAAGGCCGCGGGACAGCCGCACGCGGAGATCGTGGCGCTGCAACAGGCAGGCGCAGACGCCCGCGGCGCCACCCTGTATGTCACCCTGGAGCCCTGCAATCATTACGGCCGCACGCCGCCCTGTTCCCTGGCAATCATCGAGGCGGGCGTGCAGCGGGTTTTCTACGCTACACCCGATCCCAACCCCGCGGCCCAGGGCGGCGCACAGCGTCTGGCGGCCGCGGGCATTCAGGTGCATCGCGGGCCGGGCGAGGCGGAAGCCCGGGAGATCAATCGCTTTTTCTTCCATCACGCCCACACCGGTCAGCCTTATGTCATTGCCAAATTCGCGGCCAGCCTGGACGGAAAAATCGCCACCCGCACCGGCGACAGTCGGTGGATTACCGGGCCCGAAGCCCGACAGCGGGGCCATGATCTGCGAGCGCAAGTGGATGCGATTCTGGTAGGGGCGGGCACGGTGATGGCGGATGATCCCCGCTTGACCGCCCGGCGTCCAGATGGAACGCTCGCGACCCGGCAGCCCTTGCGCGTGGCGTTGGATTCTTCCGGCCGCATACCTCTTGCCGCCCAGATTTTTTCCCCCGACCTGCCAGGACGCACCCTGGTGGCCGCCACCGCGGCCATGCCCGCGGCCCACGGTCGAGCGCTCATGGAGCGAGGCGTGGAGGTGACGACGCTGCCCGCAGATGCGTTGGGGCGGGTTTCCATCTCCGCACTTCTGGCCTATTTGGGCGAGCGGCAGATTCTCAGTCTGATGGTGGAGGGGGGTGGCGAAGTCCTGGGCGGATTTTTCCTCGCAGGCGCCGTGCAGGAAGTCTGGGCGTTTCTCGCTCCCATGATCATCGGCGGCGACGCGGCGCCGGGCCCGGTGCGGGGGCCGGGCGCTGCATGGCTTTCCGACGCCGCCCGGCTGCAGAACGTCCGCGTCGAGGCGCTGGGAAAGGACTGGCTGTTTCGGGCCAGGGTGGCGACGAAACAGCGCTCCCCATGATCCGTATAGGGCGTCGCCGAGACTGGCGGAGAGACTGCGCCCCGTCGTTGCCGCGGGCTCTCCAAGCAGGGAAGGCGTAACCACCCAGGTAGCATGTTTGACCGTAACTTTCGCCTTGAAGTGCGTGTTTCTGAATGCCAAGGCGTGAAACGTGAAATGTCAAGGGATGACGGTTTTGATGTATGCGCTAAATGTCGATATCGGGGTGCGGCTTTTGCTCCTTATCGTATTGAGCCAGCGGTTTTTCGATATCAACGCTTGGGGGCGTCGATGGGATGCTGCGCACGGCCTCTGCGATAATCTCGACTGTCTTTTCCACATGGGGCTGGCCATTGGATAGAGCGGTCTTCGGGTCGAAATAATCGCCTTTGCCCGTGTGAATCATGGGGCCCGGATCGATGACGGTCATCTTTCCGGCCTGCTTGAACTTGTTCCAGGCAGAATGTCGGGCCACCGACCAGCGTCCAGGGAAGAGGATGTCGCCAATCATCGGGAATTTGTCCTTGTGTCCCTGCAAGTGCCAGAGATGCTTCACGAAAGCAATGCCCGGATCATCGGTGAGAACGCCGCCAATGGAAATGACATAAACCGGGGCTTCCATGCCCAGATCGAGAAATGGCGCCACGCCTACTGCGATCTGTCCGCCGCCGCTCCAGCCCATGGTCACGATGGGGACGCCGCCCTCGAGCGGGTAATGATTCCGATAAAGGCTTTTGCTGATCTCCCGGGCTACGCCCGAGTTATTGATAGGGCCGTAACGCGGGTCCGCCGAAACTGCGACATTGAACAGGTTGCGGGCAAAGATGAAACTTGCCAGCATTCCTCCGGTGATGGTCTTGCGTCGTTCATGGATCGTGCGCCAAAGCCAGCCAAACAACCGTTCTCCGGTCAGAGGATTATTGGTGACGGAGAATGGGAAGACATCGCTGATGATGGTCGCCTCGGGCAGCGCCTCTTGTAGCTTTTCCAGGAAAACCTGCTCCCGGTAGGAGATTTCATCGGCTGATACGCCGCCGATGGCAGTCAGATAGACCAGAAAATACCTGGCCTTTTTCTGGGGCCGCCCGTTGCGTTGTTGCGATTCGACCTCTGCCAGCGCTTCGCGGCTGAGTTCGGCGGGGTTGGGCGCATGCCCGCTCCATCCCGCCCACCAGGAGAGCGCCTCCAGTGGCGAGAGTAGCGCCATGAGGATGAGGAGAAACGCCAGAAGCCCCGCAACCGCCAGCGCCGTGGTGATGGCGAGATCAATCATGGCCGCCCTCCTCCTCGGTCGCCCCGGCCGCCTCCACCGCCAGCTTGCGCTGCATCTTCACGTATTCGAAGACCAGATCGTCGGGATCTTTGTATTCCCCTTTGCCCGTAGTGATTTTGAGAAACCAGCGTTTGACGTCATCCAATCGCAGGAAAGAGAGACTGCTGATGAACTCCAGCAACAACCATCCCAGCAGGGTGACAAGCACTGCCTGCCATAACCTGAAATGATAGGCGCTCATCACATTGAGCACCAGGTTGATGGTCACCCATACCCGCAACAAGGCGTAAAGATAATACCCGACATGGGGGAGAAGAATCAAAAATCCAAAAATAAAGGGTGTAAAACTGGCTCCTACCAGCAGGAAAACATCAGCGATGGGTTTATGTTGTCCGAAGAAGGAGGAGGCGAAAAATTGGATGGACAGGGCCCAAAGGAAGATGGAGAGAATGAAGAGAAAGGTGAAGGCGAAGATCGACCGGATGAATTGATTGCGGCTCACCCGATTGGCGAACAGGACGACGCTATTGCCGATGATGAGGGACGCAACGGAAAGGACGAGGATGGTAAAGGCAATCCATTGATCGTGTGACAACATGCCCGGCTCCTGATGAAACACCGCCAGGGCGGACGAGAGGCCTCCCGTCCGCCCTGAATGAACGCGCTATGGGATTGTCAGCGAGGCGATGGGCCCGGCCGGTAATTCAGAATCCATTGCCCGTCCGCGTACAGGTTCAGAGATCCGTCGTCTCCAATCTCGTAGGGCTGGTTTTGGATCTGGGACAGGATTTGCAGGTACTGTTGCTCCTGCTCCATGATGCCCGGCGGATCATCGCAGATCATCTGCGTGACCTGCCCCAGCGTGAGGCTCAACGCGCCTTTTTCATCGAATGCGTATGTGCCCGCGTAGTTGTTGCATCCGGCCAGCCCGTTGAACGCACCGCTAGGATCGAAGAATATGGAGATGGTGCTTCCCTCCAAGATGGGCTGGGGAGCGGCTCGACCCTGCGTCATGGTGGAGAGTAGCCAGTTGATGCCGATCAGTCCCTGGCCCGGAGGCGGAGCCTGGGTAGGCTCCACTGTGGGCGTGGGGGGAACGGGCGTCTCGGTGGGAGGAACGGGCGTCTCGGTGGGAGGAACAGGCGTTTCGGTGGGAGGAACTGCGGTTTCTGTGGGCGCTGGCGTGGGCGCCGCCTCGACCACCTGCATGATGATGTCATTCAAGCTGACGCCGCCTGGTCCCTGCGCCTGCAAGGTGTATTTTACCTGGCCCAGATGGAGGGGATGATCCACCATGGAGCCGTAGGCGGGCGCATTACTGTTCAGCGGGACGTCATTGACCAGGATGGTCACTCGCTGGACATCGCCGCGCACATCCCAGTAGAGGGTGACGGGCTGACCAACTATCACGCTATTTTGCGGAACGCTGGTGAAGCTGACGATCTGGGGCGGGGTGATGGACGATACCTGGATGGTGAGGGATTGTACGTCGCGAGAACCGTCCGCCAGCACCACGCCCAGGTTGTAGGTGGTGGTCTGCGTGGGACAAACCTGCTGGCTGCCTTGCTGTGGCACTTCCTTGTTCTGCCAGTCCTCGCCCTCTTCGAAGAGATAAGTGTTGGTGACGTTCTGGGTGTTCCAGTAGAGGGTGGTGCAGGAGCCTTCCTGGATGTGGGTGTGGTCGGCGGTGAACTGGATGATGGGGGATGGCGCTGCTGTGGGCGTGGCCGTGGGCGTGGGAATGGGCGTCTCGGGCGCAGGCACCTTGATGCCCACCCAGAGCTGGGCGAAGGCGCGTCCCTGGGCGTTGTGGAAGGTCCAGAAGCCCTGATACACGCCCGCCTCGATGGGCGCTATCAGATCCAGCTTCAGATCATAGGTTTCGCCGGGACGCACTTCCTGATCCAGATAGGTGCGACCGCCGCTCATGTCGGCGCCAGGCCGATTACCGTGATCGTAATCGAGATAGTAATCGGTCGTCCAGGTGCAATCGCCCACGTTTTTCACACGCCACACCTTCTGGAAGGGCGTTCCAGGATCAACCACTGGCGGTTTGTGCATGTTGTGATCGTCGTAGGTGATATCGGCCACCCATTTCATCCTGTCGGTGCAGGCGGGAGCGGGCGTGGGGGCAGGTTCGCCCGCCACGGGCGGCATGGGCAGATACTGCTGGGCCAGCTTCTGGATGGCGCCGCTCTGATCCAACTGCGCCAGCGCGTCGTTCATCGCGGTCGCCAGTTCGGTGGCGCCGGGCGGCAGGGCGATGGCGTAGGTCTGGGTGTAGAGAGCGCTGGCAGCTACGCTGACGCCGATGAATTTGTACTTGCGGGCGTTGCGCAGCTTCTTCACATAGGAAGCCTCTTGCTGGTTGACTTTGTCATCGGGGCAAAGCATTCGGGTGAGTGCGATCTTGCCGATTTTAATGCCCTGGCCCTTGACCTGGTAAGTGGTGTTGAAGTTGTTGCATCCAGCCGATCCGACCAGCTTCTTCTGTCCGAACAGCGCTGTAAGCTGGGTGGTTTCCAGGGGGCGAGTTCCCTTATCCAGCGGCCCAAAGGTGAGCAGCTCCCAATCGGTGAATGCCAGGGGATTGTTGCGCTTGGCCCGGAATTTCAGCGCATCCAGCCCGCCGTTGTAATAGAGGATGAGCTGGTCCTGCTTGATTTCGGCCCGTTCCACGCCGACCAGCGCGCCCAGATACGCGCTTTCCATGGCATTGGCCGCGGGATCGCAGGCCATTAGCGTGGATGCGCCCAGCTCAAAGGTGACGGAATCGCCATCGATTGTGACTTTGCCCGAATAGTTGTTGCATCCAGATGAGCCCGAGACTTCGCCATCCTTGTTGACGTTCAGGGTGACGGAGACATCCTCGGGCGTGGGTTGGGGATTGGAGACGTCGCCATATGCGAAGAGATTCCAGGTGATGTTGCTCAGGTCCACCCGGGGGCGAGCCTTGAAGATCAACAGGGGCGAGCCTTCTTTGTCCTGGAAGACCAGGGTGTCGCCTTCGATGTAGTAAGTGGCCGCGTTGACGAGATCGGTCAGGAACTGATCTTCCTGCGCCATCACGCCCTCGGGCTCTTCACAGGCTTTGCGGGTGGTGACAGGCGTAGTGACCGTGATGCTCGACTGGTTGAGCTGCAAATCTGCTGAGTAGGTGTTACAGCCTGCATTGCCCTTGATCACCGCGTTGGAAATCTGCGCAGTGATGGCGACGCCCGTCAGCGTGGGCGTCAGTGCGCCGTCGGCCGAGGCATAATCGGTCAGCACCCATTCCACGCCCTGCAAAGGCTTGTGGGTAAGAGGCTTGTAGGTGAGTAGTACGTTGCTTCGCTTGTTCAACAGCTGCAACTTGCCTTGCACCTGCCGGGCCATATCTTCCGCAGTGAACGCGTCCGCCATCACCAGATCGATGTCCCCCTCCACCAGTGCGGTCATGGCTTGATCGATGGCGGGATAGAGGCTCACGTTTTCTTGGGGAATGACGCCGTTCTCCACCTGACTCCGCAGCCAGGCCGCGAAGTCGGAGCCCATCTCCGCCCCGATCTTCAGGTCTGCATCGGTCATATCTGCGATAGTCTGCAAGGGGGGCAGATCCGCGTCCGCGTTGGATAATATGGCCACGTTGCCCGTGAGATAGGGGGCGGTGAAGGCAACGCGCTGCTGACGGTCGGGCGTGATGGCGATGGCTCCAATGGCGGCGTCCACCTCGCCCGCCTCCACCTGGTTCAGCAACTGGTCGAAAGGCATATTCTGGAAGACGATCTCCACGCCCAACTGCTTTCCGATGGCGTTCATCAAGGCGATGTCGAAGCCGTCCAGCTGGCCTTCGGGCGAGTGATAGATGAATGGCGGATAGTCGCCCGAAACTCCCACGGTCATCACGCCCTGTTTCTGGATGTTCTGCCACAGAGATTGGGCCTCCTCGGGGCTGATGGGCGTGACCGGAGGCGCCTCAGTGGGCGCGGCCGCGGCGGTCGCTTCTGGGGAGACGGGCGTTCCTTGCGGGCCTGGCTGCTGCTCGATGGTCGTACAGCCAGCTGCTGCGATGGTCAGCAACAAGACGATGAGGAAGAAAGCGGTTATCTTCGGGATGTGTGCTCTCATGGTTGATCTCCTTTGGCAGTGAGCGCCCCGCAGCAGCGACCGCGCGTTCGTCGCCAAGTAGCGGGCGCGGGCTATCCTTGTAGGACTTGGGGGAATGATGGGAATGTTGAGATTATGATACTCGATTGAAAGATGATGAACAAGTGACGTCGAGCCGGGGGGCTATTTGACGGTGATGCTGGCGTACACCGGCTGGGTCTTGCCGTCCAGATCCTGCACCACAAAGCCGACCTGGTACTCGCCCGGCGGCGCATCCAGCTCGCGCCACGCCAGAGGCGTCTTGCCGAAGGTGATAGTGCCGCCCGGCTCTGAGGCCACGCCCGTCATCCTGCCCTGCTCATCCAGCTCGAACCACTTTTCCAGGACGGTGAACTGATCGCCAGGTTGGGGCAGGATTTCGCGGGCAGCGCCCGTGAAGTCCTTATCGGTGAAGCCAAACACCTGTTTGAGCCGCCCCGTGCCATTATCGAAATGCAACCGGGCGTAACGTTGTTCGCCGTCCGCGTAGGTGTAGATGCCGTCCACCGTGTAGACGGCCTCCTCGTAGCTGGCCCCATAGCGCTGAGGCGAGAAGAGAGCGGTCACCGTGTGCTGGCCATCGTTGATGCCGAAGAACAGAGGCTCCCACTCGAATTCCAGGGTGAACTTTCCTTCGCCCCAGTCGGGATAGGTGACGCCGCCCACAGTGCGATCCTGACCGCTTTCCAGATAATCCATGTCGGCCACGAAGAGCGCGTTGGCCTGTTTATCCAACATGCCGGTGAAGATGTAGATATACCCCAGATTCTCGCCCTGAATGTCGGCGCTGATGAGCGCGGGGGCGCCTGCTGCAGCTGTCTTGGACGAGAGCTTGATGGGCGAGACCTGTATCTTGCCTGCGCCCGGAGCGTGCACCTCTTTGGGGTTGGGCGTTGGCGCGGCGGCTGCGGGTTTGGCCTCGAAGCGTCGCCCGGTGTAGTGATAATTCAGGAAGTTGTCCCACAAAGAGTTGCGAGCGAAGCGATCGGCGGTGATCTCGTAGGATTGGCCGCCCGCCACCCGGTTGAGGTAGAGATCGGAGGTGGGGAAGTAGATGGACACGCCGGTGGAGCCCGGTTTGTTGCGTCCGTGGGTCTCCGAAATCACCACCTCGTCCAGCGCGGCCAGCACGCCGTCCGCGGCCTGCCGCACCGCCTCGTTCTTGACTTCCCGCTTTAGCAGCCTGACAAAGTTGCCCAGATCGAGATAGGAGGGGCGGGCGTTGCGTCCGAAGACGCTGGTGTAGGATTGGGCGTAGCTGCGGGCCTTGGCCACCTGTTTCTGATTCGCCTGTTGCAGGGTGAAGGCCAGTTGGTTCAGCGCATCCATCAGGATCGGGAAGGCTTGTAAATCCACGGCCGAGAGGGTGGCGCCATCCACCATCTTCTGCGCCACCTGCCGGGCCGAAATGCCCCGGCGTCCCACCATATCGGCCCGGGCCCCATCGTCCACAATCCGCTGATCATCCTGGATGTAGGTGCGGACAATGGCCTGGCCCAGTTGCCCGCCGTCCATGTCGGGATGGGCCAGCAGAGCCCGCAGGAAGCTGGCGTAGGCCCAGCCTACTGCTGGCTCCGTCTCCTGAGAGGCCACTGCGTAGCGGGCGTAGGGTTGCAGGGCTGCGAAGACTTCGGCGTGGGCCATCAGGCACGCGTCCAGACCGATGAGATCGAATTGTTGAATGCCCGTGGTCTGCTGAATGGTCGCCAGCGCCCGATCCAGCTCGGTGAGATAAAGGTGATCGCCCATGGCCGCGGCCAGGGGGATGTTGTCGTCTCCGCGCCCCCGGGCGGTGGGATCCGACCAGCCGCCGGGCCAGCCCATGCCATGATCTGAAAGGATGAGGACGTATTTGTCCGCCGGATAGTTCTGCACGGCCCACTGCACGAAGTCCACCAGCGTGTCGCCGTCGGCCATGTTGGCTTCGCCGATATCCATGATCTCCCGGGAGGAGAGGCGGTTCAGATCAGGATCAAAAGTCACATAAAAACGTTTTGTGGACGTCCAGTTGCCATCCCCGCGATAGCCCCCGCGGTAACGATCCAATTGAGCGACGATCTGCACTCGATCGCTGGAACCCGCGCGTTCGGCCTCGTTCAGATCGATGTCGATGTCTTTTTCCAGGATTTTGTCGTCCGCGTCCTGGTAAAGCATGATCAGCCAGGTGTCGCCCTCGCCGCTGGCGGCCTGGGGCGGCGCCACCGCCACGGTGGCCACCGGAACGGGCGTGGCCGTGGGCTGCTGGACCTGCGGTTGCTGCGCTGGTTGCTGCGGTTCTGATTGTCGGGGCGATTCGCCGCCGCCCAACAGTTTGGGCAGCATGAAGAGGAGCAGGAGTAACAGAACGAAGCCGATGACAAGGCAGCCGATCTTTCCCCCGCAGCCGCCGGGCAGCGCGGGCATGGCGCCGCCAGGGACGCCGCCGCCCGAGGGAGGACGGGGCGAAAAGCCGCCGCCCGAGCCTGAAGGCGGACGGGGAGGCGGCGCTGCGGGTCGGGGCTGGGGTCTGTGATCTCGCGTGGGGGCCGCGGCCTGCTCCCGGGGAGCCGATGAGGATGTTCGTCGTCGCCGTTTGGCGCGGATGGTGCGTTTTTCGTTATCTGGCATGGTGCAATCGAAAGTGGAGAGTGGGTAAAAAAATGATCTCACGCAAAGTCGCAAAGGGCGCCAAGAAGGATTTTTCTTCTCTTTCTTTGCGGCTTGGCGTCTTTGCGTGAGATGTCTTTTTGGCTCCGGCTTGTCCGGGTTAGGCGTCGGAAAATGGGGAGTCCGGGGGACAAGCAGCTCCCGGCTCCTTGTCTGCTTATTTTCTTACCCGCCAACCTCCTGAGCCAGCATTTGCAGGGCTTCTTGCACGCCCGCGGCTGCTTGCTCTTCATCCAACCCCGACTCTTTTGCAGCCTGGGCGATAAGGTCGGCCTGATCGGTCGCCTCGTCGGCCACCGCGCCGATATCGATCTCCTCCACGCGCGAAGCGCCGGAGCGTTTCATCTGCGACATGAGCATGGTGAGCGCACTGGTGACCAGGGCGCTGGCCTGAGCCGGAGGAATGCCGAATTTCTCGGCCAGCGAGCTGATGATGGGGCCCACCACGGGCATTTGAGAGAAATCCGCGCCGCCCGAGCCGCCCATCAGACCGCCCAGCATGCCCATTGCGCCGCCTCCGCCGCCAGTGAGAGCGCCCAACATCCCTGTCAGATCACCGCCGCCTCCGCCGCCTAACATGCCTCCCAGGCCGCCCAGCGCGTCAGCGCCCGCACCCTTGGCCGCACCGGGCGCTGATGACGCCGCGCTCAGCAAATCGCCCAGATCGCTGCTGTTGTCCTCCTCATCATCGGAGCCGCCGAGCATGGAATTGAGAAGATCGTCTGCCATGAGAACACCTCGTTGTAGTGAAAAGATAGAAAAATGGTCGGTTGAAGAAAATCGATTTTTATATCATAATACCTAGTGTGCGACTTTTCTATTCTAAAAAGCGAGCGTCGACGCTTTGCCCTGCCGTCCGATAAACAGACGAAGGGACGGTAGGATGATGGATGAGCTGTTCTCGTCCATGTTTATCGGCTTGTTTAGCGGAAGATGCTTGAGAAGCCCGTTGATGCGCCACGGAAAGTTGCACATTGGGTATCATAATATCAAAATGGCTGTCGTACACACTGAGACCGCCATGTTTTCAGGATGTGTCATTACAATCAAACCACACAACTGCTCGTAAGGAGACGCTGACGATGAAAACCAGGGTCAAAGATGTACTCCGAATCAAAGGTGACCAGGTCTGGTCGGTTACGCCCGACGCCACGGTGTTCGATGCGCTGAAATTGATGGCCGATCAGAACATCGGCTCGGTGCTGGTGATGGACGGGGACAGGCTGGTGGGCATCCTTTCCGAACGGGATTACGCCCGCAAGGTGGTGCTGTATGGCAAGTCTTCCCGGCAGACGCCTGTGCGAGAGATTATGACCAGCGCCGTCGAGACCATTTCACCGGAGGAAAGTATTGAGCGCTGCATGGCCTTGATGACCGAAAAGCGCATTCGTCATCTGCCCGTGGTGGTGGATGAGCGGGTGGCGGGACTGATTTCCATCGGCGACGTGGTCAAGGCCATCATCGAGGAGCAGGCCTTTTTGCTGGACCAGATGGAGGCGTACATCGCAGGGCAACCCACGTAGTTTTGGCGCTCAAGCAAGTCGTCGTTGTCCCCGGGGGCGTCCCGACGCCTTGATCAGGTAGATGCGGCTGATGTTCTCATCGCCCAGGCGGGTGAGGATGCGAGGAGCGCTGTTCTGCAATTCTTTCAGGTCCTTATCCGCGGTGGTGATGGTGAAGACCGTGGGTTTGCGGGTGAGATAGCGGTGGTCGATGAGTTGGAAGAGCTTTTCCGCGGACCAGACAGAGCTCATCCTGGGGCTGAGATCGTCCAGCACCAGCAAAGGCGCTTCTTTGATCTGCTCGAAGCGGACCATGAGGGAGAGGCTGGCATTGGGGGTCATGGCCGCCCGCAGAAAATCCATCAGCCGGGGCATGGAGATGAACAGCACTTCGGGCTGGATCAAGCGCACGTGGTTGGCGATGGCCGCGGCCAGATGGGTCTTGCCTACGCCCGATTTGCCGATGAAGGTGATCCATCCCCGGGGCGCTTCTGCGAATTCCCAGGCCGCGTTGCGGGCGTTGATGATGTTGCTGCGCAGATCCTCCCGGCCGCCGGTGGGAATCATGAAGCTGTCGAAGGTTTGGCGTTCGTGCAGATCCAGCTCGCTCAGCTCTACCAGATGGTCGATGTAGCCGCCCCCTCGGTAATCCGCGGCCAGGATGCGATGGTGTTCCACCAGGTCCACATCCATCAGACGGGAGCGGATGCGGGCTTCCAGCGCGGAGAGGGGACGATTGGTGGTGATGACCGTGGGCAGACGGCTGAGATAGCGATGGTTGAGGAGTTGGAAAAGCTTTTCCTGGGCCCAGGGCGTGGCGCTTTCCGCTCCCAGATCGTCCAGAATGAGGAGGGGGGTGTTTTTGAGTCGGTCGAAGAGCTCGTCATACGTTTCGGGACTATTGGGCGCAAAGGTGGCCCGCAGGTGATCTAACAGATCGGGAGCCAGGATGAACAGCGCCTCGCCGCTGTTGCGGATGACCTGGTTGCCAATGGCCGCGGCCAGATGGGTCTTGCCCACGCCATAGCCGCCCGAAAATAGCAGCCATCCGTGGGGCGCTTCCGCGAAACGCCGGGCCGACTCGTAGGCGGCGCGCACCGTCTTGCGCCGCTCCGCGGTCAGGCCCACGCCCTCGGGATGAAAGCTGTCGAAGGTCATGCGATCCAGCAGCTTCATCGTGCCCAGCGCATTCATCTGTCGCTTGCGTTTGGCCTGGATCTTGGGCAGGGCGCACCGGCAGGGCACGGCCTTGCCGAAATCGGGATGTCCCAATGGTACGTCTTTTACATAAAATCCGTATCCGTGACAGATCGGGCAGTTGGGGTCGCCGATGCCCGGAGAGCTTGGCCCCGATGGCTCATTCGTAGATGAAGAGGCCTGGTTCGTCGGGCTCATCGTCATCCTGGCTGTGGCCTGCTCCAGGAGGTCGTCCAGGTTGTGAGGGGGTGTCTTTGCCATATTGGGCCCAATTGCTGAGAATGCGTTGGATGTAGGCCAGATTGCGGGCGTTGCGTTCGACGGCCAGGCTGAACGCGTCGTAAATCCACTGTTCGGGATAGTCTCGCTCCAGTTGTCGCAGTCTTTCTGCGATCATCGGTGTCACCATACCGATATTTTGCTCATAAAGCAAGAATATGTTGGGCCGTTCTTTCTCCAATCCCACCACCACGTCGTCGATATCGTGGATAAGGCCGCGGAAATCGCCCTTGCGCAGACGCTCGACAGCCTGGCGGCCTTTGGGGGAGTTGAGAAAGTACCATTTCTCCTCATGCCCGGCCCGCCTGATTTCTATCTCGATGAGCACGCCTCGCTGAGCGGCGCGGGCGAAGCCCCGATGGGTCGCGGCTATCTGCTCTGCGGGCGTTGCGCCCATGCCCGCCAGAAAGACCAAGTCGGCCAGCGCATCGTCCAGCCGCACATAACGCACATCGCCTTCGCCCTGATAGAGCTGCCAGAAGGCATAGAGGATGACTTTGAGTTCGGCTAACTCATCCACCAGGGGCAGAATCTCGCTGAATATCTCCACCGGCACGCGTATGTAGCGAGTCCTGCCTGCGTGAAAACCAGGGAATCCTCTGAGAACGTCGTCAGTCATGTGACTCGTTATCCGTTCTGAGCTCGGTGGCGTAATAGGGCGGAGCGATGCGGACAACCTGGCATCCAGCAGTCTCCAGCCGGGCCTGCTCCTCCTCACTGAAGTCCTCGGTATCGGCCAGGACGATGACTTTTTTCGCGCGTAGCGCGTCTTCGATATCATCGCCGAAGCGGACATTGTTTTGGGCCGCAAAACGCAGGGTCTGGATGAATCCTGGGCGATCGTAGGGCATGGAGCGCACCAGGATGAAGAGGGGATCGTCGTGGACGGGCGTCGGCTGCGGAGACGTCGGGGAAGTTTCCTCCTCGCCCGGCGTGAATGTCACCCATATCTCCCGGCTGCCAGGCGCATCGATTCGGACGGGCTCGGCCAGGCCCTCGGGTTGAAGATAGTAGCTGCCCTGGCCCAGCGGCGCGAATTCGCACACGTCGGGCCCGAACTCGGGCTTGTCGCCGATGCGGCGCACCATGCCTGACCAGCCATCGGCCCACAAACGCACGGGCCGACCCTCGCCGTGGGGAATGCGCACTCGCACCACCGCGAAGCCTGGCCCCGGTCCCGTATCCTCTACATGCCAGGTCCAGGGGGAAGTCTGGAGGGAGATGGCGGCGTCGGGCGTCTCATTGGGCGCGCCCGCCTCGCCTTGGGCGATTTCGTCTGCGCCCGCGGCTGCGATGTGGAACGCCACCTGCACCCGGGCCCGACCATCCAGAGAGACATGCTCGATGTAGTCGGCGTCGGACGTTTGCAGGATGATCTCATACTCGCCCGCTTTTAGGTCGGTGATCTCGAAGCGGCCTTCCTCATCCAGCGGCTGCACCGCCTCCATGTTTTTCGGGCCTCGCACATAGACCTGCCAATGTGCGCCGCCAGGGACCTGACCATAGAGGACGCTTTCGCTGGGTTCTGCTACGGGGATGGCGAAGTTGACCTGGCGGTGGTTGCGTCCCGTCATCTTGAGGCCGCCGCGGCGCAACAGGGTGTCTTTCACCCGCACGTAGTACTGGCCCGGTCCCAGTCCCGCAAAGAGGTAGCCTTCGTCAGGTCCGATCTCTGTTTCGAGCGGGCCGTCTGGCCCTTTGAGGACGATGACGCGGCCGCTCCCATTCATCACCCGGCCGGAGATGGTGCTGTATCGGGGCGTTTCCACCTGGGGCGCATCCAGTTCCAGCGATGTTTGATGTTTGCCATCCAGCTCGATCTCCCGGTGCAGGTCCAGATCGGGCAGCCACAGGTCGTACTCGCCCGCGGGCAGCTCGTCGAAGCTGAAGCCTCCTTCCTCGTCGGCGATGGTTTCCAGCTTCATGCCATCGGCGTGCTGCAAGATCACGCGCAGCCCTGCGCCGTGGCGGATGCGACCGCTGACGCCGCTTTGGGCGGGTTCTTCCTCGTCTGGGGTTTCGTGGGGACGCAGGCGACGGAAGACCACCGTGAGAGCCTGATTGCTTTCCAGCTTCACCCGGGCTTGCACGCCCAGGTCCTGAGGCTCGATGATGTACTGACCAGGGCTCAACGGCGAAAATTCCAGAGCGAAGGGGCCGTATTCCGGCTTGCTGCCTGTGCGTCGGCTGAATCCCTCCCAGCCCTCTGTGTAAATGCGCACTGGCAGGTCCGTCATCCCCTCGACGCTGACGCGAATGAGGCTGAGTCCGGGATGAGACCCCGCATCCTCCACGCGCACGCGCCACCCCTCCCGGGCTGTTTCCCCGGGCGTTTCGGGCTGTGTTTCGGGTTTGCCTATCTCCAGCTCCACATGGTTTTTGCCATCCAGCTCGATGCCTAGTTGCACGATGCCCGCGCCGGGCACCGAGAGTCGATAGGCGCCCGCGGGCAACCGCTCGATGCGAAAGCGTCCTTCGCCGTCGGTGTAGCCGTCGGCGGCGTAGGCGGCGGAGCGCAGAATGACCCGCATATAGGGATAATCGTGGATGACGCCGCTGACCACGCTGCGGGCTCGAGAGCCGATGATGGCGATGGGGGGCCGCTCGTCCTCGTCGTAGGTGAAGCGCCGGGGATGTTTGGGCAATCGCTCCAACGCATCCACCGCGGGAAGATGCCCGTCGGGCCAGCGTTGCGAGAACCAGGCGTGTCCTTCCCAGCCTTTGGCTCGCAGAATGGCCGCGCCCATCAGCCAGAAAGCGGTGGCAAAGTAGTAATCGGGCGCGGCGTCGTAACGCTGACTGGTCCCCATCATCATTTTTGCGATCTCGGTCACCTTCTCGGCATGTAGCTCGGGCGTGGTGGTGGGATATCGGGGATCGTCATCCTCGCCCACGATGGGGCCGTTTTCGGTGCTGATGATGGGCAGGTGTCGCCCCAGATGCTTCATGCTCAGGTCCGCCAGCCGTTGGAAGGCCAGGAAGCTGGAGGGGTCTTTGTGGATGTCGGGCCGGGATGTCTTGCTTTTTTTGCGCTCCTCGTTGATGAAAGCCAGGGTGCGCAGCCCCCAGCGGGAGCCTGTCCAGGCATCGGGGCCCATGGCTCGATATTGCTCAGGTGAAAGTTGTTCGCCCCGGCGATTGATTCGATCGTAAGGGTAATCCAGGGGATGGTTGATGTCGTAATTGTGGAGGGCCAGCCACACCGGCTCTTCGAAGAGATAGTCGCCGCCATGTTCGATGATTTTGGCGATCAAGTCCCACCGCGCGCCCACGGCGGTGGCGGGCACAGCTGGATAGCCGCCCAGCCCCAGGATGGTCTCCATGTCGATGATTGCGGCCCGGGCCACGTGATCGATGGCGTCGGAAGGCAATTGAGCGCCCTCCCACTCGCTGCCCAGCTCCGGCTCGTTGTTGAATTCAAAGTAGCGAACGCCCGCGGCCAGATAATCTTTGAGTTGGGCGATCTCTTCCTTGCGCATGACCGCCTTGCTCACATCAGCGGAATTGGGGCGATGACGATAGATGCGCACCACGGGCATGATGTCTGCTTCCAGCAGCAGCTCTGCAAATTCCACGCCGCCGGGATGCAATAGCTTGACCCATTTCACGCCCATGCGTTGCAGTTGGGGTATCCATTTCTCTCGCAACTCGCCTGCGCCCACCGCGCCTGCGTTGCCCGGACTCCAATGCACGCCAATGCCTGTATCTTTCGGGGGGCGGGGATAATCTTTCAGCTCCATTGTGGCCTCTTGGGGGAATGAGAGGTTTGGGGGAAGGATGTTTTATTGTACACCAAAATGTCGAAATACACTACAAAATTATAGATAAACCGGTTTTCGTCCTGCTCTGAAAATGAAGATGGTGGAGGGTAGACGATGGGCGATATAATCCGTCGTCCTCACATCGTCCTTTCCCCGCACCGCCTGCTCCCCCATCGCCCCATCAAGAGGGGTAGGCTGGTTTTTGTTCCTGCTTCTGGCGGGACGGAATCGGCCTGGTTGTGTTCTCCAGCTCTGCACCGTCGTTCATCCTGTCCGCAGGCGTGAGATGCCGATGTCGCATTCGTATCTGCCAGGTGCGGATGGCCGCTTCGATCTTCACGGGCACGCTCATCTTCGATTTGCCTATCCGTCGATCCTCAAAGTAGATGGGTATCTCCAAGGCTTTATATCCCAACCGTTCCGCCACATAAGCCATCTCCACCTGAAATACATAACCGTTGGAATCGATGCGCGCCAGCCCGATGCCTTCCAGGGTCCGACGTCGCCAGGCCTTGAAGCCCGCGGTGCCATCCTTGACAGCCAGATTCAGGATGAGGCGGGTGTAGACAGCGTTGGCCCACCAGCTGAGAAATCGTCGCCACCAGCTCCAGTGCTCATCCAATTGTCCGCCCTCCACATAGCGAGAGCCCACCACCACGTCCACATCCTCATTTTCCCGCAGCATCTGCAGAAAAACGGGGATATACTGGGGCGAATGAGAGAAGTCCGCGTCCATCTGCACCACCACATCCGCGCCCATGTCCAACGCTTTCTGAAAGCCGTCGATGTAGGCCCGGCCCAGGCCCGGATCATCATGTCGGTGCAACACTGAAACCTTGCCGGGGTTGCGTTGGGCGATGGCTTCGGCAATATCGCCAGTGCCGTCGGGCGAGTCATCATCCACGACCAGGATGTGTCGTTCGCCGTCGATGCCTGGCAAAGCCAGCAGTTCGGCGATGATGGCCTCGATGTTGGCGGATTCGTTGTAGGTGGGAATGACAATAACGAGATTCATGGGGAAAGTGCACGCGCCGGGCGAGAGCAGGTGACGCGCCATTATAGCAACCCGCGTCCGAAAGAGCAAAAGCCTCCCCCGTTCTGGGGGCGTTTCAAAATGGGGCGCTATCTGCACGCCTTTCCTCATCGCCTCTCCCCGTGCGCCACTGGGCGCTTCGCGCCGAAGGCGGGCCTACGTCCCTGCTGTCGGTTTGCGAGACATCATCGCGCCGGGGTGCGTTTCAATTTCGGGGCATTTGTCCAATGATGCACCTGCCGAGTGAATTCGGGCTCTGCAGACGTTTCGCGCCCATGGACGTCCTCCGGCGACCGGGACGCCGGAGGACGTCCCCTGGCCGCAGGTCTGAAGCGCTCGACTTGAGTCGGCCTGGAAAGCAACAGAGCGCCCCCATTCTGAAACGCACCCTCGCGCTAGGGCAATCGCATTTGGATTCGATGGGGTATAATAGAGTACCAATCACTGTCATGAAGGGAGAGCGCTATGCTGGAAATACCAAATACGACAATAATGGATCATTTTTCGGAATTAGAGGATCCC
>Ga0256914_1001289_pt1 | contig 23188 bp, 19 predicted proteins | sample HulkmetaG_FD_191571 | JGI IMG/M metagenome (GOLD analysis project Ga0256914, IMG submission 191571) | Hydrothermal chimney microbial communities from Main Endeavour vent field at the Juan de Fuca Ridge, Pacific Ocean - Hulk | ecosystem: Environmental > Aquatic > Marine > Hydrothermal vents ... | reverse complement strand
CAACAAATTATCCACTCCAAATGGCAGGTATTGTAATTGCCACTCTACCAATCATACTCATATATCTGGGATTTAACAGAAAAATCATCCAGGGAATGACGGAGGGTTCCCTTAAGGGTTAACTCCTCTTAAGGGGCAACCAATCAACAAATGTCGAGGTGAAAAAGGGGGAAATCGTGAAGCACTCAGATGAAATAAAACAACAGAGAATAAAACTAGCCGTTATAGGGCTCGGTGTAATGGGAAGTTTTCATCTGGAAAATATTGTAAAAACAAAGAACGTAAAACTCACCGCTGTTTGCGATGCTCGTCCCTCAGTAGCAGAAGAAAAGGCAAAACAGTACGGTGTTAAAGCATTCTACTCTCACCAGGAGCTTCTTCAATGGGGCAAAGCACAAAACTCACTAGAGGCAATTCTCATAGCCACACCCCACTACGACCATAAGTGGGTTGCCATAGATGCATTTACAATGGGGTTTCATGTACTAACAGAAAAACCGGTAGGAGCCCATGTGAACGATGTTATCAAAATGATAGAGGCATGGAAAGGGGCAAAGGAGAAAAACCCAAAGCTGGTATTTGCTACCATGTTTCAACAACGTACACTTGGACAATGGAGAAAAATAAAGGAGATATTAGAAACCGGGGAACTGGGAAAACTTATAAGGGCTACATGGATTGTCACAGATTGTTTTAGACCCCAGTATTACTACGACCACGGTGATTGGCGCGGCACCTGGAGAGGAGAGGGAGGAGGTGTCCTACTCAACCAATGTCCCCACCAGTTAGATCTATTTCAGTGGTTCTTTGGTTTACCGGACAGGATAAGAGGCTTTGTATCAATCGGTAAATATCACCGTATAGAGGTAGAGGATGAGGTAACGGCATACTACGAGTACAACAACGGATTAATCGGACACTTTATAACCTCTACAGGAGAGGCACCCGGAACAAACAGACTGGAGATAGTCGGAGAGTTGGGAAAACTAACTTTTGAAAATGACAAACTCACCCTGTGGAAAAATAAAATCTCCGCCTTAGAGTACATAAAAACAGCCAAAGAGAGGTTTCCCCAAATAGAATCAAAAAAAATTACCCTTCAGTATGACAAATCGGAAGTATCTCCCCATAAGAGAGTTATCGAAAATTTCGCAGAGGCCATCCTAAAGGGGATCGATCCCATAGCGCCGGCAATTGAAGGATTAAACTCTATCTCCATGAGCAACGCTATTATTCTCTCTCACTTCCAGGGGAAGACGGTAAGACTTCCATTGGATGGCGATGCCTACGAGAGCTTGCTCAACCAACTAATAGAGAAGAGTAATTAGGAGGACACACCATGACGGGGAAAGAAAGGGTTAAGGCAGTTCTCAACCATGAAGTACCGGATATGGTCCCATGGGGTGAATGGGCCGTAGATTTCGACACCGTAGAGAGGGTAATAGGCCACAAAACCTACTACAGAGCAAAGGCAAAATCGCTCCTCGCCCTGTGGGAAGGGCGAAGAGATGAAGTAGCTCAGAGCTGGAGAGAGGATGGGATAGCCTTCTTCAAAAAAATGGACATGTTCGACATTATAAATATTGGTGCAATGGCTTCGAGTTTACTCCCTCCAAAGGATTACCAGTACGAAACACCCAAGAAAATTGATGACAACACCTGGGAATTTTCTGATGGAACCATTTACAAATACTCAGAAATAACGGCAGACCTTACAAAAATGTATGATCCTCACGTTGGACAAAGAGAATATAACCCCGAAGATTTTGAGGGAGAACCGGAGATAGAACCACCGGACGAGACCTGCTTTGAGGTTATAGATGCTTTTATAGAGGAATTTGGTAAGGATAGATTTCTCATGGGACATTCAGGGGATGAAATAGGAATATACCTACTGGGAAGCGACTTCGATGGAGGTGGTTTTACATACGGACTAATGCAATTCCTCGATAATCCGGAAACGGTAAAAGCAGCAATAAAAATGGAAATAAAAAAGAACAATATATTGGATAGCTACTACATTCGACCCGGTCAGGATGCAGTAGCCTGGGGACAAGATTTTTCAGGTACGGAGGGACCATTCATATCACCGGAGATGTTTAGAGAATTCGCTTTACCGGCAATAAAGGCACGGGTAAAAAACATACACGAAAAATTCCATATGCCTGTGATGAAACATGCATGCGGAAACAACAACAAATTGCTCGACATGTTCGTAGAGGCAGGTTATGATTCATATATGTCAATTCAACCAACCGCCCATATGGATCTGGGTGAAATAAAGAAAAAATATGCCAAATATTTTGTGCCCTGGGGGGGAGTCCCCGTAGAATTGCTCGTATCAGGTACACCAGAAGAGGTAAGAAAAGCTACAAGGCGGGCCCTACAAACTTATAAAGAGGGTGGTAGATATATATTCGGATCAAGCCACTCTATAGCAGTAGGAACTAAATATGAAAATTTTATGGTTATGGTTGAAGAATTTATCAAGTACAGGAGTTACTAAATAACAGTCACACTCCAAAATATCTCCTCCAATTTTTTTGAATAATTTTTGCTAGCGAACACCTCACATTTATATTAAAATATCTCACAAAACAGTTACTCAAACCATTAGGGGGGAAAGAATGTCAAATTCCAAATTCGTAATAGTAATTCCTACATACTGGTCATGGGAAAGAGGGAAAAAGAGCCTTCCAGAAGATTCAATATTCGACCATCCTACACCTGTTGACACAGAAGGTACCCTACCCAGAACCCTCGAGGGCTTTAAAAACTTTCAAAATAATAACTTCTCCGTAGTACTTATAACAGCCCCCGTCAATCCCAAACTCACGCTGAGCGTAGAGAAGAAAATAGAGGGACTTGTAAAAAAATACGCCAAAGAGTACCCCATAACCCAATTCGGGCCTACGGATCTGGAGTACGCCCAAAAACTTATGGAGAAAAACGGAATAGATTATTCAATAATAGGATTGAGCAGTTACGCTCAGATAAGGAATTCCCAATTGTTTGCCTCTATTCTTACAGGGGCACAATTCTCCGCTGCCATAGACGACGATGAGGTGACTCCCCCGGACTACCTTGACATAGCCTCTGAGTTTATAGGCAAGACCAAAGATGGCAAAAAGATAGACGGCGTAGCAGGCATATATCTGGATAAAAACGGAGACTACAGACTAACAGAACCACCGGAGGCAAGAACCTCTAAAAATCTTTTTGATAGAAAATCGGCTCTGATGAATGATGAATTTTCAAAATATATAGAAACCGGGGAGAGATTACAGGAAACAGCAATAGCACTTGGGGGCAACATGGTGTTTAGTCGAGAGTTAATGATGAAAGTCCCCTTCGATCCCTTAATTACCAGGGGTGAGGATATTGACTATCTTATAAACTCCAAACTCTTTGGATTCAAATGGTTTCTGGATAGAAAACTTTATATAACACACCTTCCTCCCAAACCATACTACGAACACCAGATCAATACTTCCCCCTATGCAAAACTGCAACAGGATGTCATCAGATTTATATACCAAAAGGAGAAACTAAAACTCTCCCAAAATTACCCGGGGGTAACAGAGGTAAAAGCGGAGGATCTGGGATTCTATCCCGGAGAATTTCTCAAAGACGGACTGGAAGAACACGCGCTGGAAGCTCTAAAGAAAAATCGCCCTAAAGACGCTGATGAAAGATTCTTTCCCAAACCGGAAAAACTAATAGAACAAGCACTAGAACGTGCAAAAAATGCCCACACATTTTTCGAGTTTGCAAAAAAATGGAGAGAGAACATTGAAAAAATAGCTGGTGTTAAAGAACTTTCAGAGTATATGTATCGGAAACTCAAACTGTAGAAGTCATAACAATTAAGGAGAAGTTGCAGATGAAGAGAAAAATTTTCGAATCTTTCCTCTTTGTTGCTTTCTTTTCTGTGTTTACTCTCTCTCCTGTCTCTGCTCAGTATTCACCGGGAATTAAGTGGAAAGTAATAGAAACAAAACATTTCAAAATTATATTCCCTGAAGAGTTAAAAAGAGATGCCGAACGAATAGCCAATACGATGGAATACATATATAAACCGATAGGGAAAACCCTTAACTCAACACCAGGGAAATATCCGCTACTTCTAATAAACACAACAACAACCGCAAATGGATTTGTCAGATTGGCTCCAAAAGAATCTATATGGTATCACCTACCTCCAATTGGCTACGACATGGGTAGCGGAGAATGGTTTAATACCCTAGCTACACACGAAACCAGACACATGGTCCAATTTAACAAATCGGATATAGGATTTGCGAGATTGATGCATATTCTCTTCGGGGAGATAGGTATAGGCGCAATGACGGTAAACTCTATGCCGAGATGGTTCGAAGAGGGAGATGCCGTAACCACAGAAACAGCCCTTACAGATTGGGGTAGAGGACGTCTTCCCGATTTTAACAAGGAGCTAAGGACCATACTGCTTGAAAACAAAAGATACTCTTACCACCAGATGGCTCTCTCCTCCTTTAACTACGGCAACTACTACCCTAACATTTACAAAATGGGATTCTACCTGGTAGCATTTGCACGTACCAAATACGGGGCGGAGGTCTGGAGCAAAATAATCGACAGAGCCTCCTACCTCCCATTCATTCCACTTATATTTAATATATCTACCATATTCGAAACGGGAAGCTCGCTCTCCAATATTTACAACGAATGTATGAGCTACCTAAAAACTTACTGGAAGAAAAAACTCGAAAAGACCCAAATCACACCGGCACGCATAGTAACTTCCATACCCAAAGGCACCTACACAAATTACACAAACCCAATTCCTATTAACAACAATACCCTTCTGGCCCTAAAATTCGGAGTAGGGGATCCAACAAAGCTGGTAGAGATAGAAACAAATCCACTATTTAAAAATCGAAAGCGAGAAAAAACAATTGCGGAAATAGCTCCCCTGGACAACTCTATCTCCTACTCAAAGGGGAAACTTGTATGGTCGGAAAGCTTTACAAACCCATTCTGGAACTATGTAAACTACGCTGACGTTATCCTATACGACCTAGCTATGAAAAAACGTTACAGACTCACTACAAAGAGGCATCTTTTTGTTCCATCTATCTCTCCGAGCGGAGACAGAATAGCCTCCATAGAGTACAAACCCAATAGGATATGCTCCGTGGTAGTCTCCAGGATAGAGAGACACAATGGGGATTTCAACCTTATAGATACCTTCCGCTTCACCACAAAACAACCTGACGAACTGTTCGGCAAACCTGCATGGTCTCGTGATGGAAAATCATTGGTATTTACCCGCCAGAACTTAAACGGGAAAACCATAACCCTGCTCAACCTCAAAACAGGAAAGGCGGTTAATCTTCTCCCATATTCCTGGCACGATATAAGGCATCCGCTCTTTTATAAAAAATATATCCTATACCAGGCCTCATACACCGGCATAGACAATATCTTTGCCCTGGACCCTAACTCCGGCAAGGTATATCAAATTACCTCCAGAAAATACGGGGCTCAATTTCCCTCGATATACGAAACCTCGAAAGAACAGGGGAAACTCATCTTCTCAGACTACTCAATCAAAGGTTTTAACATTGCTATCGCTAAACTCACAAAAATTTCAAAGAAGATAAAGCCCTTTACTCCCCCAGCCACAACAAACAACTATCCATTTGTAAAGATACTTGTCAAACAGGAAGGGGGAAAAAATATTCTGGAAAAAGATCTTATACCCACCCATAGGTATAAAATCAATGATTACAACCCCTTTTTAAATTTAATAAATATCCATTCATGGGGGATCTACCCCATGCCCATGGATTCAAGTATCTCTCTTACAGGATTTCTCTTAAGTGATGATACACTGGGATTAATGGAAACCATGCCATGGATAAACTATAACATAACTGAAGACACATGGGGAGGAGGAATAAATCTAACCTTCAATGGGATAATCCCGCATATCTCCATTAACCAGAGTCTCTACCAGAGACGCCCTCCCAACAGCCTCTACGAACCATCATGGATATCGGAAGCAGCAAGCGTACTCCTCTTCCTCCCCATAGATCTATCAGAATCAATATGGAAGAGAAATCTAACACTCACAGGGGGCATTGGATTCGCCGGGATATTTAACTATCAATCCCTTGCACCGGACGAAACTACCTACAAACCCGCTATGCCGTTCAACGCAAGTGTCAATTTCTACAACCACATCCAACAATCAAGAAGAGATCTCTACCCAAGATTCGGAGAGGATTTTTACTCCTCTATAACCATAAACCCACTTCCGGGGTTGGAGGAGACATACCTAATGCGCACCCTTACCGGAGCAAGACTCTACCTACCCGGAATATTCAACCACAATAGCCTGAGGCTCTCACTGCTCTATCTCAATCAAAGCAACTCTCCCTACAGAAATATATTCGTCAGTTCTAATATAATTACCTATTCTACGAGAACCTATCCAAGAGGTTATTCGGAGATAAGCCAAAACAACATACTCATTTCCTCCATGGAATACGCCTTCCCCATATTCTACCCTGATTTCGCCTTAGGACCAATTATCTATTTCTCGCGGTTAAGGGCTAACCTATTTCTCGACAACGCAACGGTACTAAGCGAGAGCACACCTCTCAAGGTACAAAATTATACCTCTACAGGAATCGAGCTCACAACAGATTTCGTACCATTTATGCTTCCGGTTTCACTAAACTGGGGCATTAGGTTGATATACAGAATAACAAACAATACATTCAGAGTAGAGGATTCCATTTTTTCATTTGGAATTGACTTTTAGAGGGAAAAGCCTTTAATCTTTACGAAAATTGTAAGGGGGCATAAATGGTAAGCGAAAAACCCTCCAAGAAACACCGATTAAAACGCAAAGAACTTATAAGAGATATATTCTTTATATTTTCCGAGGAGTATGAGAAGAGTGATGCCGATTCTATCTGGGATATAAAAATCCCTATGGAAACTCTGCTAAACTTCTTAAAAGAGAGGTATAAAGCCAACTACACAAGTAGTGCCTGGGTAAAATTGCAAATAAGGCGTTACGAACAACAGATTAGAGAGAAACTCTTTAATATAAATAAGGAGAACAATAATGGCGAACAACTATTCATCTCTATAAACAAGAATATGCACAATTTTTTCCAGCAACATCACCTATACATATCCCATAAAATTAAAATGGCAAATGGTATCTACGGAATCATCCAAGATTTTATCAAAACGCACAGCATAACCAGACCCTTAAACATTCTCCTTGGCTCCGGGACAAATCCCTACTTCGTGGCAAACATAATTGCTCAAAAATCCTGGGAAAAAAATGACAGATACAACATTTATACCCACAACATGGGAATCATAAAAAAACTGAGCGGCACACGCATAAATCCAGATAAGATCAACCTATTCGTACCGGCGGGAAGGGTAGATCCGGGCAAAAACACCATCATGGGAGAAGATAATAATCTCTACAGATCGATCAAATTTGATTTCATAGTACAATCAACACGTTACCTGTACGACGGGAAACTCTACGTCGAGAGAGAGGAAGAAGCGGTAAGGAAACGCTGCATCTTAAATGAGTGCAGGGGTATTAAGATACTCGCACTAATTAAAGACGAGATAATCGACAAAATTGACGAGGGAATGGTCTGTTACGGAGAGCTAAACAGATACGATTATATAGTAACCCCTAAAACAAGAAGCAGTAAAAAGAGAGCCTATGACACCCTATTTCAACAGTATAAGGACAAATTGGAGGAGGAAATAATAAACTGGAACTACTGCATCTTTAAAGTCAAAAATTAATGGGAGAGATGCTTCTTCCAGATCAGGGGTGTGTTGCTTGTAACCCTATCCACCTTCAGCTCCTGCAAAACCTTAAGCTTCTCACCCACATCTCCATCCGTTACATCCACCGTCCAGGTACAAATTTTTGCCCCCCTTTTGTGAAGAAAATCCACCCAGTTAAACCCATCCCGAAGAGAAGCTACCAGGAAATCATACCGCATATACCATATCCCAGCCCCGAGTCCTACGTTCCACAAAGCCTCCGCTCGAGCTTCAAGATAATCAAGTGGTGATTTCCAATTCTGAAAAGCAATAGGATGATCATCGTAGTAACCAAACTTATTCTTCTTAAAAGGCGGATAATTTACCTTTTTCCTTCTGAAATCCATATAAAATTGGGGATCAAAACCAAGTTTTAATTCCCCATCCATCTCCCTTAATTTTAACAAAACCCATTCGGCACAACTGGTAAGTCTAAGCTTCTTTTTGGCAGGCGAAATGGTCTTAACAAGTCTGTTGAGTATTTTCTCATTAAATAGGGATGTTGGGTATACCTTCATATCCAGTTGAAGTTCTTCAATTCCCTCGGTATCCTTTATCAAATCTATTAGTTTTGAAATAGAAGAGATTTGAGATTCCTTCTTATCAACTTTTCTGGAATAATGTATGTTGCCTATAGTTTCCTCCTTCAAATCAAAGACATCACCTCTTCTGTTAGTAACGTTATCAAGTTTCTCATTATGAAAAATGATAAAATCCCCGGAAGCCAGGGGTGCAATATCAACCTCGATATACTTAAGACCATTTTTCACACACTCAATTATCCCATCAACGGTATTAGGGGGATAATCTATCGATACTCTTGCCGCGTGTGCCACTACTTCCATATCAGGGAATACTTTATTTCACAGTATACAAACCTGTCAAATCATATTATCGAGAATTTATGTAAGCAATTTTGACAAATAAAGATATATTTTTCTAACAAACAAATATTGTTTAGCATACTATTCTTGCTTATTAAATAATATTGATAAAATAAGAACAATTTGACATAATAATAAATGACATACTAAGATGATTTCGTGAATTGTAGAAATGTAACATACAAACGTTTACAATTAATAAAGCTACAACTCTTTTCTGAAAAACCTGAACTAATTAACAATTTATTAACTAATTTTAGATATTCATTTGCTTGCATAGGGAAGATAGTTAATAATTAAAAAATTTATAGAAGGAGGTTTCTATGAAAAAACTTACCCTACTTTTCCTGATTATGCTTGTTCCTGCTCTCATATTCGCAGGAGGCAAACAGGAAAAAGCAAAACCAACGGGCCCTCAGACAGTTACAATAACAGTATGGGCAAGGGCAAACAATGTTGAGCATTGGAGGGCAGATGCTGCTGTTGAGGCGGCAAAACTCTTGAATGCAGAGCTAAAGAAGGAAGGGAAAAACATCACCGTAGTGGTAAAGGCGGATTACTCCAATCCACCATGGGGCGAGTACAAAAAGAAATTTACAATGGCAGCGGATGCCGGTGAGGCACCAGATATTATCTGTTCCGGCCACGAAGATGTTCCAGTATGGGCACAAGCAGGTTACATAATGCCGATTGCTAACTCTGTTTCCGAGGTACAGAGCATGTATCCGGAGTTCGCCGATGTAATTCCCAGCCTCTGGCACTCAACAGAGTGGCATGGCAAAATCTGGGCTGTTCCTCAGGATACCGAGGCAAGACCTATGTTCTTTAGCAAAACCAAACTAAAACAGTTAGGATGGACTGATCAGCAGATAAAAGAGCTCCCAGAAAAAATTAAGAACGGAGAGTTTACTCTTGATGATATGATTAAGACAGCCCAGGAAGCAATAAAGAAGGGCGTTGTACCTCCAGGATACGGGTATTGGCACAGGCCCAGAAAGGGCGGAGACTTTCTTCAGTACTATGTATCATACGGCGGATATCTCTACGACCCCAAGCAGGATAAACTCGTCCTTGTAAAGGATGCCCTGCTAAAGTGGTATCAGTTCCAGAGAAGATGCGTAACCACAGGCATTACACCCAAAAACTTTATCGGAACGGAATGGAAGATCTGGCATGATACGGTAAGTCACAATAAGGTTCTCTTCTGGAATGGCGGTATATGGCAGTGGGCAGACTGGAAGGTTAACTATCTCAACGGCGATGAAAACTTCCTCTTCAAGAATGTCGGATATGCACTTCAGCCATCGGGGATAAGAGGTAAAAAAGGTAACACGCTCTCCCATCCACTCGTCTATATGGTCACAACGGAAAAAGCCTGCGGACATAAATACAGAGACCTTGTAATAAGGCTACTTGCGAAGATGTCAACAAAAGAAATCAACACAAAACATGCCGTAGAGAGTACTCACCTGGGGATTCTAAAATCTCAGATGCATTACAAACCCTACACAGATTCAAAATTCCTGGCTAATGTAACCTACATGTTAAACTACAACTGGTATCAACCCAACAATCCTTCCTACAGCATGTGGTTTGACATCGTATGGAACGGAATGGTAGCTGCAGAAAATGGAGAAAAAACACCCCAGCAGGCTGTAGATTCCGTAGTAAAACAGATGAAGCTTGAACTTGGAGACGCTGTGATAATTAAATAATTCACAAAAAACAAAAACATAGCCGGGCACTGGATACCCGGCTATGTTTTTATCTATACTAAACTATACCTACATAAGGGTACATAAACACAAAATACTTCATTAAGGAGAAAAAATTGAAAAAGAGAGAGGAAATCCAAACGCTCAAACAGAGCACTGGGTTAGAGTGGCTTTGGTTTCTCCTACCATCAATGATTCTCATAATTCTTTTCTTTTTTTTACCCGTTCTGATTACCCTGTTTGTCTCCGGGACAAACATGAGTTCCAGTACGGGTTTCCACAACTGGAAATGGGTAGGATTCAGGAATTATAAGTTAATTGCCGTACATCCGGAAACATCAAAGCATCTATGGCTCACAATAAAATATGTAGCGGTTACCCTGGTGTTTTTTAATGTAGGAATGGCACTGGTCATATCGTTGATAACCACTCATATATCACGAAGAGCGGGATACTTCTTCAGAGCTCTATGGCTCCTTCCAAGAATAACTCCTACCGTTATATATGTGATGATGTGGAAATTCCTTGCAGCCAACGCACCGTACGGGGTACTAAACCAGATATTCTTTCAACCCCTGGGGATAAAACCTCAGGACTGGCTATCCGCCGCTCCTTTTCTCTTCATCGTTCTGGTAAACGGTTACATAGGGGCATCCTTTGGAATGATAATTTTCACCTCGGCTATAGAAGCCATTCCAAAGGATATAACAATTGCTTCACAGGTTGACGGGGCTAACTTTCTTCAGCGAGTCCGTTATGTAATTATCCCCTACATTAAGTGGCCCCTATTATTCGTTACAACCTACCAGACCCTATCTCTCCTTACCTCCTTCGAGCAGATTCTCGTACTTACCAACGGAGAGTTCAACACCGAGGTATGGTCACTCTGGGCATACCATCGGGCTTTGGATAACTACTGGGGAAATTTCCAATGGGGCTTCGGAAACGCTCTAGCCGCCGTTCTCGTTGTAATTGGAATAATACTCGGTATCGTATACATGCGTTACTTTAAATTTAACGAACTGGTTCAAGAACCAAAAATTGAAAATCTGTAGGGGGGGCATTATGGAAAGTATTTCTACAAAGCAGAAAATTTCAAAGGGATTTCCCTATCTTTTACTAATAATCCTATCGCTCCCAATAATTCTGGGATACCTATGGATTGTAATATCCACTTTTTCCACACGCTGCTACGGACTTGTGCCGGTAGACCAGCAGGAACGTTACTTTAGGGGATTAACCCTGTCCAACTGGTCATTTCTTACCGATAAGAGTAAAACCCTAAACACCTCCATATGGCTCTTAACACTTAACACATTTATCATAGCAATAGGGTTAACAGTTGGAGTTGTTTTAATCTCTATGATGGCCGGATATGCACTTTCCAGAATCAAGTTTCCAGGGAGAAAACCATTTCTCTCACTCACATTAATCCTCCACTCGTTTCCTAGTGTAACCCTACTTATATCTATCTACTTCGTACTAAGATGGATACAGGCCATTCCTGTTCTCGGACGAGGATTACCCATTATAGGGGGGTTTGGCTATAACACCCTTGGTGGGGTAATACTCGTAAGTATCTCCCTTCAACTTCCCCTGGGGATATGGCTGATGAAAGGTTTCTTTGACAATGTTTCCTGGGACCTTGAGAGAGCGGCACTAATTGATGGGTGCTCCAGGTGGAGAACCTGGTGGCAGATTATGGTGCCCCAAATCAGACCCGGGATTGCTGCACTTTCGATATTCTCCTTTATGGAAGGGTGGAAATCCTTCCTTATTCCCTATTCATTTATGACAAGCCACGCCAAGGCAACACTATCCACCCTCTTAAACGAGATGCTCTCTGAAAGTTCACCTGTCAACTACGGAACTCTGGCAGCGGTGGGATTGTTTCAATTACTTCCCGTTATTCTATTCTACATATTTACCCAGAAATACCTCCTCAACATTTTTGCTGGAGGAGTAAAGGGAACTGCATAAAATGATAAGGAGAGAAAAATGAGAGTTGATTTAGTAAATCTTACAAAAAAATTTATGGGAGTAACAGCGGTAAACAAAATAAATATTGATATCAAAGACGGAGAATTTGTAGCCCTTCTCGGACCCTCTGGTTGCGGGAAAACCACAACCCTACTTATGATAGCGGGTATTTACAAACCGACAGAGGGAGAAATACTATTTGACGGTAGGCTTGTAAACCATGTCCCCCCAAAGGATAGAGACATAGGCATGGTCTTTCAAAGCTATGCTCTGTACCCCCATATGACGGTCTACCAAAATCTCGTGTTCTCTCTCATGCTCAAAAAACGTCCTAAAAAAGAGTTAATAGCAGAAGCGAAGAGAGTAGCCGATATCATGGGAATAGGACATCTTCTAAACCGCAAACCCGCCCAACTTTCAGGAGGACAACAACAGCGGGTAGCCTTGGGTAGAGCTCTTATAAAAAAGCCAAAACTTCTTCTATTCGATGAACCTCTTTCCAATCTCGACGCAAGACTACGGATATCTATGAGAAGCGAGATAAAAAAACTACAGAACGATCTGGGAATTACCAGTATATACGTAACACACGACCAGATAGAGGCAATGACAATGGCAGACAGAATCGCAGTTATAAAAGATGGAATACTTCAGGCGTACACCGAACCGGAAGAGCTTCACGATAGACCTAAGACACTCTTTATAGCGGAGTTTATAGGTAATCCTCCCATGAACCTCTTTGACACTACCATAGAAACAAGCGGCGGTAAGATGTTTGCTCACCTAGGCCAGAATGTAAAAATAGAAATACCGAAAGAGAGACAACCAAAGACCATTCCCACTTCATTAAAGATGGGAATACGCCCCCAGGACATTCACTTCGATAATAGTTCCGAATTGAAGACAGAGATACTCCTCGTAGAACCTATGGGACGTGATGATTTAATAGTATGTAAACTTGGAGACACGGAAATCCATTTTCTCACCGATCCCGCAAATAAACTTAAACGAAACGACAGAATAGGGATCAAATTTGATACGGAAAAGCTCCAGTTCTTTGATAATGAAACAGGCAAATCGTTACTGTGGGACTGATCTATGAAAACGGTAAATAAGATAAAGTTTTTGACACTCGTTGTTGTAGTAATTCTAGTCTCTACGGCTTGTACTACAACCTCCCCCAAAATAACTAACTATGGGAGCTACGAAATGATCACCTCAACCCCACTAGGATTTTTCACCGGTCATGTTCAAGGGATTGCATTTAGCAAAGAGAACCTATTCCTATCCGCCGTGGATAAAGAGGAGAAAGTAGGATACCTCTTTAAAATAGATCCCAAGAATTACCATCTCCTTGCCCAATTAAAAATGAAAATCGGTAATATATTCCATCCCGGTGGCATATCATTTAGCAAAGGTTATATCTATATGCCTCTGGCGGGTTATAAGGCTCATACGACCTCTATAATATTCAAAATTGATCCCAAAACCATGGAACCTGTGAGTGCCTTCGTCGTCAATGACCATATTGGGGCAGTGGCGACAGACGGATCAAGATTCATATTCGGGATGAATTGGGATGCTAGAGAGATGTATATCTGGGATGTCACAGGAAAATTACTGAAAAAAATCCCCAACAAGCGAAACATCGCGTATCAGGACATTGAATATTCAGATGGAATTCTCTACTGCTCTGGAATCCAAATTCACACTCTATGGGGGGGAAGTGTCGATCTCTACCGCTTTGATGAGAAAAACCTAACTCTCACACTCGAAAAATCGCTTCCGATGCCCCAGCTTAGAAGAAATAAAATCAGAAGTATCGCATGCGAGGGAATGACACTGAAAGATGGATACCTCTACTTTATACCGGAAGACTTCCCTCAATCTCGTCTCTATAGGGTAAAAGTTCGCTAACCCTCACAATAGAGATAAAACCATTTTCCTCACGCCTCTCTTCGAAGAGGCGTTTTATCTCGTCTTTGGCAGAAAAATAGAGTATCTGCCATCCCCTTTCAACCAGATTTACCAGAAGATCAATCTGCCTAACAAGGCGCTTTCTATCCGATTTTAAAAAGGGATCATCAAGGATAAAAAATCCCCTCCGTTTCGGGAAAATTTTTTCTCCAAAGGCAACCCTTATGGCAAAATAGAGTTGATCAAATGCACCCCCGGATAGTTTCTGCGGACTAAGAACTTTCCCGTCCCTTCGTTCAACCGTTATCCTTCCCTTTTCCGGGTTGTAATCAACATTTACGTACAACCCATCGGTTATTTCTTTGAAATACTTTGAAACGCCATATTCTCCCGGTTTTTCTCTAAAAAGATCCCTAATCTTTTCCTCTTCCTCACTACCAATCATTTCAAGAATCTCTATAGTCCTGAGTACATAATCTCTCCGTTTCTCGGCATTCCTTACAAAATCCTCAAGGTACTTCTTTGCCTTAAGAAGATCATTTAATGAAAGAATATCAAAATCTTTAATCTCAGCAGTCAAGATATACTCAACCCTACCATTATAATTATTGAGCTTACTATGATACTCCTCCAGTTGACTTTGAGTTTCAGAGAGAAGTTCCTCCACATCTCTCAGTTTCTCTCTAAGTTCATAGTAGAGAGAATCGGAGTATTCCATATTTGATATCTGCTCATCCTCATCCCACTGTAACTCACTTCTCAGCTCTTCGATTCTCTTTCTCCAGAACCTAACACGCGAGCTCAAAGAGGAATCATCCCCTCCTCCAAACCTATCGGCAAGCAGAGAGGTTACACTTTTAATTCTGGAGTCTATCTTTCTCCTAGCATCAAGTTTATTCCGATACTCATCGATCGATCCTACCTCCCGTAGAGCCAAAATTTTTTCAATAGTTCTCTCTCTCTCTGCAATCGTTTCTCTCTTACGAGCAATCTCTTCCTCTAACTTTTTTCTCTCTTCCTCTATGACCCCAATTTTAACCCCCAACTCCCGAAGGATCTCACCTGTCTCTTTAATACCCTCCTCCAGTTGAACCATATCCTCTCTAATATCATTGAGAGAACCATGAGCAATCCCTATAGATGCCGCGAGATTGAGCACTCGTCTTCTCTCACGCTCCAGAACTCTTGTGGGTAATAAAATCACAAACAGATAAATCGTCACTAATAAAATACTCAATACTATACCGATCAGAAAGGCCCACGCAAACTGCGCCACTTTCTCAACGAGGCTCCCAACCCCCGAGATTATACTCAGGAGAACAAAAACCGATATCAAATAACCCAATCCCCGTTTTAAAACCTTATTACCCATTACCCTTTCTTCCCTTCTCTCACAATCTCTAATCTTTTCCTTAAGCTCCCTCTCCACCCTACCCTGTTTAGCAGTCATTACCCTATATTTTGCTTCCCTTTCAAACCTTTTTTCATCCACAACCTGTTTATCCTTGGCAATTTTTCCAATCCTTTCCCTTTCCCTCTCTATATCACCTCTGAGTGCCTCAATATCTCGATAGAATCCTCGCAAACGCTCCAACTCTTCTTCGGAAACCCCTCTATAATTCCTTTCCTCTTTAATAAGCTCAGCCAATTCCTCTATTAGAGCAAGATACTTGTCAAAGTCTTTCCTCTGCTTCGCCCTCTCAAGAAGTAACAATTTCTCCTTCAACCTATCACGTTTGACCATGAGATACATAAGATTCTCTTCCAGCTTATCATAACCCCTTTCCCTAATTTTACGAACATCACTATCAATTTCCTCGATTAATTTTCTAGCCCCGCTGATCCTGCTCTTAAACTTCCCCGTTCGTTTGGAATCTTCAAAATCGTTACCCGGGGTTAACATCCCTATCTCTCTCAATTTTTCTTTAAGGGCATCGATTTTTCTCTTTCTTAAACCCGTAAGATTTTCTGTAACTTCAACATAAAATCTGGACTCATTTGCCAGCACTAAATCACTGTTCGTAATTACAAAGAGATCCCTAAAAAGCTCGGGTGATATACTTAGATAGTCTACCACTGACTTCTTATCTCTGTTTGGGAAAGCCACCTCTACTCCCTCTTCAATCTCTACCCCAACTCTCCCGATAGGTTCTTCCTCCACCCTCGCCGGAAACTTAATAGATTTAAACCCTCGGCGAAGTAACATTTTCAAGAGAGCCTCTATGGACAGAGTTTTCCCCTCCTCATTCTCCCCCCAAAGAAGGGTAAAGGGGGAGAGTCTAAATATCTTGCTACCCCCAATCGGACCGTATCGTTCTATTACTATTTCTCTCAATCTCATAGACGCTTACCCAATCTCTATCATAGCCTTTATCATAAGCTCTCTAATTACATTTCTCTCATCCTCACCAATCGGTTCTTTGATAAGTTTCTCCTCAAATGCTTCATATATCTCGTCTCTTAAAAGTTTCTCAATATTGGTAACCCTTACTACTGGCTCCCTTGCCAATCTCCAGCGGCTTAATAATTTTTTTATCGCAGATACAAGTTCTCCTTCCTCCATACCAACCTGCTCTCTATCATAAAAACCTTCAACACTAACTATCAGTTTAGATAAACTCCCAATGTGTCTCTCGTCAATGCTTTTCTCTATACGTTCGAGAGGTAAAAGAGAATCAAAGGGAGAAATTCTAACAGTTACCTCTTCATAGTAGAAGGAATCAATCGGATACTCTACCGGTACTTTGCCAAATTCAAATACACTTACCTTTCTCCTACCAGTTTCCTTCTCGGTTACAGAGACAGGAGATCCCGGATAAACAAAGTATGAAACTTCTCCGTTTCTATTTCCACTTACGGTCTTTAAAATAAAATTAGAATGGAAATGCCCCGCAAGTATGTATTTCCACCCCACCCCTTCCCGTTTCTCTCCTCGAAAATAACTCAACTTAAAGGGGAAATACTGTCCCCTTCCCTCATCTCCATACACGTCCCACCCCCCGGAGATATCCAATAACTCTCCGTGGATAACCAGGAGTGACTTCTCCGGATGATTCACTTTTCCCTTTAACTCCCCAATCTTTACTGCCACCTTGGCCGGAGAAGCCTCAAAGAAGGGTATCCCCCAAAAGCTAATTCCTCCAACCTCGACAGGTGAACTATCACTCAACACTACAACATTACTCCCATAAAAATTCCCACTAGAAAATGCTTCCCTATCATGATTTCCGGGTAGAATAATAATCTTACTCTCACTCGCCTCAAAAATTTCCCTAATTTCTCCCCTTAAAACATCTGCAGCACGTGAATTATCAAAGAGATCCCCACTTATCACCACAACATCAATATCCAATTCTTTAGAAAGCTTTACTATCTTCTCAAGACTATCCCACCTCTCTCCAAAGTGAGGATTCCCTTTGGTAGTTAAATGAATATCAGACGTGTGAAGTATCCGCATTCCATTACCACACTACAACTTAGAGAGGAATTCAAATTCTATATCAGAAACTCCCGGCATATTCTCATGCCCATAATCGGGGTAGATTATCATCTTCTTCTTCGATTTAATCTTATTGTACGCGGCAAACTGTGTAGAGGGGGGACAAACCGTATCCATAAGCCCGGTTACCATCAGCACCTCAGCCTTAATACGGGAGACTAGATGCTGCACATCTATATAGCCTAACCTGGTAAAAACCTCTCTTTCCCTCTCGTGCCGAGGATCCATACGTCTGAAATACGCAGATAATTCCTCATACGCATCTTTCGCAAGGTCCAGGTCCCACACTCGCTTGTAATCGCTTAAAAAGGGGAACCGAACAAAACTCAATTTTACCCTGGGTTCTAGAGCCGAACACGCAAGAGCCAAACCGCCTCCCTGAGAACCTCCCGTAACCCCTACTCTAGTTTCATCCACATCTTCCATATCCATCATAATCCTCGCTATCGCGACCGTATCGAGAAAAATACTCCTATAGAGAAGCTTCTTTGGATCAGGATCATCTAATCCCCTTACAATATGGCCCATAACAGTAGTTCCTTTAACACCCCCGAGATCCTCGGAGCGTCCTCCCTGCCCCCTACAATCCAGAGCTGCCACGGAAAATCCCAAAAAAACGTATTTAAGCATATCCGCCCAATCGGGTGAACTTCCCCGATAGCCATGGAAAACTATCACTGCAGGGTGAGGTTTGGACACACTATCTTTAGGTCTCAAATACTTTGAGTACACCCTGGCACCACCAATACCGGTAAACCACAAATCAAAACAATCACAATCCGGGGCTTCAAATTGAGCACGCTCCAATTTTACATTAAAATCAAAACCCTCCAATTCCCTCAACGCGGAATCCCAATACTCGTCCATGTCCTTGGGCCTGGGGTTTGTACCTTTATATTTCCTAAGCTGCTCAAGTGGTAGGTCGAAAATCGGCATCTCTGACTCCTATCTACATTTATTAACCTAATCAATCCAATTATTGGTAGGATTTCTAACATCAATCCTATTTCACATGCACATCCATCTGCGGGAACGGTATTATTATACTATTTTCTCTGAAGGCTTTCCATATCTCAAAGTTTATAGAGGAAATGGCATCCAACTTCTTTGTAGAATCCTCTATCCAACTCCAGAGCTCGAGAAGTATCCCGGAATCCTGAAACTCAGACACCCTAACCCTCGGCTCCGGGTACTTTAAGACAAGTTCATTTGTCCTCGCCACTCCCAACAAAACCTCCCTAGCTATACTAAGATCTGTCTCATAGGAAACCTGAACCTTATTAACAATAATAATTCTCCTATCCTGATAGGAATAGTTGTGAATACTATTGCCCACCAACTTATTATTGGGAACAACGATAGTTTCATTAGTCAGAGTATTTATTATGGTGGAGCGCAATCTGATATGTACAACATCACCCTCTAATCCCCCCACGATAATTCTGTCTCCCTCCTTTATTGGCCGTTCGAATATTATTATTAGACCGGCAAAAAAGTTTGCTACGGTATCCTGCAAACCAAATCCAACACCAATACCCAACACACCAAAAAGAACCGCCAACGAGGAAAAATTGAGCCCTATAAAAGAGAGTCCAATAAGAATTACAATTACCATAACGGTGTAGCGTACAAGTGTGGATATTGAAAACCGTGTGTCTTCGTCTATTGTCACCCGGCCAAGGAGGGTTGCATCGACAAAGCGTTTAGTAACCTTAGAGACCCATGAGGCTATATAAAAAATAGGAATTGCAAGCAATATAGTTATTATGGAAATTTTTGTCGAACCAGAGGTAAACAGTGGTTGCTTTAAAACGTTCCAGAAAACGTAGAGATAATTCTGAATTTCCGCTTCAAAAACATCCCCAACAAGTATGGTAACTACTATAAGAAATATAACCCGAAGTAGAAGTCTCGTATATCTGAAAATCTTTTCTTTTATATCATCCTTTAAATTTTTAGGCCTATATATGAGTCTCTTCGCAAAATAAAGGAGTAGTTTATAAACTATAAAAGCTATCAGAAGTGGAAAGAGAAATCTCACCACTATGGTGAAAATAGAAAACGAGAATGCTATAGGACCTATCCTAATAGGCTGGTTTACCAGATTCCAAAATTTCTCTATCACATTAAACTTTTCGGCAGATTATTCCATTTAACCCATACTTTCTTTGTACCCGAAATATTTTGGTCATCAATAATCTTTAAAATTAAAGCGAGCTTATTTTTATAAAAACCTTGCAAAACCCCTTTTTTTTAATATTAAAACCAATTATATTTAGATAAATTGTAATTCATAATATAAAATACGAAAGCTGAGGAGAGTGTTATGCCAATAAACCTAATCGATTATATTAGTGAAAACAGAATAATCTTTCTCGAATCCGACACAAAAGAGGGTGTGATTAGAGAACTTGTAAAGGTATCCGAAGAGGACGGAAAGGTAGAAGATGCAAACACAATAGTAGACAAACTCTTAAAACGCGAAGAGATTGTGAGTACAGGAATAGGATTCGGAGTTGCAATACCCCATGTAAAGGTAGAGGAAATATCCGAATTTTTCATAACAATAGGAATACATAAACGTGGAATAGATTGGGGCTCACTTGACAACAAGCCTGCGTACCTAATCTTTATGATTGCAGGTCCGGCAAATCAACAAGACAAATACCTGAGATTATTGGCAAAATTAACCCTCATAATTAAGAATCACGAGAGAAGGGAAAAACTCATAAATAGCACAAGTAAAGAGGAAGTTTTCGAAGTATTCAAAAACCTTTAACGGTTTAAACAATATAAAAAAGAGGCTGTCATATGGAACTTGGAACACTAGGGTACCTCGCTATCGTTTTAATCTTCATCTATATAACGAAAAAGATTGTCGATAAAATCAATCTTCCAGCAGTAACCGGATACGTCATCATCGGAGTAATTCTCGGGGCGTCGATAACCAACTTCATATCAAAACCAGTACTAAAAGAATTTGGGATAATCTCCGACATAGCACTGGGAATAATAGCATTTAGCATAGGTTCCGAATTAAACAAAGAAACAATTTCAAAACTTGGCAAGTCCATTATTTTCATTGCTATGTTCGAGGGATTGGGAGCTTTTATCGTTGTAACAATCGTCACATACCTGTTAAACCCCAATGCCTTATATAGAGCCCTTGTTTTCGGCTCCATAGCATCGGCAACCGCCCCTGCCGCGACTGTCTATGTTATTCAACAGTACAAAACAAAAGGCCCTTTAACATCCACGGTCCTAGCTGTGGTTGGTATTGACGATGCAATAGCACTTACAATCTATGTATTCTCATCAATGTTCGCTGCAAGTATTCTCTCTAACACACACCTATCCGTGCTTAGAATGATATTTACCCCTATACTAAGAATAACTCTCTCCCTTATAACAGGGCTTGTAGTAGGATTTATCTACTACGCTATCTTTAGAAAAGTTCGCGTTCACGACGAGTTAAGTATAGGTATAGCCGCTGCCATATTTCTCATAATGAGCATTGCAGAACATTTCAAACTCTCAGAACTTTTGGCAATAATGACATTCGGGGCATTTATTGCCAACACAAACCCCATGCTTGCCAATAGGTCACAGAAAACGGTAGAGCAATTCTCCCCCATATTTCTTCCCCTATTCTTCATGTTTGCAGGTGCAAGGTTAAATGTAATGCTAATTGGGAAAATCGGGCTACTTGGATTGGTATACACCGCTGCCAGATTTGCCGGTAAGCTTGGAGGAGCATCACTCGGAGCTATTCTAGGCGGTGCTCCTAAAGTGGTAAGAAAATATGTAGGTTTCAGCCTTCTTCCTCAGGTTGGTGTCGCAATAGCACTTTCCCTTGCCGTCCAAAAGCAGTTCGGTACAGGGCAGTACGGACAACGAGGAATCGATATGGCTGTTATTGTTATAAACCTGCTACTATTCACCACAATAATCACAGAGATACTAGGTCCAATACTAACAAAACTAAGCCTTAAAAAGGCAGGAGAAATTAACGCCAGAGAGAGTTAAAGAACAGGCCCAGGAGGTAAGAGTAGATGTATTTGCTTATAATTCAACTTTTCAAGAATGAATATAAAGATGATATTTTTCTCGCTTTTACGAGTAGCGGAATAAAGAGAGCCTCATTCTTCGAGGGTTTCAACCTGGACAAAGTCTTGCAAGAGGAATTTTCGCTTTTTAAAGGGATAATAAAGCCCAAAGAGCAAAAGGAACGCTACTCTATGCTTATAACGGGCGTAGTAGACTCAAAGGAAAGGGTCAAAGAATTTATTAAAGTACTAAAAGAGGCTGAAATAGACATCAAACAAGAGGACATCCTACGGGTAGTATTGATTCCAACCGTATTTGTAATGGACAAAGAACTTGATTTTGAAGAAGAGTAAAACAAGATAGAAAAACAACCCCAAGTCATATACACTCAACCTAGAGATAATCTAAATGTATCAAGAGGGAGTACGTTGAAGGAAAAGACCATTTTCCAAGCGGCAGAACTGATATCCAGGGCAAAACACCTCGTTGCTTTCACAGGGGCAGGGATCTCTGTGGAGAGTGGTATCCCTCCGTTTAGAGGCCCAAATGGGCTATGGAGCAAATATGACCCCACAATCTTAGAAATTAATTTCTTCTACCGCAACCCCAAAGAGTCATGGGAAACGATTAAAGAGATATTTTACGATCACTTCTCAAAATCCAAACCTAACAAGGCGCACTATATACTGGCTCAGTGGGAGGCTAAAGGGATCCTAAAGGCGATAATAACCCAAAATATAGACAATCTCCATTATACAGCCGGTAACAGGAAAGTAATCGAGTATCACGGCAACTCTAGAAATCTCATATGTACAAAATGTGGAAAACACTACAGCGCAAACGAGGAGATATTCAGAGAACTTCCACCCAGATGCGAATGTGGAGGAATATTAAAACCCGATTTTGTATTCTTCGGCGAGGGAATTCCCCAAGAGGCACTAATACAATCAGAGCGCGAAGCAGCCACCTGCGACGTAATGCTTATCATAGGCTCAACGGGGGAAATATTTCCAGCCTCTACTATTCCCTACACTGCAAAGCAGAGGGGAGCTAAAATCGTAGAGATAAACCCGGAAACTAGCAATTTCACCAACTCTATAACAGATGTACTTGTACAACTAAAGGCAACGGAGGCTCTGAAAGAAATAGAGAATCAACTAAAAACAAATTGAAAAAGATTACAATCTAGAGTATAATGGAGTATTATTATTTATAATAACCCAAATGAGAGATCGAAAATGAGCAATAATGATAATTTTTTAACCCCCTTATTTGAAAAGACCAGTCGT
>Ga0256914_1001288_pt1 | contig 23197 bp, 18 predicted proteins | sample HulkmetaG_FD_191571 | JGI IMG/M metagenome (GOLD analysis project Ga0256914, IMG submission 191571) | Hydrothermal chimney microbial communities from Main Endeavour vent field at the Juan de Fuca Ridge, Pacific Ocean - Hulk | ecosystem: Environmental > Aquatic > Marine > Hydrothermal vents ... | reverse complement strand
TTTATCATACCATTTCATTTTCAATATTCTTGTTTTAAAACATAATTTTTAAATTCTCACATTTTTGTCTTAATGAAGCACAACGTCTCAATATACGTAATATTAGATATATACCGTAAAATTTCTGTTATCTTCTATTTCGTATATCAGGAATTAGCACAACTTTATATTTATAAAAAAAATACTAATTATTCCACAATTTCGTAGAGTTGCCAACTTGTTTTTAATATCAGTTCCCTTAATTTTTAATATTTATTAGTATGGATAAAAGATATAGAAAAGTGCGGAAACAACAAACAACGCCCACATTCCCGGATGTACTTCTTTTATTTTTCCTCCAACCGTTTTGGCTAAAGGATAAACTACGAACCCGGCTGTCATTCCTATTCCTATATTGTAAGTAAAGCTCATCAAAACAATTGTAATAAATGCGGGGACCAATTCGGTTAAATCGTCAAAATCCAACTGAGTAATAGGACGCAACATTAACATTCCCACAACAATAAGTGCCGGTCCGTATGCATAAGCGGGCACAACGGTTAATATGGGAGCAAAAAACAAAGCAATTAAAAAGAAAAAAGCGGTAACCACCGAAGTAAAACCTGAACGCCCGCCCGCTTCTATTCCGGCTGCCGATTCAATGTAAGTACCGGTTGTTGTTGTTCCGAGCAATGCTCCTATTATTGTTGCGGTTGAATCACACAACATCGGCTTTTCAATTTCGGGCAAGTTTCCCTCTCCGTCAAGAAATCCGGCAAGAAAAGAAACTCCGAGCAAAACTCCCATAGTATCTACAAAATCCATTACAAACACCGTAAGTATAACAGCAAAAAAGCCCCATGTAATTGCGCCGGTAATATCAAGTTGTAAAAATATTTCGGAAATATCCGGCGGCATACTCATTATTTTATCGGGAACCGGTGTTGCTCCAAAAAGAAAGCCGAGAATGGTTGTTCCTAAAATTCCTATTAATATTGCGGCTTTAATTTTTCTTATCATTAAAAAGGCAATGGATAACACTCCGATAACGGCAAGAATATTGGTTGTTTCGGTAAGATTACCGACTTTTACAGGAGCCCCGGGTACACCGAGTGTAACAATGCCTGTTTCGTTAAGACCAATGAATGCAAGGAAAAATCCGATACCAACGGCAAAAGCAATTTTTAATGAATGAGGAATTGCATTTGCAAGCCATCCGCGTATTTTTACAATAGTTAAAATTGTAAAAAGCACTCCAGAAAGAAAAATTGCTCCAAGTGCGGTTTGCCACGAGTATCCTAATACTTTTACAACGGTGAAAGCAACAAAAGCATTTTCTCCCATGTAAGGAGCAATTGCAAAAGGCCGTTTAGCATATACCCCCATTGTAAGGGTCCCGAAAAAAGCGCTTAAAATTGTTGCAACCATTGACGGTCCTACCGGAATTCCCGCAACTTCCAGGATTTTCGGATTTACTATTATTATATATGCCATAGTAATAAAAGTGGTAAATCCGGCAACTATTTCCGTTTTATAATCGGTGCCTAACTCGTTAAACTTAAAAAATTTTGCTATCATTGCTCCTTCCTTTTTTTATTCTTATAAAAATTACAAAAAATTAAGGAAAGATTATTTAACTTCGTTAGTTAGGTTTTAATAAAAATTTCGGAATTGGTTTTATGAAACAAAATAAAAAAAGAATTGATATAATCGGATTTCCAATGGATTTGGGAGCCGACAGACGCGGAGTTGATATGGGCAGTTCCGCATTACGTATTGCGGGTATTGGAAATAAACTTTCCAAACTCGGTTATAATGTTGTTGATTTGGGCGATGTTCATATCCGAAATCAGGAAAGACAAGTTGTTGAACACACAAAATTAAAATACTTACAAGAGATTGTAAAAACATCCGAACTTCTTGCAACAAAAGTGGAAAACTCATTAGATAACGGACACTTTCCGCTTTGCTTAGGTGGCGACCATTCTATGGCAATAGGAAGCATAGCCGGCGTTGCGGCACATTGTAAAAAAAACAATAAAACGCTTGGTGTTATTTGGATTGATGCACACTCGGATATGAACACCGACGAAACAACTCCTTCCGGTAATATTCACGGAATGCCGGTTGCCGCTTCTTTGGGATTGGGAAACAATGCTCTTACACATATAAAAGGATTTGCACCCAAAGTAAAACCCGAAAACGTTGCTCTTCTCGGTATTCGCAGTATAGATGTTAAAGAGCGTGAAACAATTCTTAAAATTAATCTTCCGGTTTATACCATGACAGATATTGACAGAAAAGGTGTTTCCGTAATTATCAATAAAATACTTAACGATTTAATTAAACGAGTTGACCATATACACGTAAGTTTTGATCTTGATGCCGTTGATCCTGATATTGCCCCGGGTGTCGGAACACCTGTTCCCGGAGGTTTAAGTTACCGCGAAACTCATTTGATAATGGAAACCATTGCCGAATGCGGATGTATGTCTTCTCTGGAAATTGCCGAAACCAATCCGATATTGGATTATAGAAACAGAAGCGCAAAATTTGCCGCCGAACTAGTTGCTTCCAGCATGGGTAAAAGAATACTCTGATGTTTTTTTACACATTAATTGAAATTTTAAACACTTAACTGAAAAACAAATTGTAGCAATATTTTCGAGGAAACTTTTGTATATATATATAAATAAATTAAACGAAGAGAATGGAAAATTTTCCATTAAACCATTGGGTGTTATTGCTGAAAAAGAAAAAATATGTTTTCGCCTTTTTGCTCCTTCGGCAACTTCGGTAAAACTATACTTTTTTAAATCACCGCAAGAGCCGTTTTTTTTTAATATCGAAATGAATAAAACAGCCGACGGTGTTTGGGAAGTTTGCTTACAAGAAAAAAACATCGGGCGGTATTATGCATTTAAAATAGCGGAAAATTCGGAAACCGATTTTAATAACCTCCCTTATTGTATAGACCCTTATGCCAAAGCCGTTACTTCTTATACCGATTATTTTAATCCACGTCGTTCAATTATTATTAAGGATAATTACAATTGGGAAAACGATACATGGATTAAACGTGATTGTCGCGATTTAATTATTTATGAAATGCATATTCGCGATATGACCGCCCACCCGTCGGCAAATGCAAAACATCCGGGTACATATATGGGATTAATTGAGAAAGGAATTGAGTATATAAAAGATTTGGGCGTAAATACTGTGGAGTTGTTGCCCGCACAAGAATTCGGGAACGTGGAATCTCCGTTTAATAAAGAGATGTACGGTGTTTTAAATACATGGAATCCCTATGAACGAAATCATTGGGGATATATGACCGCTGCTTTTTTTGCCCCCTCTTCTTATTATTCCGAAAATTGGAATGAGTTTAAAATGCATAAATGGATGGGAAGTGACGGGAGACAAATAAAAGAATTTAAAGATATGGTAAAATCGTTTCACAGAGCAGGCATCGGGGTTATTATGGATGTGGTTTTTAACCATCTTTCCGAATACGAACTTGGCAACTTAAAACAAACAGATAAAAAATATTACTTCCGTTATACTCAAAGCGGCGAACTTGCCAACGAAAGTTTTTGCGGTAACGATTTAAAGACGGAAGCACCGATGGTTCGCCGTTTAATAATTGAGAGTATTGTTTATTGGATGACGGAATATCACATTGACGGTTTTCGCTTTGATTTGGGAAAATTAATAGATTGGGAAACTCTTGAGGAAATTATTGCGGAAGCACGCAAAATCAATCCCGACGTTGTGTTGATTGCGGAGCCATGGGGAGGGGGGTATGACCCGCACGGATTTTCCCGAAGAGGTTGGAGCAGTTGGAACGACCGGATTAGAAACGGCATTAAAGGAGAAAATCCCATCGACGGTTTAGGCTGGATTTTCGGAAATTGGTACGGCGATAATTCAAAAGAACACATTAAAAACTATATCAAGGGAACTACAACGGAATTTGAACACGGTTTGTTTTTGAAGCCGGAGCATTCGGTTAATTATCTTGAAGCTCACGACGGTTACACGCTTGGAGATTTTATCAGAATTGCTGCCGGAAAAATTACCCCTCATCAAAAAATTAACGACCTTGATATCAATATTAAATTATCCGAAAACGAACTTAAATTAAATAAACTTGCCGCTTTGTTTTTGTTTGTTTCCCAAGGAATAACAATGATACATGCCGGACAAGAATTTGCCCGCTCAAAAGTGATTGAAACAAATAACAACATTCCCGATAATGCCAAAGGAGAGGTTGATTATAATTCCTACAACAAGGATAATACAACAAATTATATTAATTATAACCACGTAAAACTAAATACAAACCTCTTTAATTATTACAAAGGTTTAATAGAATTACGTAAAACGTATAAAGAGTTTAGACGGGCATCAACAGAAGAAATAAGCTTTATGGAGAATTTACAAAACAAATTTACCCTCGGTTTTAGAATTAAGAAGGAATATGATTTTATTGTAATCTTAAATGCGGAAGCCGAAAAAGAGGAAGAAATTACCATCCCAGAGGGCAAATGGGAAATAGTTGTTAACGATACACACGCGGGAGCTTCCGTAATATCAACTGTTTCGGGAATAATTAAAATTCCGCCACGTACCGGCTTGGTTTTACGCCGTTCAATAAATCAACATTAAATTCGGAGAATAAAATGAAAATATTTAAAATTATTTGTTCCTTTTTCCTTTTCTCTTTCTCTTTTGCTTTGGCTCAAACCGATACCTCCATTGTACCGCTACGTAATATCGATTCAACAATTGTAACCGATGTACGTTATGCAACCACAAATAATTTTACGGGAAAAATTTTGTATTCCACAAACAAAGTTTATTTACGAAAAGTTGTTGCTGTTGCATTATCGAAGGCCCAAAAGGATTTTATGAAAAATTATAATTTGAGAATTAAAATTTACGATGGTTATCGCCCGCTTTCCGTACAAAAAAAGATGTGGGAAATTTTGCCCGACAGCCGTTACGTGGCAAATCCTAAAAACGGCTCCCGACACAACCGCGGTGCCGCCGTTGATATTACACTCGTAGATTCTGCAGGAAATGAACTTGATATGGGAACCGAATTCGATAATTTTACCGAACGAGCACATTCCGATTACCGGAATTTAACTCCGCTACAAAAAAAGAACCGAATACTTTTACATTCCGTTATGAAACAACACGGATTTATTCCCTTGGATACTGAATGGTGGCATTTTGATTATAAGGGATGGAAAAACTTTTCCATTCTCGATTTCCCGATTGAATAATTTAACGGCAATTAATATTTATCCGGTTTCCGTGCGATAAAAAAACAACTTAATATTTTAGATACTTATATTTTAAATCATCGCTAATATTATTTTTACGACGTTATTTTTTATTACCTAAATATCCGATAACTTTTCCTTTTTTGATATAATAACGGCATTAAGTATTTTTATGTTTTAAAATTTTTTCAATAAACCGAACAGAAAACATGAGACAAAGCAAATCGTTTATTCCCACACTTAAAGAAGTTCCCGCAGATGCAATAATTCCAAGTCATATTTTAATGCTGCGAAGCGGTATGATTAGAATGTTATCGGCAGGTATTTATTCCTTTTTACCGCTCGGATACAAAGTAATAAAAAAAATTGTTGAAATTATTAACGAGGAAATTACCGCCATAGGCGGACAAGAATTTCATTTGCCGGCATTAAACCCACGCGAAATCTGGGAAGAAACCGGTAGAGTTGAAGCATTTGGCGATACGATGTTTCACATCAAAAACAGAGATTATGTTCTTGCCCCCACACACGAAGAGATAATGACTTATCACGCAAAAGGAGCGATAAAATCGTATAAAGATATGCCGCAAATTTGGTATCAAATACAAACAAAATTCCGAAACGAAGCACGTCCTCGCAGTGGTGTTATTCGCGGACGTCAATTTTTGATGAAAGATGCTTACTCGTTTGATGCAACATGGGAAGGGCTTGATGAATCCTATAAAAAACATTACAACGCATACCAAAACATTTTTGACCGTTGCGGAATAGAATATTTTGTAGTAGGTGCTTCCAGCGGAGCAATGGGCGGAAATAAATCGGAAGAATTTATGGTAAAATCCGATGCCGGCGAAGATACTGTTGCTTATTGTAAAAGTTGCGGTTACGCCGCCAATGTTGAAGTAGCCCAATCGGTTATTGATTCAGTAGAACGCCATTCCGAGAGCAAAGAAATTTTTGAAATTCATACACCAAATATTCACAGTATTGACGAACTTTGTGAGTTTTTAGGAATTGATGAACGCCAAACGGCAAAATCCAGAATCTATATTCACGATAATAACCCCGTACTTGTGTTAATGTCAGGCAATGATGAGGTAAATGAAACCAAATTAGAAACCGTTCTCGGCGGAGAAATTCGTCCGGCTCATCCCGACGAACTGGTTGAACATACCGGTGCCGAAGCGGGGTCTATTGGTCCTGTCGGATTTAAATACAGAATTGTAGCCGACAACAGACTGAAAGACGGTAACAATTTATACAGCGGTGCAAACAAAACAGATTATCACATCGGCGGAATTGATTTACAGCGTGATGTGAAAAACATAGAATATTTTGATTTACGCACTGTTGAAACCGGCGAGGAATGTATACGTTGCGGCGAAACCCTTGAAGTATTTAAAGCAATTGAATTGGGTCACATTTTTAAACTCGGAACAAAATATTCAGAAGCAATGGGGGCAACCTTTTTGGACGAAAACGGTCAAACACATCCGATAATAATGGGTAGTTACGGAATTGGCGTTGAACGTGTACTTGCTTGTTATATTGAACAAAACTATGACGAAAAAGGAATTTTATGGAAAGGCCCTTTAAAACCTTTCGACATTCATCTTCTCGGCTTGAATATGAAAAAAGAACTTGTGCGGGAAGAAAGCAACAAAATTTATGAAGAATTAAAAGATGCCGGCTACGATGTTCTCTTCGACGATAGACGCGATGCACAAGCAGGATTCAAGTTTAACGATGCGGAGTTAATCGGTATTCCCGTTCAAGTTATTATTGGCGAAAAAAATATTAAAGACGGATTACTTGAAATTAAAAATCGTATTACCGGCGAAAAACTTTTGATTGGAAAACATCTTTTATTAGAACAACTTAAAGAATTGGTTAAATAACTTATGGTCGCATTCTTGCGACCTTTTTTATAATGAAAAACAAACTCTACATAGTCTCCGTTCCTATTGGTAATTATGATGATATAACTCTCCGCGCTTTAAAAGTTTTGGAAGAAACCGATGTTATTATTTGCGAAGAAATAAAACCTGCAAAACGTTTATTATCTCACTATAAAATTGACAAAGAATTAATTCCGCTCAACGAACACACCGAAAAAGAGATTGTTACCGATATAATAAAAAAAATAACCGGCGGTAAAACGGCGGCACTAATTTCCGATGCCGGCACCCCTCTTTTTTCCGATCCCGGAACTTTGTTGGTGAAATTGGCAATAGTTCATAATATTAAAATTATTCCCGTTCCGGGAGCAAGTTCACTGCTTGCCGCTTTAGTCGGTTCCGGTTTTGATATTAATAATTTTTATTATTATGGTTGGCTTTCTCCCAAAAAGGAAATCAGAAAATCTCAACTTGTTAAATTAAAATCCTTAAACGAATTAATAGTTATACTCGAAACTCCTTACAGATTAAAAAACTTACTCAACGATATTGAAAAAGTATTCGGGAAAAATCAGCATATAGTTATTGCATTTAAACTTACCCAACCCGAAGAAAAATTTTTTCGCGGCAATGTTTCTTCTGTCAGAAAAAAAATTGAACTGCAAAATTTGAAAGGTGAATTTGTTTTTCTTATAGATAACAGAAAGGGAAACAAAAATAAACATCGCAGTAAACTTTAATGCACTCCTTTATTGATAACATAATTACAAATAAAAAAATATAAGTATAACCATACATCAAAGTTTGTTTCTGTTAATTTATAAAAATTTTTTATTCTTCCCTAAGATAATTATATTTGTATCTGCTAATTGTAAAAGTGTTCTTAAATTTAATAATATATTTTTTCGGTGCCCTTACGGGATAATAGGGAAAACGGTGAAAATCCGTTGCAGCCCCGCTACTGTAATAAGCTACTAAAATTGCTCCGTATTTTTTTTACGGAAAAACCACTGTTTCAAATAGGAAATGGGAAGGTGCAATTGTTAGGTTTGATGCTTAAAGCCAGGAGACCTGCCGTAAAAATTTTTACTAACAACCTTCGCGGGATAAGGTGCGGTATAGTTTTAATTTTTTAAAGCTCCTGCTTTTTATTTTATAAGGTTGGAGCTTTTTTTGTTCCAATTCCTACCTGCGAAAAAACCATCGGTTTTATGAACAGGAAATTTCTACATATATTTATTCTTTTTTTTCTTTTTGTCGCAATCTTGCCGGCTCAATCCGAAAAAAAAATTTACGGGTATATATACGATTCTCTTTCCCAACAACCTTTGTTGGGTGCAAATATTGTTGTTGACGGCACCGGTTTGGGAACCGCTTCGGACGGCAACGGATATTTCGGTTTTGAAAATTTATTTACGGGTAATTATTCCTTAATTGTAAGTTATGTGGGGTACAAAACAAAACGAATTGATAATATTTCCGTTATGATAGATCAACCGGCGGAAATTAATATTTATCTTGTACCTAATTCTTCCGTTCTTAACGATGTTGTTATTACAGGAAATATTAATTCGAAATTTTCGGCTAATGTAAAAGTTCTTTCTCAAAAAGATATCGAAAAACAAAACTCTAATTCCGTCGGGGAATTACTTCAATTAATTCCCGGCATAGAAATTATTAAAACCGGAACAGCAGGCAGTTCTCAAAAAGTTTCCATTCGCGGCAGTAATACAAATCAAGTGATTGTTATGTTGGACGGTGTGCCGTTAAACAATCAATTTGGCGGTAGTGCCGACCTTTCTAAAATTCCAACAAATGTAATTGAAAAAATTGAAATTTATCAGGGCGGTAGTTCTTCTCGCTTCGGCAGCGGAGCAATCGGAGGAGCAATAAATATTATTACAAAAAGAAATTTTAAAAACGAATATAAAATCGATTTAACTGTCGGGTCGTATAATTATTATAATGTTGTTCCTACAATATCTGGCGGTTATGGTAATTTAAGTTATATTGTTTCTTACAATTACGTTAACAGCGCCGGAAATTATCCTTACAATTATATTAACACTTACGGAAACGAAACAAAAGCAAACAGAATTAATGCCGATATAGTTTCAAAAAATATTTATGCCCGCATTAATTATAACAAAAACAATTTTTCGTTTTCAATTAACGGACAACATTTAAATGCTGAAAGAGGGTTGCCCGGGCCTGCTTCAGCTTTATCGGTTTATGCTCGCTCAAAAAATAAAAGCCAAATTGCCGGCTTAAATATTAAAGGAACATTCAACAATTTTGTGCTTGATATTAATGGCGGTTATTCCGAAAACGTAACGGAAAATATTAATTTTTTTCCCGAAAACAATTTAAATCAAAACTTATATTACCAATATCACTATAAATACCAAACCGACATTGCCAATATAAATACATCTTTTTATTATACTTATAATAATTTCCTTTTTATTACGGGAGGTTATTCGGGAAAGTTTTTATATTATAACGATAAAGATTTGCTGCATGATTTTTCCGTAATAAATAATGCTACAGATTTTTCCAACGGTTTTTTCTTCCATCCGAAATTGAATATTCTTTTACCCGAACCTTTTAACAATTTAGCCTTAATTCCCGCTCTCCGTTACGACGAAATGAGACTGCTAAGCAAAAACTCGGAACATTACGAAAATCAATGGTCTCCTTCGTTTGCATTGTATTTATCAGCGGGGAAAAAAAATAAAATTTATTTTAACTCAAGTATTGCCAAGTCCTTTCGTGTTCCTACTTTTTCCGATTTGTTTTACCAGGATGTTCGTATTAAAGGAAAAGCCGATTTGCTTCCCGAAAAAAGCCTTAATAAAGAAATCGGTATCGGTTGGGAAATAAATTTTTACGGAAAGTTCAGCGGAAAAATTAATTATTATGCCTATACAATTGAAGATATGATTGTGTGGAAACTCGGTAGCTTTGAAATATTCCGGCCCTTTAACGAAGATGCGGAAATTACGGGTCAAGAATACTCTTTAAAATATAAATTTTCTGAAATAAATTTGGAATTAGGAACAACTTATACTCACCTAAAGCCGTTAAATAAAAATAAAGACAAAACAACTTTTAACAAAATAATTCCTTACAAACCTCAACATTCGGTTAAATCAAACTTACATTACGGATATAAAAACTTTTCCGTAAATATAAGCCATCGATTTATAAGTACCCGATTTGTTACCGTTGCCAATACGGTTGAATTGCCTTATTACAATCTTTTTGATTTAACGATGTTGCAAACTATAAACGCATATAATGTAAAAACAGTTATAAAATTTTCAATTATGAATATTACAAATGAAAATTATGAAATTATACGAGATTACCCCGTACCCGGACGTGAATTAAAGATAGGATTAACTTTAACATATTAACTAAAAAAGGAGAAAAAATGAAACATATTTTATTAATCGTTACCGTTTTAATGTTGTTATTAATTATCGGTTGTAAAGAAAACACCGTTGATCCGGTGGAAAACAGAGGAAAAACTTTGTACGTATTAAACGGGTCTGCCGAAACTCTTTCCAAAATAGATGCGGAAAAAAATTCCGTTGTAAAAGATATTGTTACTACAGGAAAAATTCCTAACAGAATAAGGATTTATGACGACAGAATTTATGTGGTTTCTTCGGGAGAAAACAACATAAAAGTTATAGACCCAAAACACGATACCGAAATTTTACAAACAATAGGGCTGAACCCGGGTGATAACCCTTGGGATATTGCTTTTGCAAACAATAAAAAAGCATACGTAACTTGCTTTAATACAAATGATGTTGCAGTTATTGATCTGGTTGCCGGAACCGTAACAAAACGAATTACCGTAGGACGAGCACCGGAAGGACTTTTATACAAAAAGGGAAAACTTTATGTTGCCAACACAGGATACGGCGGTTGGGGAAACCCTTATTTCCAAGCTTCCGTTTCCGTAATTGATGTAAAAACCGATAAAGTTACTGCAACCGTTAATACTCCCGTTAACGCCCAAGACCTTGCCTTTGCCCCAAATGGAAAATTACATGTTCTTTGTACAGGTGATTTTGGAGTAACAAGTTCCGGGAAAATCGCCGTTATTAAAACTTCAGGAACTCCTGCTTTGGAAGACTCCATTATCATTGGCGGTTCTCCGGGAGATATTGAAATTGCAAAAAACGGAATTGCATATTGCGTTGCTTGGGGCAACGGAACAAACGGATTTCTCTATACATACAACACAGAAGATAATGCGGTTATACACGGAGAAAGTAATCCGATTAATATCGGACCTAATGTTATGCAACTAACCTATGATTACGATGCAAACGTAATGTGGATACCTTATATGACAAAATGGGGCGGCGACGGTTATATTCAAAAATTTGATGTTGTTGCAAATAAAATTACCTGGACTTCAGATGTTGTAGGCAACGGAAGCAGTGCGGTTGCCGTTTACAGATATTATAAATAAAGCCAAAAACATTTTGAGCTGTTTTTTTAACAATAGTTGTTCTTATCTTTACGATAAGAACAACTACCATAAATAAGAAGGATTAAAAATAAAAAAGATTCTCTACATATTGCCTTTTATTATAATCGCGGGAATTATCGCCATTATATCTTTGGATTATTCCTCAACCATAATAAAAAAAGAAAAAAAGAAACAAGAACCTAAAAGAATTATTTCGCTTTCCCCAAATGTAACCGAAACCTTATTTGCATTGGGATTAGGTAATAAGGTTGTAGGAAGAACCCGTTTTTGTAACTATCCGCCGGAAGTAAAAAAGATAAAAGAAATTGGCGGCTACATAGATCCAAACTACGAAGCTATTGCCGCTCTGCGTCCCGATATTGTAATACTGTTGCCGGAACACGAAAATGTAAAAAGTTATTTGGAGAAATTAAATATCCACTATCTGGTTGTAAACAATAAAAACATATCGGATATACTGATGTCAATAAAAATAATAGGAGACAGTTGTAATGCTCAAAACCCCGCAAAAAAATTAATTGCCGAATTACGGCATGTTATTTCTTTCGTAAAAGCAAAAACCGAAAATTTAAAACCGGTTAGAACCCTTATTTCTATTGGTCGCAACATAGGCTCGGGTACGTTAAAAAATGTTTACATTGCCGGAAAAAACACATATTTCAACGAATTAATAGAGCTTGCCGGAGGAATAAATGCATTTAATGCAAACAGCACACTTGACTTTCCCTTACTTTCCGCTGAAGGAATAATACATTTAAACCCCGACATAATAATTGATTTGGTACCTAACTTGGAAAAAACCAATCTAACAAAAAAAATTCTGACAGCCGAATGGAACTCTTTGGGAAATATTGATGCAATAAAAAATAAACGGATAACCGTTTTATCAGGAGATTACACCGTTATTCCCGGACCTCGATTTGTACTGTTATTGCAAGATTTGGTAAAAGCAATTCATCCCGAAATTAATATAAGCGAACTTAATTAAAATGGATAAAGTTGTTTTCGATATAAAAAATTTGTCTTTTTCTTTTACAAAAAAGAAGATTCTTAATTCTCTTTCTTTAAAAATTTATGAACACGATTTTTTATCCGTTATTGGACCTAACGGAAGCGGTAAAACAACTTTGTTAAAATGCTTAATCGGTATTAACACCCCTCCGCAAAAAACTGTTCTCTTTAATAATATTCCGATTGAACAATTAAACAGAAAAGAACTTGCACAACAAATAAGTTATGTACCGCAAATAAGTGAACACCTTTTCTCTTTTACTGTAAAAGAATTTCTTTATCTTGCCCGTTATCCGCATTTAAGCAGATTTACATCCACCACGGCAAACGATAAAAAAGAAGTGGAAACAGCTCTTGAGCTTACATCAACCAAACATCTTGCAAACAGAGAATTAAACACCCTAAGCGGAGGTGAACGGCAAATGATTTTTATTGCCGCCGCTATTGCACAAGGGGGTAAAATAATTCTATTGGACGAACCTACAACATTCCTTGACCCAAAACACGAAGAAGATATTTACAAAATTCTTATTAAAATTCACTCGCAATTAAATAAAACAATTGTTGTTGTTACACATAACATCAATAATGCAATTTTATTCAGCAATAAAATTGCAGTAATAAAAGAGGGAAAACTTTTTTATTACGGCTCTGCCGATACCATAGTGCAAGAAAAAACATTGGAAAATGTTTATGAAAAAAAATTTACTTTTATTACTCATCCCGACAATAATAAAAAAATTGTTTTACCGGAGGTAATAAAACAATGACAAAGAAGACCATAATAATTTTATTTACTCTCGGTTCAATCGGTATAGTTTTATTTGCCCCTTTTTTCGGAATGGAAAAAATTTCGTTAAATACAATTTTGCAATTTAACCCGAATAATGTACAAAACAATATCTTTTGGAGAATTAGGGTGCCTCGCGTTCTTATCGCTTTTATTGCCGGTTCAGCTCTGGCTATAGGCGGTATGGTTTTTCAGGCTATGTTCAGAAATTATCTTGCAACCCCTTTTACACTGGGGGTTTCAAGCGGAGCCGCTTTCGGTGCCGCTTTATATATTAAAACGGGTCTTCTTTTTTCGCTTTTCGGAATTGACGGTCAAACTTTTTTTGCTTTTTTCGGTGCATTGCTTTCAATCTTTTTTGTTTATGTTTTATCAATGTTAAAAAAAGGGCTTTCGGTGGGAATAATGCTTTTGGCGGGTGTTGCAATAAACTTTTTCTTTTCCGGTTTTATCCTTTTTATACAATTTATTAGCGACTTTACACACTCGTTTCAAATAATACGTTGGTTAATGGGCGGATTTGAAATAATAGGATATAACGACATATATAATATTCTTCCTTTTACGGTTATCGGCACAATTATTATTATTTTTCTTTCAACCGAATTGAATTTATTAACACTCGGTGAAGATATTGCCATAAGCAGAGGGGTTAATCTACTTAAAACAAAACGAATCCTCTTCTTTGCTACATCATTAATGATAAGCGGTGTTATTTCAATTGTGGGTCCTATCGGTTTTGTCGGAATGATGGTACCACATATTTCGCGATTAGTTTTAAATTCTTCCGACCATCGTAATCTGGTTTTCTTTAATATTGTTTTCGGCGGTGCTTTCCTTGTTTTTTGTGATACACTTTCACGTACATTAATTGCACCTGCGGAAATACCGGTAGGAGTAATTACGGCATTGCTTGGCGGTCCGTTTTTTATTTGGCTTTTGATTAACAACAAAACTCAGAATAATACATTATAAATATCAAAAAAGTTTTTAATTACTAATGTTAATGAATCCGGAAAATAAATTATGACATTAAAAAACAAATTTCCTTTTCGTTTGGGAACATCATCATATATTATTCCCGATGATATTATTCCTAACATTAAATTTTTAGCCGATAAAGTTGACGATGTGGAAATTCTTCTTTTTGAATCGGACGAAATTTCAAATTTGCCCGATTCAAACACGATAAAAGAGATGAAAAGAATTGCGGAAAACAACCAATTAACATATAATATTCACCTTCCTATAGATATTGCTCTTGGTTCCGTTAATGAAACAGTTAGAAAAAAATCATTACAAAAATGTTTACGTGTAATAGATTTAACGGAACCCATTAACCCGCTTGCGTACATTCTGCATCTAACCGGCAATTCAAATATTATGGGTATGGCAACTTCCGAAACCGTAACGGATTGGCTGCCGGCATTAAGAAAATCATTAAGCGAAATTAGCAAAGCAAATATAAACACCGATAAAATTTGTATAGAGACTTTGAAATATCCGTTTTATTATATAGACAATTTACTTAATGAGTTTAATCTTTCCGTTTGTTTGGATATAGGACATATTCAACTTTACAACCATCCGCTTGAAGAATACATTAAAAAATATTTAGATAAAACAAAAGTTATCCATTTGCACGGTGTTTATAACGGAAAAGACCATCTTGATATTTCAAATTTATCACATAAGATTTTAGATTATATCATACAAATACTTAAAAAAAACAAAATGACTAACAGAATATTAACACTTGAAGTTTTTAACGAAACAGATTTAAATACTTCTTTAAATCTTTTAGGAAAATATACAGATGAATAAAATAACCTTTATTACCGGCGGCGCGCGCAGCGGAAAAAGCACCCAGGCCTTAACAATAGCAATGCAATATAAAAAACGCGGCTTTATTGCTACGGCAATTCCGTTCGACAACGAAATGAAAGAAAGAATAAAAAAACACAAAGCGGAAAGAGGAAAAAATTTTATTACAATAGAAGAACCTCTTAATTTGGCTGGAGCAATAACCCTTTTGGAAAAAGATGTGGATATTATTGTAATTGATTGTGTTTCCGTTTGGCTTGGTAATTTGTTATTTAAATACGGTCTCCAAAAAAACGATTTTAAAGAAATAAACTCTTTTTACGAAAGATTAAAAAAATTTAACGGTAATATTATTATAGTTAGTAACGAAGTTGGTTCTGGAATAATTCCGGAAAACAAATCAGCTCGTTATTACAGAGATTTAGCCGGTCTTGTTAATCAAACCATTGCCGGTATTGCGGATGAAGTAATATTTATGATTAGCGGTATTCCTACACAAATAAAAGGAAAAAAATGAACAATTTTGAAAAAAAATTAAAATCAATAAAACCGATTTCAACCGAATATAAAACACAAATACAAAATCACCTAAACTCTCTTACCAAACCTATAGGTAGTTTGGGCAAATTGGAAAATTTTGCAATGAAATTTGCACTCATTAAAAACACCCCTCACCCGGAATTAAAAAAGAAAAGAATTATACTTTTTGCCGCCGATCACGGTGTAACAAAAGAAGGTGTTTCCGCATATCCGAAAGAGGTAACCAAACAAATGGTTTATAATATCCTTAACGGTGGTGCGGCAATAAATGTTTTTGCCGGACATATTGATGCAGATTTAAACGTTGTTGATATAGGTATTGACGGCATGGTTGAACATTCTAATTTATTTAACAGAAAGATAAAAAACGGAACTTCGAATGCCACGGAAAAACCGGCTATGACATTACATGAAGCCGTTAAAGCAATTGAAACGGGAATAGAATTTGCAGAGAGAGCAAAATCGGATAAAATAGATATTATTGCAACCGGCGAAATGGGAATAGGCAATACTACGGCAGCTTCCGCTCTTTTTGCCGCTTTATTACCATGTAATGTAAAAGATATTACAGGTAAAGGTACCGGGATAGACGAAAAAAAATTAAAAAAGAAAGCGGAAGTAATAAAAAAAATGTTAAACAAAAATAATGAAAAATTAACTAATCCCGTAAATACGCTTGCCGCTGTCGGCGGATTGGAAATTGCGGGAATTGTAGGGTTAATAATCGGTGCGGCTGCAAACAGAATTCCCGTTGTTATAGACGGTTTTATCTCTTCTGCCGCCGCATTAACGGCATATAAAATTAATCCTATTATTGAACAATATACTTTTCATAGCCATCTGTCTGCAGAAAAAGGACATAAATTATTTTATAAAGCTCTTAATACCGAACCCGCATTGGATTTAAAAATGCGGCTCGGCGAAGGAACAGGCGCCGCATTAACAATCGGACTTATAGAGGCATCAATAAAAATTTATAATGAAATGGCAACATTCGAATCCGCCGGAGTTTCCAATAATGATTAATGATTTTATTACCGCAATAAGAACTTTAACCCGTATTCCGATTTATGGTAACGATACCGATAATTTTGCTTCTTCTTTGTTCTGGTTTCCCTTGGTCGGTTTTTTACTTGCCGTAATTCTTTTTGCCGTTGCCGTATTGTTTCAATTTTTTTTTAAAATTCAATGGGTTGAAGCCGTTGCTTTTTTTGTGTTGCTCGTTTCCGTAGTAATTACTGGTGCATTACATCTAGACGGTTTTGCCGACTGGGCAGATGCATTGGGTGTTTTGGGAAACAGAGAAAAAATGCTCGCGGTAATGAAAGATTCGAACAACGGGGCTTTCGGTTTAATCGCTATTTTTCTTCTCTTATTGGCCAAGTGGATTGTTTTAGTCAAATTGTTAGAAATTAATCTTTTGTGGTTCGGATTGGCAACGGCTTATGTTTCATCTCGTTCGGCTATGGTATATTTATCATTCTCTTTACCTTATGCGCGTGCAAAAGGCGGAACAGGAAAGGCTTTTGTTGAGGGTGCCGCAAAAAAACATCTCTTAATTTCTTTAATATTATCCATTATTGTTTTATCCCTTTTCGTAAATATATTATCGATTATATTTTTCTTTTCGGGATTTATTATCGCATATTTTTGGAAACGTTGGTGTTTAAAATATCTTGGGGGTATTACGGGTGATTTGCTTGGTGCAGGTTCCGAATTTGTAGAAACAATTCTGTTTTTCTTAATTGTGTTTTTTGCAAATTATTTAAAGAGTTTATTGCTGTAAAAATTTTGTTTTTTTCAATTATTCTGTTTCAACAGAATAAAAGGAAAAAGAATAAGTAGTATTATACTCCCTATAAGAATTCCGGCTCCCACCCCGTAAACATCCGCAAAAACACCCACAAGCAACATAATTATAGCTGAAAAAATTGATGTTAATTGTGATTGAACCGAAAGAATTCCCGCATGAATATTGGCGTTGCTTTTACTTGTTATGTTGGCTACACAAGAGGGTTTTCTTCCGTTTTCTATTGCAAGAATTATGATAAACAATAAAACAACCCAAGTTGAATTAAATGTTTCCATAATTACTCCGCCCAATAAACCTATAATTAAGCCTGTAAATAAAGTGATATTTAAAAATGTTTCCTGCGAAGAAAACTTTTTTTCCAATTTAAATGCCCCTCTGGAAATAAAAGAATTGATAATAAAAATTAGGAAATATATACTTCCTAAAAAAAGAGCTGTTTTTTCTTGTTTGGAAAAGTAATAAAGCGGAACGGAAAGTATAACGGATTTTAAATACGGTTGTATAAAATCTTTTATCGTTTTATAATATCCCGAATAAACCGACGAGTTGATTAACGCTTTTAAAAGTTCTTTATTTTTAAAAGCATTAATAAATCCTACTATAATAATTTTTAATCTCTCACTTACGGAAACGGAAAAAACTCTTTCCTCCCCATTGGTTTTATCTAAAAAGGAAGGGTACGAAAGAACGTTTAACAAATCCAGAAAATACGGGAAAACGGAAAACAAAAAGATAGCATCCAAATTTTTATTGAAGAAAAAAAGCACACCGCCGGCTAAGGAAGATATTGCGCTTCCTATTTGCGACCACGACCGTGTATGTCCGTAATATTCAACTTTATTTTCAATTTGATTTGTAGAACGTAAATAATCTATTATCATCGCTTTATTTATGCCGGAACGGATTGCGTCGCCTAAAGCATACAGAAGCATGGCTAAAAGAAAAATTTTAAATTCCGAATAAGCATAAAAAAGGATAAACGCTATTATGTAAGCTAAAAACGCTGTTGCTAAAGTTTTTTTTCTGCCAAGTGCATCGGCAATAATACCGGATGGTATTTCAAAAACGTTAATTGCTATTTCGCGAACGGAGTATAATATACCTATTTGTAAAAAGGTTATATCTTTACTTAAAAAATAGAGAATAAAAAACGGTTCGAAAAATCTTAAGTTTTTTAAAAATCCGTATAAACAAAATTTATAATATTGTTTATCCTTTATAATCATCGCATGGTTGTCGGTTGGTTTATTTTATATTCTTTTCCGTTTCTTTTTCCAATATTTCGTAATATTGTTTTATCAATTCTTCATAATCTTTAGAATAACCCTCTTCTATTATTTTCATTAACTCATCTTTTATTTTTTTATGTTTCTCGTCTAATTTAAGTTCCTCCGGTGTTTTCCTAAAATAAGTATTTCCCGCTTCCGACTCACGATTTTTTTCAAAATCTCTTTCGTTTATTGATCTTTGTGCATCTAACAATTTTGATAAAATATGCTCTTGACTTTTAATTATACCATCATCAAGTTTCTTTGTATTCATATCGGTAATAACTTCCCGCATTTCTTTTAATATTTGTTCTAAATCCGCAGCAAGTGTTTTTGATTTTCCGTTCTCTTTGCTCTCTTTGTTTAACTGTTCCAACGATTTTCTTATTAATTCTTGTTGTTGTGCTAATCTTTGCATTTCCGCTTGTTGCATAGGGGTTAATTTGCCTTGCTTTAATTGTTTTGTTAGCTGATTCAACTGCATTTGTTGTTGAGATAGTTTTTGCATTTGTTGCATCAGAGACATCATTCCGCCTCCTTTGCCGCCGTTCATCATTTGTTCCATATTTCCTTTTATCATTGTCGCGGCTTCGTTTAAATATTTCATTGCTCCTCTTTGACTGTAAACCGCAAGGGAACTGTTTCCGTTCTGCATTGCCTGCATTGCGTTTTTCATTTCGCGTTGCGCATTGCCCAGGGCTTTGCCCATTTCGGGAGTAACGGCAAATGTTTTTTGTGAAAGTTCGGACAATTGTTTTAATATTTTTTGTAAACCTTCCGAGATGTTTTGTTGCTTTTGAAGTTGTTTAATATCGTTTTTATCTGCGTTGCTTGCCGATTCATTTTTTAATTTTTCTTCTTCTTTTGAAAGTGATATTATATCATTTAAACTTTTCATCATATCAAACATTACTTGCAATTGATTTTGCCGTTGCATTTGTTGTTGCATTTGTTCCATATCTTGTTGTAACTGTTTCATGTTTGATGATATTTGCCGCATCATTTCTTGAGATTGTTGTAATTGATTTTGCCGCATCATTTCTTGAGATTGTTTTGCCAGTCTCTGATTGTTTTGTTTTTTTATCTCTTCTTGTATTTTATTCATTGTGTCATTCGGCATATCACTAAACTCTTTCATCTTTTCTTGCAGTTGTAGCATCTCTTTTTGAAGTTCATTAAGCCTGTTACTTATTTCTTTATTTCTTTTAATTAATTCTTCTTTATTCTGTTTAGCTTCTTTTTCACTCAGTTTTTTTTGTAATTTTTCGCTCTCTTTTTTCAGCTGTTCGGTCCTTTTTATTATTTCGTTTGTTTTTTGTTCAATCCGTATTCTTTTTAATAAATTAATTGTCCGTTCCAAGCTTTTTTTAAATGCTTCCTCTTCAAATTTCATTTGCTCAAGTGTTTGTTGCGCTTTATCTCTATTCATATTTTGCAATTGTTGTTGTAAACGCTCCATAGCTTTTTTCATCTCTTCGTTGTTCATTTCGTTTAACAACTTTTGCAATTCATTATATTTTTGTAATGTTTCTTTTGAAAGAAGATTATTATTACTCAGGTTCTTTTTTGATTTTTCTATTTTATTTTGGGCTTGTTTTATTTTCTTTTGCAATTCTTTGAATTGTTTTGCTGTTTCTTCTATTTTGTTTTTTTCTTCCCAAGTTATTTTTTTATCATCTTTTTTTAATTCGTTACTTAGTTTTTCCATTTTTTCTTTAAGTTTTTCAGCCTCCTTTAATGTTTTTTTCAATTCTGCATCGGCTTTGTTTTGTTCCTTGTCGGAAGATTTTATTATTTCTTCCAATGTAGGAACACGAAGTTGAAAAAGTTTTGATTTTACAGATTTCGGACCGTTAACAACATCGTTATCAAATAACTCAAAGTAAAACGAAAGAATATCGCCCGCCGTTAACATTCGTTGTGTCAAGTTCCATGTATAAAAAACCTTCTGTTTTTTCTCTTTTTTATTAACGGGAATTGTTTGTGTTGTAAAAATTTTTTCGGGTTCTCCGAATTTTGTTGAAATTAATTTATGGCGTATAACAAGATTGGAAATTCCGTAATCATCTTTTATTTCCAGTATTGTAGCAACCTTTTCTGTTTTTGTTAAATTAATATCTTCTTCCGGTTTTATAATTTTCATCATCGGAAATTCATCAATTATTTTTTTTACGGAATAAGTTATCGGATTTTTATTTTTGTTTCCCGCTGTATCTGTAATAAGGATAAAATAATTTATATCCTTTATTACCTTAATTTCTCCTTTTGCTTTATTGTTTTCGATTGTCAGTTTAGTTTTACTGTTATCATCAAAACAAAGAGCTCCGTCGCTAAGTATTTTATCTGAAACAATATTAAACATAATGCGGCTGCCCGCTAATGCAAAAATATTGCCGTTATCTTTTTGATATATGGTTTCTAATTTTGAATATACCGGCGGTATTATTTTTATATCTAAGTTACTTACTATCGGCGGGTTTATTACTTTTATTTCAAATTTTTTACTCTTTGAATTTTCCGCCGTAATATAATATTTAGTTGTTGCCATAAGGGCTTTAAAAGTGTGAAAATAAAAAGTTGTATCGGTAAAAAGATGTTTCTTTCTGAATACAGGATTTTCGTCATCTTTAATAAAAAGCGTTATAAATTCAGGTTCGGAATTTCCTTTTACAATTATTTTAATGTTAACATCGTTCCCTTTTACAACGGTTATATTACCGGGAATTACGGAAAAAGAATATTTTTGAGGAACTGAATATTTGCAAGAATAGTTAATTATTCTTTCCGCCGCTTTCTTCATTCCGCCAAAAAATGTAAATAAAAAAAACATTGATATTATTGACGCAAAAGCAAGTATTCCTATTTTTTTCAGTACTTTAAATGAAATTCCGGAGTTAAAATTCAGTTTGTCCGCTTTTTTTAAATTTGCTGTTATTGCCGCATTTTTTAATTCGGTTCCGTCCTTTTTATTGTTATATAATTGAAGTGCATTAAGAAGACTGTCTTTTAATTCGGGAAAAAGTTTTCCTACAAAAGCGGATAGTTTTTCATAATCGGTTTCTTTTAATTTTTTAAAAAGTTTACTTGCCGGAAAAAACAAAAAGAGAAGAGTAAAGACTCCGGTAAAACTTAACCACAAATAAAATAGTACTCTTCTTTCCGTAATTGAGTTGAATCCGGATAATTCAATAAAAACAACAATTAGAGATATAAGAAAAAACAAAACTGTTAACAACAATATACCGTTGAGCAGTTCTATCAAGCAGATTTTTTTATATAAAGATGTTAATCTTTTTTTTATATTTTTTATTTTTTTTTCGGTTTCCGTCATGGTTAGTTTGTTTCACCGGATAGTGAATATATAACAATATTAGTTCCAAACCTTAATGCTTCTTCTCTTTTATTTTCCGGATCTTGATGAACTTCTTTATCTGCCCAGCCGTCACTTGGGTTACTCTCGTATGTATAATAAACCGCTAATCTTTTTCCCATAAACAGACCGAAACCTTGCGGCGGTTTATTGTTGTGTTTATGTGTTTTAGGCGGTCCATATTCAAAGTTGTATAGTATATGGTATATTTTGTGTTCAAATGGTAGTTCGGAAAAATTTTGATTCGGAAAAATTTTTTTAAATTCTCTTCTAACTGCTTTGTCTATCCCATAATCATCATCAACATATATAAATCCTCCTCTTTCCAAATATTTTTTTAATCTTTTTACCTCCGTATCGGAAAAAAGAATGTTACCGTGGCCGGTAATGAAAAGGAAGGGATAATTAAAAATATCGTCGCTTGCCACATCAACAAAAACATATTTAGGATTTGTTTTAACTGTGGTTTTTTCCTCAATAAATTTAAGTAAATTTACTTCTGCGGAAGGATCATTATACCAATCTCCTCCTCCTCCGTATTTTAATCTGGCAATAACAAAACCGTTTGTTGTTTGTGTATAAGTGTTTCCGTAAATAAAAATAAAAAGGAGCAATATTTTAAAAATTTTCTTTGGCATAATTTATTTGTTTATTTTTACTCTTAGTACCTTTAACAAATTTTCCGTTTTTTCGTTTTCTTTTTTCAGTTTCGCTTCAAAGTTATTTAATTCTCTTCGTTTAGGGTAATTTTTACGTAACATATCAAAATATTTATCTTTTTCCGCATCTTTTTTGTTTATAATTTCTCTTAATTTTTTATCATCTTCAATTATTTTATATGATTTTTCGAACAATTTTTTTAAAATTATATTATAATCGTCATTTTCCTCTATAGTT
>Ga0256914_1001287_pt1 | contig 23208 bp, 21 predicted proteins | sample HulkmetaG_FD_191571 | JGI IMG/M metagenome (GOLD analysis project Ga0256914, IMG submission 191571) | Hydrothermal chimney microbial communities from Main Endeavour vent field at the Juan de Fuca Ridge, Pacific Ocean - Hulk | ecosystem: Environmental > Aquatic > Marine > Hydrothermal vents ... | reverse complement strand
CTCAAAAAATTATAAAGGACCTGGTAAAAGCGGAAAAAATACCCCTAAAAAGGATGGAAAAATCCTTAAAGGAGTATAAAGATAAAAAGAAAATATGGCAGGATATTAACAGAAAATTATCAACTCTAAGAGACGATGCGAAAGCTTTATACGGATTTGATAACCCCTTCAATCAAAAGGTAGCAAAATCCTCCGATGATACGGTCCTTACAGCTACGGCGGAGAGAACCGCTCTCACGGAAGAAAAAAAAATATTGGTTAAGCAGATAGCTCAAGCAGATAGGTTCAAATCCAACTCGTTGAACAAAGACTTCAAAGTACCGGCAGGCAAGTACACATTTAGAATCGGCGAAAAGAAGGTTTCATTTGAGTTTACAGGGGGATCTTTAGAGCAATTTGCAAACAAGATAACCAAGAGAGGAAGAGGGGTATTAAAGGCTACTGTTATTAAAGACACTCCCGATACCTATGTAATAGCAATCGAATCTTTAAAAACTGGCACTAAAAATAAACTTATTTTCGAAGACAAGGCTATCGATTTTGCTCTAAAAGCGGGAATACTTGAGCAGACGAACACCACGGAGAGAGACATAGGTATAAACAAATATTCCATTCAGGAATGGACAAAAAAGCTAGAGTCAAATTCTTTTTCTCTCTCCGACGGAACACTAACCCTAAACCCCGGTAGTGAACTAAGAATTCCAGTAAAACCTCCGTTTAAAGTAAATAAAAATATTGTACTAGAAATCAAAGTAAAGACAGAAATGCTCCCCCAAAAACCCCAGAAGGAGATAAAGCCACCACCAGGACCAACCCTACCCCCTGCCGGGAGGGTTGAGTTTAAAGGAATTGAAATCAAAAACGAGGAGTTTAAGGTTCCCCTGCCGGAATGGCATCCCCCAAAACCACCAGAAAATATAACTGATATGAACGTGTTGTACATACAGTCAAAAGGTAAAACAATACCTCTAAAACCCATAGAGGATTCTAAAGATTTCAAGACCTATAGGATTGACGTCGGCTCACTTGGTATCGACTCTATCAATTCCATTAATCTGAGGAACAGAAACACCTACCGGAAAATTTCCATAAGAGAGATAAAACTCTTTGACAAAACAGCACGAGGAAAGTATAAACCTCTCCACCCCATCTCTGAAGCCGCCAATGCAAAACTTGAAATAGATGGTATAAACGTTGAAAGGCCCTCAAATACAATCAATGACCTCATACCGGGAGTAAAGCTAAATCTAATCTCCGCAAGTAACAAACCGGTTAATCTTAAGATCGAAGTAGATAAAGATGCAATAAAAAATTCAATAATAAAACTTATAGGACACTATAATCAGGTAATAACGGAAATAGATGTTGTATCAAGAAAGGATGAAAGTATAATTGAGGACGCTAAATATCTCTCCGACGAAGAGAGAGCAAAGTATAAAAAAGAGTTAGGGGCTTTAATGGGAGACATCTCCATACTCCAGCTGAAATCGAAACTTCAATCAATCATGATGAATCCGTATAAAACAGAGGGGGGAAGAGAGCTCTCCTTACTCGCACAGATAGGTATATCTACCGACACGAGAAAACCCGGAAGCGCAGTAACGCTTGATAGAACACGGTTAAGAGGTTATCTTGAAATAGATGAAGACAAACTGGACGAGGCGTTGAATGAGCACCCCAAATGGGTTAAAGAATTATTCGGTTATGATACCGACGGAGATCTCGTTGTAGACAGTGGGATAGCCTACTCACTCGACAGAGAACTTAAAGCATACGTCCAAACTGGAGGAATAATAGCGATACGCCTGGACAACTTAGATCATCAAATCTCCAGGAAGAATCGGGATATAGAGTCCTTCAATCAACATTTAGCAGATTACGAACGGGAGCTAAAAGACAAATTCGGAAGGATGGAGGGTATGCTGGATACCCTTCAGGAAAACGCAAAGGCTCTCCAGAACTTAAAAAGGAGTAACGGGCAACAACAATGAAACTATTAATAAATAATCAGAATGTAAACTTCACTCTAGAAAATGAAAAAAATCTCGGCGATGTAGTAGCGGGAATAAATAAGTGGCTCAAGGGATCCGGATTTAATATAACGGACCTTAGAATAGACGATGAACCTCTCAATCTTGAAGAGAAAGAAACCTGGCAGGGAAGAAGCATAGACTCAATAGACACATTATATGTTAATGTAAAACACATAACAGAGCTCAGAATTGCCAATCTCGAAACAGTTCTTCAATACTTAAATCTCCTAAAAAAGGCAATCCAGGACGAAAACAGGGCCCTTTACTCCGAGCTTGTACCGGGTTTCCCCTTTATGCTTGAAAGTTTAAAAAATAATTTCCTTATAGAAACAAATAATGTAGAATCAGATACCTTTCCTGGAAATGAAATTCTACATCCGATCCCAATAGAAAAAATAAACCAACTCGAAGAGCAAGAAAAAAGCGAATATCTGAAACGCATTAAGATAATAGAAGAGTCCCTTGTAACCGCCATAAGAGATATTGAAAATCCAAAAGAGAGCCTAAACACCCTAACAGAGGAGCTAAAAAAAGCCTCCGAGGGCATCAGCGAGGTTTCCATTCTTTTGCAAACAGGAAGAGACAGAGAAGCAATGGGGAACATCATAAAATTTTCCAATCTCACGGGGAGACTGTTCAGGATACTATCCTCTCTAAGCAGCTCGGGAGTGGTCAATATAAACGAGCTAAAAATTGGGAACAAAAGCAGTAAAGAATTTTACGAAGAATTAAACAGCAACCTCAAGGAATTAATTGAGGCCTTCAAAACAAATGATTCTGTACTGATAGGTGATCTTTTAGAGTATGAAATTGCCCCCCGAATAGAGATGCTCATTGCCCTCGCGAGAGAAATACAGATATCTTAAGAGGTAAAATATGTCCATTTTACAGAGCATGATTCTTTTACAAACAAAGTACAAATTCCTTGCTACCCCGGATAAAACCTCCATAATAATATTTGCTATAGTAATAGCGGGTTTCATCGCCCTACTCGTCATCGGAAGTATAACCTCAAGCAGGAAATCCGCCAAAACCCCCACCGAAAGACGGAGATACAGCAGACATCTCTTTAAACAAATGGGAAAAAGTATGGGACTGTCCAAAACACATATAGAATATCTTGAACACCTGGTGAAAGCGACCAAAGTAAGACAACCGATGCTCGTCTTTACGAGTGCCGGATTGCTGGATGATGTCTTAAAGAAGGGTTTGTACTCACTTCAGAATCGTTCCAACATAACGGACGAACAGCGTGAAAGAGAGACAAGTCTAATATTCGAAATAAAACAGTTAATCGAAAAAAACTCTAAAAAGAAAATAGGGATAAAAACCTCTCACTTTATTAAACCGGGACAGATAATAGAATTCTCCCCCGAACAGGGAGGAACATACCCCAGCAAGGTACTCTCCAACCTGAAAGATATGTTAGCCTGCCTTGTTCCCAGAGACGGAGCAGGTAACGAGCTCCGCTGGAAACGAGGAACAAAACTCAGGGTAAGTTTTTGGCGAGATAATGATGCAGGATACTCATTTTTTACAAAAGTTTTAGGATACAACGTGGTTAAGGGACTCCCCGCCGTTTTTATCCAACACTCCAAAACTCTCAGAAGGGAACAGAAGAGACGGTTTAAGAGAAAAATTTTAGAAAGACCTTGCTTCTTTTACCCTATAAGCATCGTCGAAGTAGGTGCCGGTAGAAAAAAGACAAAACGTGCCGTTATTCACAACAACCGCAAATCACTTGGGACCGTCATAGATATCTCGGCGGGGGGATGCAGCATAAGAAGTCTAACTCCCCTTCAACGGGGGAGTCTTATAAAGGTTGATTTTGAGATAGAAAGGAACACCCCGATAATAGCATTCGGGAAGGTAAGAAGGGTAAGAACGGAAAAAACCAAGGGGGGAATTATGCACATAATGTTCACACGGGTCTCAAGGAGAAACCTTAATCAGATCTACACATATGTTTACGACTTTAACATTCCGTTGGTCTCGACAAAGGTATAAATAATTATAAGTTGACCCCTTGCCCTTTTTCGCCTATATTATCGTTGTAATTCAAATTACTACAGTTTAGGAACAGCAAAACGTAAAAGTAACTATGCAGAAGATAATAAGTAGCAGCCGTGAAGAGACCCTAAAAGTAGGGGAAGCAATAGGAAAAAAATTAAAAAAGGGTGATATCATATCGCTTACCGGTCCTCTCGGAGCGGGCAAAACCGTGATAATAAAGGGCATTGCAAAATCTCTCAATATAGAAGAGGAGATAACAAGTCCAAGTTTTACAATAATTTCCCAATACAATGGTAGGCTCAAGTTATACCATATTGATCTCTATAGAATTGATAACATTTTAGAGATTGAAGATTTGGGCTTTGAAGAAATTCTCTATAGCGATGGCGTTACTGCGATCGAATGGGGAGAAAAAGCAGAATCTCTTCTACCAGACGAGACCATAAAAATTTCCATAAACATTGGTCAAAACCAAACACGGGAGATTATCTTGAACAGGGTTATAATATGAACATCCTTGCAATTGATACATCAACCGAAAACTTAGAAATAGCACTTAAAACAGAAAAGGGATCCTTATCTTTCACTCTCAAAATGGGGTTAAGACACTCCGTTACACTACTCCCATGGATCGAAAAATTATTAGATGAAGCCGAAATATCACCTAAGAATATCAACTTGATAGTATGCGCTCTGGGTCCGGGTTCTTTTACAGGCCTAAGAATTGGACTCGCCACAGCAAAGGGGATAGCCATGGGTAACGGAGCTTCTATCATAGGCATACCCACCCTCGATTTCATGGCCAACCACTTCGATTTTTTCGATGGATGTGTTATTCCCGTAATCAATGCCAAAAAACAAAGATTTTATAGCGCTGTGTACGCCAATGGCAAAAGAGAATCGGACTATTTGGACATACCTCGGGAGGCATTTCCAAAATATATAAAAAATTATCAGAAGGTTCTATTTACGGGTCCTGCCGGAGGGACAATTTATAACTTCTTTGATAGAAATTTTCCCGAAATGAGAAATTCTATCTTTTATTCTCAGCCATCATTCTCTTCTCCCTTTTCCTTATTGGAATTGGGAGAAAAAAGGTATAATATCAATGGTGGGGATAGAATCGAAAATCTTGTTCCCCTCTATTTACGAAAAAGTGAAGCAGAAATTAAAAAGTTCGGAGAAAGCAAAAATGTCAGGTGATGAACTTCAAGAAGTCGAAGAACTGGAAGAATTAGAAGAGTTAGAGGAAGTATCAGAGTTAGAAAATGTAACATTTACTCTCCAAGACACGAGTACCAAAATATGGAGCGAGAGTTACAAGAAAAGCCCCTCGCCATCCATACTATTGGACAAAAACCTTCAAATCATATGGAAAAACGAGGCTTTTGATGAACTATTTGGTGATACCGAGAGATGTATAGGGATGACCCTTGCCACTTATCATTCCAATTTTCTAAACCAGAACACGCTAAAGGAAATTATAAAATCTCTAAACTCAAAAGAGAGAGGATTTAGTTGGTATGGTAAAATAGAGAGAAAAAACAAAGAACAACTCTCCGTTATAACAAAACTTTTAATTGTCCCACTATTCTCCTCCGATGAAAATGGCGAAAAACCAATAGCCTTCGGATGCATCTACAACGATATAAGCGGAGAATACCGAGAACTTCTAAAGAACACCTTCAAGAGTTTACTAGAGGCAGCAAGGCTTAAGGATAACGACACAGGAAATCACATTGAAAGGGTAAACAGGTATTCCAAAAAACTCGCCGAAACACTTCTTAACAATCAGGAGTACCCACAGGTAGACAATGAATTCATTCAAAACATAGGGTATCTTGCAGCCATGCACGACGTTGGCAAAATCGGAACACCTGATGATATTCTCAATAAAAAGGGCCCGCTCGAAGACTGGGAGTGGGAAATAATGAAAGAACATACAATAAACGGTGCCTATATCCTGAGTACCTATCCCAATCCAATGGCAAGAGAAATAGCCCTTAGACACCATGAGTGGTGGAATGGTAACGGCTATCCACATGGCTTAACGGGAGAGTTTATACCCCTAAGTGCAAGAATTGTAACTATTGCGGATGTTTACGATGCTCTCAGGATGGAGAGGACATATAAAAAATCCTTTCCCCATACCAAGGCACGCGACATTATCATCGAGGAAAAAGGAACCCATTTCGATCCCAAGTTGGTAGATAAATTTCTCGAAATTGAGGAAGAGTTTAAAAATATCTTTGATACTTTAAATGATTAGGCATTCTATAGACACTTCTACATTTAGCATTACCGATCTCTATTTTGTTTTACCTCGCCGTCGTGCTTCTTATTCAACCCCTTCCCCTTATCTAATAAATTCTCAAGCGGGAAAACTGACTCTGGTCTGGACTTCACAGCCTCAATATTCTCCTGTTGTATTGCTCTATAAACCTCTTGTCTATAAACTTTTATATTCTTAGGGGCCTTTATTCCGAGTTTCACCTGATCACCCCTGATATCTACAATAGATATCTCTATTTGATCCCCTATCATTATACTCTCATTTAACTTTCGCGTAAGTATCAGCATATTACGTTCCCTGCCTTACCGCCGATAATTCCTCAAGAATCCTATGCCGCACCTTCCATTTTGGATTGGTACTTATTGACTGACGTCCAACCCGCGTTCGTTTATTTATTATTATAGGCCCCTGAAGATTTGCCGTCATATTGGAAGTATTCTCTGGAATAGTCACTATAGCAAAATCAAGTATATCATCTTTAGATTCTATCCCTATCTCTCTTAATTCCTCCTCATCTACCTCAAGCTCATAGTCCGGCCGAAAAATTCTTGGATCAATCAGAACAAATGCAATCTCAACAACATCCATAGATTGAAGCCAATAGAAAGGTTGCTGACGAGCATCCAATAGCACATAGTCTTTAAGACTCTCAAATCCCAATATTCCATAGGGAAAGAATATCCTCTGCCTATCATCCACTTCAATAAGCCCATAAGGTTTCGTATTTACCTTCATTATCTTACCTCAAATCTACCTCAAAAAATCAAGCAGGGTTGGCCGTAATACCCTTGCCGCAGTCTGCAGAGCAGCCTGGTGCGCATATTCAAGCATCTTAAGATTGGTAATTGCCTCGGTAATATCAAGATCCACCTCCTTAGAATCCATGTTCACAAAGTCCGGTATAATACTGTTAAGTCGTTTAAAGGTGATCTGCAATCTTGAATCCTTCGCACCTATATCCGCAATCGTAGAGGTTAAACTGTCTATCGCACTATCTATACCTTGAAGTCCAGATCCTCCCACCTCCTCATAATTTCCCTGATAGAGACTATCCCTAAGCCTGATTATCATGTCAAATATAGAACCACCAAACACATCTGCCGATTTAGCATAGTTTAACGGGGGGCGCGCATTGTTTGCAGAAACTATCCCCAAATCCTTCAATACATTGCCATTACCAACATCCTCCACCCATATCTCGTGGGGATAGGTAGATTGAAGAACCAGTGCATTTCTTACAGGATCCAGTTTAGCCTTAACAGGAGCTGCTGAATCGTTAATCTTGCTGATTATGGCGTATATATTATCCCCCTTCTTTATATCAATATTGACCCCATCAATCCTTATAGACGAGTTTTGGGGAGCCCGATAATTCCTTGCATCGACATTAGAGTATATTATCTGATCCTCTGCCCAGAAGGCCTGGTTGCCCGGTATATTAACACTTTCAAAGGCAAACTTTGATATCTCTCCCTCGTTTTCCCCGATATTTCCTATATAATCCACAGAGGTAATTACCTGGCCTTTAGCCCCAGCTACATTACCGGTCGTTACCCTAAAGGCATCATTGTTTATCATATACCCACCAAATAGGCTCTTTCCATCGGCACCTTTAGCATTGGCTATATCAATGAAAGCCTTTAACAACTCGTTAACCTCGTCCCCTATATAGGCCATCTGACTCTTATTCAGGGTTCCATTTGCCCCTTGAACAGCCAATTCCCTAATTCTTTGAAGTATATCCAATCCGCTCCTTAAATTTCCTTCTATAATTGAGAGATTGCCCCTCATCGTTTCGATATTTTTTGTGTAACGTTTGAGTCGCGTTATATCCGACTTAAACCTTGTCGATTTCGCCGCAGCAAGGGGGTCGTCACGAAGATTTTTTATTCGCGTCTGAGCGGCTATCTTGTTATTCATCTGATTCATTAGCCACTCCCGATACCGGGTATAGAACATACTGTCATAGCTCGGCATATTAGTACTTATTCGCTTCATATCCTACTAAACCCCCATTCTGTTGATTATAGTATCCAGCATCTTATCAACCTCATTCACAAATCTTGCGGCAGCGGCATAGCCGTGTTGATACTTAATCATATTTGCTATCTCTTCATCAATATTAACGCCCGAGATAGAGTCTCTTTGATCCTTAAGTTCTTTCATCACAAGCTCTTCGGTTTTCATGGAATTCTGGGCCTGTTGTCCTCTCAATCCTATCGAGGCCACAACCTGACTAAAGTAATCGTCAAAGTTGTTTATCAATCCTATCATCACAGGTTGATTCCGCAGTTTGGCAATAGCCAAAGCGGCTCTCCCGTCCCCCAGACCTTCCGAGCGTCCGTTAAATCCAAAAGCAGAAACAACATTCCCAGGATCCTTTAATATCTTTTCATTTATGCCTATCCATCCAGCAGGATGGCTCAAAGGGGCAACAGCAAAATCTGCTTTGTTTCTAAGCTGCAAAACCGCATCCGGGCTCTGCCAGTCAAACGCCCCTGTATTGTCCGAGGCCTTTAGCATTCCGGCATATCCCACAAGAAACTGACCAGAATCCTCAACGTGTCTTATAACAAAATCTGGATTCCCCTCCCTAGAGGCAGGCACACCTTTAAGGGAGAGATGCCCAGCAAAATCCAACGAGGCGGAAATCTCCGCTCCGGAGAGATTAATCCTCTTAATTACCTCCTCCACGGTATCATTGGGATAATAGTTCACCTTAATATTCCCGTCAGGCCCCGAGAGGGTTAAAGTACCCCTAAGACCAATTTCATCTTTTAATTTAAGTCTGTTACCCCCCGTTACCCGAAAAATATAGGAGGAATCGTATTTACCATCCCCGTTTCTATCGTAATTTCCGGAGATGTTATTTATAATTGGATACTCCACAAAAAAATTAATACCCGTAGTATTGTTAAGCCCATAGCCTCTCTTATGGATATCATTAACCATATCTATAAAATTAACGGTCATAAGATCAAGTTTTTGAATCTCCCCCTTTGCATCGACATCTCTCAATTCAACGAGCGATGCTAACTTTCCACCTTGAAAATATACCCTTTGACCACCATTTTTCCACACTACGTCGGAGTATCCCTCATTATCGGGATTGGGTTTAACATCCAACTCCTCGTAATGCTGACCCTGAATGATATGGTAACCACCCGAATCTATAGAAAACTCGTCCGGATCTCTCCTGTTAACGGTGATATTCATTATCGAAGAAAGTTTTTCTACAAGAATATCCCTCCTATCAAGAAGATCGTTTGGTTCGTCCCCCATGGCCTTTATCTTAACAATCTCACCGTTTAATTCCGCAATTTGCTTGATAATAGCATTCGCCTGTTTCACAGTGCCAACAATATCGTCCTCAAGCATATCGCGTATCTCTCTAAGCCTAGAATACCTCGAGTGAATCGCATCCATAAGGCTTTTCCCTCGTTCCAGGACTGCCTCTCTCGGCGCCATTTCCGAGGGATGCAAAGAGAGCTCCTGCCACGACTCCCAAAACTTATCCATCAACGCCCGGACTGAAAGATCACTTGGCTCATTGTACACCTGTTCCATCATCAGGATATACTTGTCACGCTCCGACCAATATGCAACTCCATTATTCTCTGCAACAATTCTATTTTCCAACAGAAGGTCTTTCACCCGGGCAATTCTATCTATTTGAACACCCTGTCCTATCTGACCGGGTGTTTCCTCTCTATTCAGCCCGGGGTAGTAAAGAGGATCCGCAGGCCCCATTTCCACCCTCTGCCTACTGTAACCCTCGACATTAGCATTGCTAAGGTTATGTCCAACCGTATAGAGTCCCTCGGTATGCGTTATTAAACTGCGTTTCCCTATTTCTATCCCTGCAAATGTTGATTGCACCTCTTCCTCCTTGGTTGTCCCCTTCCCAATATCACAAATTCCAATCTTTTATTTTATAAACTCTTATTTACAACAAAGGATTCTTCAAAATAACCCTTCGCTTTCCCGTCATGGGAATATATCTTGCCCTTCCTATGGGGAAAAATCTCTGTGAGAATTTCATTCATTGAATCAGAGAGAACTCGAAAAAGATAACCCAACCTACCGGTAGAACTTTTGACCTTTAAAACTCCAAGTTTAAGCTCGGTATGTATTCTTATAAGTTCATCCTCAGTTTCTTTCTCAAAAAACTTAACCACCTCATTAAAAGACCTATCGAGAGGCACACCAAGAAGACTTCTGAGAGCGGCAAAGTATCTGTCTCGCCTTTTATCCGCCATCTCTATATCAAGACTTATCTTTTTAAGTGCATTAAGCCTCTTCTCTAACTCACTCCATTTCTTAGACTTAACAGCCTCCTGAAGTTTTTCTTCCAACTCAAAAAAGCGATTCATTAGCTGTATCTCTATAAGCATCTCATCCTTCAACTTATTTACAAGGATATCTCTCTCCATAACTCTGTTACTACTCATTTGCTATACTCCTATTTCCATTTTCGGAAGGAGGAGAAAGAGGGATTAACCTAAATAAATTATTTTGCCATTCAGAGGAGGGAAATAATCCTATCCAGAATTTCTTTAAAAGTCGGTTTTAAATTATCACAGAAATCAACAGGGGTAAGATTTTGAGATATAGCCTCCACTACACACCTCTCAAACGGGATCTTTCCAAGAATAGGTATACTTTTTTCTTCCGCTAACTGTTCAATCCTGCGAGAATTTTCCAGATTTAGATCGTATTTGTTTATTACTATTGCAACTGGCACCTCGAAATGCCTGCTTAAATCATACACCCTATCAAGATCGTGCATCCCGGAAAAGGTAGGCTCCGTTACCACAACGGCAAGGGTAGCACCGGAAAGAGCAGAGGTAACAGGACATCCGATTCCCGGAGGCCCATCAATAAGAATGTATGGGATTGAATGCTCCCGTGCAATATTATGTGCCTGCACTTTTACCATCGTAACAAGGTTGCCTGAATTTTCCGCTCCTGGTTTTAGTTTTGCGTGGACCATCGTTCCATAATCCGTGTCCGAGACAAACCAATCTCCCACAACCTGTTGTTCCATAGTTATGGCATCGGCAGGACATGCCAATTTGCAGTAAGTACAACCATCGCAACTATAGGGGTCTATCTCATAATTCTCATCCTCAACGTAGACCGCATCAAATCTACAAACTTGTTTGCATATACTACAGTTAACACATTTATCACGATTAATCACAGCAACAAACTTACCCTTAAAAGGAGTGGTCTTCTTAACATAAGGGTTAAGGAGTAAAAACATGTCAGCAGCATCAACATCCGCATCACATATAACCTTATTCTTCAATAATTTGGAGAGAGAACCCGTAAGGGTTGTCTTTCCGGTTCCTCCCTTCCCACTAAGTATCACTATCTCTTTCGCCCGATTCATAGTCACCCACTCTACTTTTAATGTATTCTACTACTTCTTTAAATCTATTCACAAAGGAGGGATCGACATCCACAAGAGGAACTCCCTCTGAATAGGCCTCTGCAATATCCCTTCTAAAGGGAACCTCTAAAAGGATTTCTACCCCATGCTCCTTTGCAAACTCTCTTGCAGAGGTATTACTATCCTCATGCTTATTTACAACTATCCCATGGGGCTTTTTCAACTCCCTTACAACCTCAAGGGCAAGTCCCAAATCATTGAGCCCAAAGGGGGTTGGCTCTGTCACAAGAATAACAAAATTGGCGTCTTTAACTGTTTCCACCACAGGACAAGAGGTACCGGGTGGAGAATCGATAAAAATTAACTCATTATCAGGATAATACTTTTTCATCCCACTCAAAAGAGGCACAGAAGAGGGTACCCCGATATCCAGTATCCCCTCCACAAAGCTTCCACCATTGCCAATTTTTATAGTACCAATCTCTCGTGGTACCTCCACAATGGCTCCCCGTGCAGGACATACGAAGTTACAGACACCACAACTATGGCAAAGCTCTTCAAAAAAAAGAACTTTTTTTGCCTGCGGGATAACAGAAATAGCGTTATACACACATGCCTCTGCACACTTTCCGCAAAATGTACAGATGTTAAGATCAAATTTGGGAATCGGTACCGTATACCTTAACTCTCTTTCGACTCTGGGTTTTATAAATATTGCTCCGTTCGGCTCTTCCACGTCCATATCGACATAGGCAGACCCCTTGTTGGAAAGGGCAAGTGCCGTAGAGATTAGGGTTTTACCCGTTCCCCCCTTACCAGATGCAATGGCAATTTTCATGATTTCTCTTACAAATCTCTAAAGATTATGGGCTTCCTTAAAGGCCTTAATCGCATCTTTAATCTTTCCCTGAAAAGTGAATACCTCTATCCCCGCCTCTTTAAGGGCATTTGTTGCATTGGGACCTGTATGGGGGCCAATTGCAGCCTCATATCCCTTTTCTGCAATATAATTAGAAACCTTAACGCCCACACCACCCATTCCGTCCTTATAGGGATTGTCAACAGCCTCTATAATCTCATCATTATCGGTATCATATCCCATCAGAACATCACACCTGGCAAATCTAGCCGCCACATTGGCCTCGACATCCTTTCCCTCTGCAGCTATAAAAATTTTCATATTAGACCCCCTATATAGAAAATCTTCAACAAATGCATCAGATTAATTTACGAATATTTACCATATTCGACAACAAAAAATCCTCAATTTTTATCGAACTTTTCCCAAACACGTAAAGCTACAAAAACACCCACGGCCATTAGAGCTAAGCCGTGGGTAGAGAAACACATATTTTCGCACCTCTCCTACTTTACCTTAGCCATCGCATTCTGGGCGGCTACAATAAAGGGATATATGGTAGGAGCCGCCGTTAACATCGGGTGAGTTCCAACCTGAAGGGTAAACAATTCGCATCCTGGAATTCCCTGCTGTATCGCAAGGCCTATGACGTTAATCAACTCTCCAACCTCGGCACCACCTGCAACCTGCCCACCGAGAAGAATCCCGGACCTCTTAGAAAATATTAATTTTACCTTAGTGGGCATTGAACCAGGAAGATTCCCTGGGTGCCTATTGGCAGCCTCTGCCTCACCGGTTACTATCTCATAACCCTGTTCGAGTGCCCTTTTTTCTGTTAAACCTGCAGCAGCAAGGGCAACATTTCCGACCTTCGTAGAGAATATTGCAATAGTTCCCTTGTTCTCCCTTATAACCTGTATCCTAAACAAATTTACTCCGGCAATTCTTGCCTCGGCTGTAGCGGTTGAGGCAAGCATTACAGGAACCCTTTCTCTCGTGTAGAAATCTCTCTTCTCGGCACAGTCACCAACCGCGAAAATATCTCGATTTGAGGTTCGCATGTACTCATCCACCCATATACCACCGGACTTACTAATATCAAGCCCAGCCTTTTTCGCAAGCTCAACATTCGGCTTAGCACCTATAGAAACAATTACAACATCCGCAGGTATCTCTCGGCCACCATCCAAAACAACCTTTTCTACCTTCCCGCTTCCGTCAAACCTCACCACCTTGCTGTTCGTTAAAATATCCACACCCTTCTTCTTAAGTTCTTCCTCCGCCTTAACAGCAAACTCATCATCAAAAGCCTGATTCACAACATGTGGAAGCATCTCTACTATTGTAATTTTTTTGCCAGGTAACTTGGAGATATCGTCGGAGAACTCTACTCCTATAAACCCTCCCCCGATAATCACTATATTTTTAGCCGCCAGCACATGCTCGCGGAGTTTTTTAAGATAATCCATATCCTTTTTAATCAAATACACGCCGGGAAGATCAATCCCCTCAATGGGAAGTTTTACAGGTAAAGACCCCGTAGCAAGCACCAATTTTTCATACTGATACTCCTTTCCCCCTGCAGTTTTAACTGTTTTATTATCCGGCACCACATCTGTTACAGTATCTATAGCGATCTCAATCCCGTTGTTAACCAGTGATTTATCACCCATTATATCTTTCTCTACGGAATCCAGAGTACTAAAAATGTAGGGAATTCCGCAGGGGATAAGACTTGTCTTTACAGCCCTAAGAAGTAAAACATTGCTTACCTTATCACACTTCTTTGCCGTAACAGCGGAAATAACCCCAGCCGGACCGCCACCGATTACGATTACATCATACTTTTGCATCTCTTCTTCCTCCTTGAAATAAAAATTAAATTGTTCTACCTTTCCAAGGGTTAATTCAATACCCCTTGGCTACCATCTATTGATAATATATTCACGTTATAGAGATTTTGTCAACGAATATATTGTGATTAAGTTATCATATTCAAAGATTATTTCAATTTTTATAAAGCTTTTTATTGCCTAAAAGGAATTCCGGGAATAAATTTAAGTGGCACAATTCTCGAACCACAGAGAGGTACCTATAAAGCAAAACAATTATAACATTAACCCCGGGAGATAAAAATGGAAACTTTAAAACAGTTTTATACATTCGGCCCTGTGCCATCGAGACGCCTGGGTAGAAGTCTGGGCATTAACAACATACCGGCCAAAATATGTACCTACACATGCATCTACTGCCAGATCGGCAAAACCCTTAAAATGCAGGTTAAACGGGAAGGCTTCTTTAAACCGGAGGAAATAGCAAATGAGGTGGAGTTAAAAATAGGTGAAACAGAGAAAAGCGGAGAGACCATAGATTATCTCTCCTTTGTTCCGGACGGAGAACCCACCCTTGATAAAAACTTAGGAATCCATCTTGAATATCTAAAAAGGTTTAAGATAAAAACCGCAGTAATAACCAATTCCTCCCTTATGGGTGAGAGAGGAGTAAGGGAAGATCTTTCCAGGGCAGATTGGGTATCCGTTAAGGTTGATGCAATAGATGACTCGGTATGGAGAAAAATTGATAGACCCCACAGATCCTTAAAATTAGAGAGCATAAATGAGGGTCTTTTAGAATTTTCGAGAAACTACAGAGGGAAACTCGTCACAGAAACAATGCTCGTTGCCGGAATAAACGATAGCGAAACCGAATTGGAAAAAATTGCAAACTTCATCACACAACTAAAACCGGATACTGCATATATCTCAATTCCAACACGCCCCCCTGCGGAGAAATGGGTAGAACCACCGAACGAGGATAGGATTAACAAAGCCTACCTTGTATTCAAAGAGCGAGCTATAAATACAGAACTACTAATAGGATACGAGGGTAACGCATTTGCCACAACAGGAGACGTAGAAAAAGATATCCTCAGTATTACCTCTGTTCACCCCATGAGAGAGGATGCGATAGAGGAATACCTAAAAAAAACCGGAGCAAACTGGGAAAGCATAGAAAAACTCATAAGAGAGGGATTTTTGATTCGCCTAACCTACAATGGTAAAAATTTCTACCTGCGAAAACTCAAAAAGAAATTCAAATAGAAAGATAAAGCGATTATTAATCAGTCTCCCCCTCCTCTTCCAGAAGCTTTTTTACATAACGCAAATCTCTATTCAACATGGGACTACTACTGTAATACTGAAGTGCCTCTTCAACAACAGATTTAGCCCTGGTTAAATCCTTTCTCTTGACGAGAGAAACGAAAGAGTTATGCACATACGCCTCATAGTTTTTTAAGAGAGATGGCTCTCTACCAACAAGTGAAATACCCCTAAGAATCAACTTCGCAGCAGAATCGTACCCATTTATGCTCGATACTTTAAATGCCCACCTCTGATAGAGATAAACTACCAGTGTCCTCCTATCCGCCGAAGATAGATATTTCAGTGCCTCACCATTGGTTAACTCCGCCTGGGCATTGGTATAATTTCCAGATTCAATAAGATCAATTATCATATTGTAGAAGAGCTTCCTAAACGTTGGCACAACCCTATCCTCAAGTCTGGTTCCCTCATACACAGAGATTGCTCGCTTTAAAAATTCTATCCCCCTCCTGTTTTTCCCCTCCATACCGTACCAGGATGCCACATTATGTATTGAGACAACCAATTTATCCAGTGCCTCTTTCGTACGATGATACGCATAAGCGTCAACCGCGGGCCCAAGAGCTCTTATGAATTTCCTATTCCTTGTGTAAAAAGCATTCAGATTAAAAAGGATTAACGAAAGCATCTCTTTATCACCAATAATTCGTCTCTCTCTATAATTTCCAGGTGGCACATAGGCATAGCCCGTAACCTTTCCAAAATCATTTTTAAACTCCACCTTATGCCCCGGATCAAAACCATAGGGACTCGTGGTTTCCACATCAAAGGCCTTATTCCCTATTACAACACGACAGAAGGCGTGATCCCTCGTTCTTACACCCTCAACTTTTAATCCCATATATCTCGCAAAAATCATATACACAACAGCTGAAGAAACACAGTTATAGGTTCCCGTTTCAAACAGAATATCCACGCGCGTTTGCCACATGGAGTACCTTTTAAACAAACGTCTGTGGAGATAGAGAAGTATCTCCTCTGCCAACCTCTTTTTATAATCTTGTCCACCAGCAGAAACCCTACGAGAGTTAATGTTCCCAGATTTTTTTCTATTTCCATGCCAGAAATTCTTAAAATCTTCCAACTCCGCAAAGATTCTTGACTCCAATATATCAACATTATTATATTCAATTCCTGAGAAGAGCAGAGCAGTATAAATAAACTCTCTAAGATTTAAAGGCTCTTTATCCCGGGATAACAAAATAATCGATTCTCTGGGAGTCAAACGAGGTATAGGGGAAGGGGGGATATTTTTTTCCTCACCCGTAACCGGATATAAAACAACGAGAAATAAAAGGAGGAATAGAAAACAGCTCAAACTGCGGTTTAAACAGCGCACTAATAAAGAGATACGGGGGAAAAATGCCAAAATCATGGTAAAATTGTAACAATTAACCCATATGGCATTCAACCAATGCGTTACTAAAAATATTAGAGAAAAGGAGTCGACAATGGAAACGGATAAAGACCTGATAATAATAGGTGGAGGACCAGCGGGACTTGCAGCCGCACAATACGGAGCAAGAGGAAACCTAAAGGTAACAGTGATAGAGGAAATGGCAACCGGTGGGCAGGCTCTTCTAATCGATGACCTTGAAAATTATCCCGGTTTCCCGGAACCAATAAAGGGTTTTGATTTTTGTCAAAGATTGGAACAACAGGCAACAAACTTTGGTGCAGAAATCATGAATGCCTCTGTAAATTCGGTAAGAAAAGATGGAGACATATTCGTCGTAGAGACAGATAGGGGGAAAATGACCGCTCTGGCCGTTATTATTGCAACGGGAGCAAAACATAGACATTTAAATGTACCCGGAGAGAAAGAATTTGCCGGAAGAGGCGTGTCTTACTGTGCTACTTGTGATGGTCCATTCTTTAAGGATCAAAAAATGCTCGTAGTAGGTGGCGGAGATGCTGCATGTGATGAGGCTTCTTACCTTGCCAACCTAACGGATAAGGTAATCCTAATCCATAGAAGGGATAGATTCAGAGCACAAAAAGCCCTTGCAGAGAGGGTATTAAACAATAAAAATATTGAGGTGAGGTTCAATACCGAATTAAAAGAAATTATGGGAAGCGCCAAGGTAGAGAAGGTAAAACTTTTTCACAACAAAGAGAACAGAGAATACGAAGAGGACATGGCAGCGGTATTTATCTTTGTAGGCACGGTTCCCCAAACCTCAATGCTACAGGATGTAGAACTTGACAATGCGGGCTACATTGTAACCGACCAGAGAATGGAAACAAACATCAAAGGTATGTTCGCAGCCGGAGACGTGCGCTCAACTCCATTCCGTCAGGTAGTAGTAGCTACCGGTGAGGGAGCTATAGCCGCACACTCTGCAATCCAATATATAGATGAACTCAGGGGAGAGGCATACGTTTAGCGATTTCAACGAGCTTAAACACACCGGCAAATTTCGCCTCCTCATCCATCCCAAAATGGAGGGGAGGCTTAATATGGCCATAGATGAGGCTCTTCTTGAAACTATGGAAAACCCTAACAATCCACCGGTAATCCGTTTCTACGGATTCTCTCCTGCAACACTGACCTACGGGAGATTTCAAAGAATAAAAAAGGCAATAAACCTCAAAAAACTCAGAGAGGACGGAATCTCTTTTGTAAGACGTCCTACGGGGGGACATGCCGTACTTCACGATGAGGAGATCACATACTCCGTAGTCGTCTCCCGAAAACACATAGACCCGTTCAGAAAGCGCACAGTCTACAATTTTATAGCCAAAATACTTCTAGCAGGTCTTACAAAATTAGGGGTGAATGCCAGAATAAATGAGGCAAGAATAGGAGACATTCGTAACCCAAACTGCTTTGCAACGAGGGGAGAGTACGAGATAGTATCGAAAGCGGGGAAAAAACTTATCGGAAGCGCCCAAACAACAACTCGATACGGGGCACTTCAGCACGGGGCTATACCGATAGGACCATCCCTATTTAGTATCTCGAAATACCTTGATATGGAAGAAAACCCTGAAAAAAAAAGTGGTATATCGGAGTATGCCACCTATATCAATCACGAACTTAACAAAAATGTAACATTTGACATATGCATCGAGACATTTGTTGTGGCGGTAAAAGAGATACTACCTGTTGAAATCTCAGAACTTACAATGGAGGAGAAAAAAAGAGCAGACCAACTCTTTAATGAGAAGTATAATACAGAGGAATGGAACTATCTCTACTAACCCGTTTACAGGTATATCTACGTAGGAATATTTCCCTTCTCTTAGCAGGAATACTCCTTGCAACAGGTTTCACACCCATATTCTCCGAAAGTCCCAAACAGGAAAAATACTATATCCCCCCCAAAAACCAAGCATTAAGGAATGAGGCTATTGGAAAGCCATTCTGGGAGAGAAAGAATATCAACGAAATAGCAGAGTCACTAATAAACTCCATGACTCTACCGGAAATCCTAGGCCAGATCTTTTTCCTTGGTTATCTCGGCAAAACCCCAAGTGATGAAATAAAAATGTGGATAAAGGAGCGAGATGCGGGCGGTATAAAGATATTTACCAGAAATGTTAAAGATTTAAAAACTCTTGCAGAGAGTATAGCGGAGATGCAGAAACTCGCAGTTAGTAATAGGTATGGAATACCCCTTTTGATTGCTACCGATCAGGAGGGGGGATGGGTAAGGCATATAAAACAGGAAACATCGGTGACCCCAGGAAATCTGGCCCTCGGGGCAGAGGGAAATCCAAATGATGCCTATAAAACAGGCTACTATATAGGGCTCGAACTTAAAAAGCTCGGTATAAATATGAACTTTGCCCCAACAGCGGATGTCTACACCAACCCCAAAGCCAGTGTTATAGGTCCCAGAGCCTTTTCCTCCGACCCTGTAAAGACAGGACTCCTTGCATCCGCATACTTTAAGGGGATGGAGAAAGCCGGTATTATATGCACAGCCAAACACTACCCGGGACACGGAGATGCGGACAAGGACTCACACGGTTTTTTACCGATAATAAGTAGTGATTTTAAAACTCTATGGGAGCGGGATCTAGTGCCCTATAGATTTCTGATACGAGAGGGACTTCCCGCTATTATGTCCGGCCATCTTGCTTTCCCCAAAATTACGGGGAAAGACATGCCATCCTCGCTTTCACCTCTATTTCAAAGAGAAATTCTAAGAGAAAAACTCGGATTCAAGGGAATAATTGTTACGGATGACATGGAGATGGGCGGGATAACCAGAACCGGCCTTACAACGGCAGAGGGATGCAAAATAGCCCTTGAGGCGGGCAACGATATGGTTCTCATTTCCCATTCTCCTCGGGTTCAGGAGGAAACATGGAATTATCTCTTAAAGGCGGCACATAACGACAAAAATTTTTTCCGCATTGTAAAAGAGGCGGCTAAACGAGTTATCATTACAAAATTAAAATATCTAAGAAACTTTCCCCTCATCCCGGATCCAAAGGGAATAGCAAAACGTATAAGACCGGAGGGGGCTGACGATTTTTTCTTCAACGCCGCCTGTCGGAGTGTAACCGTTATAAGAGCCAAACAGATCCCATTTAGACCGAGAAAGGATCAGAAGATACTCCTCGTGGGACAGTTTCACGAGTTTTTACAGGAGGGCAAGAGACGTCTTCCGGGAGCAGATACATATTTCTATCACTTTAGTCCCTTTTACCATGCCCACAAAGCTACGATTAAAAAGATTCAATCACTCGCAAAAAACTATGACACTATAATCTTCTGTCTGGCCAATTTTAACAGCATGGATGTACTAAAATCCCTGGAAGGCATGAAGGAAAAAATAATTGTTATATCAGCCCTAACACCGGTTTACCTTGACTATCTTCCGTGGGTACAAACAGCCATAGCTGTCTACGGGATGGGAGAAAACTCTTTTATGGCGGGATTCGGAGCCCTGATGGGAGATTTTACACCGGAAGGTCTTCTGCCGATAAAATTTTAGGGGTGTCAGATACAAACACACCATACAAGGTGTCAACATGCCATGGATAGAGGCTAAGAAAAAACATAGAGATGCACTAAGGGAATTTGCACTTAGAAGGGAATGGGAACACGTTACATTTAGCAACAAACTGAAAGAGTACCTAAAGGATCAGAGGATTTTTTTCTTTTCTCATGAAAATCCATTCCCAACCTCCCTAAAAACTCTACTCCGACTACCAAACGAACACAAATCGGAGTACCACATCTCTAACAGCTTTATGTTAACCAGATTCGGGATACTCCTTCCTATTCTATACGAAAAAAACAGGGAGATCCTCTATGGGTTAAAAAATCATCTATCCTCCCTCCACAATAAAATGTTTTCTATCATCGGAACAAAGGAGGACGTACAATTTACCTCCTCCATTCTACCAGAGCAACCTCATACGGTTGTAGATTACTATCTAATGCTCCTATCCTCAAAGGAGTTTGACAACGAAAAACCAATACAACAGGATTACGGTGAAACGGGGAAATTCAGTCTAAAAATCAAATTGGCCCACCCAAGAGAGGCAAAGTACCTCTTTCCCCTCCAAAGAGACTACGAACTCGAGGAGGTCGTCTTAAAAAAGGCAAACTACAACCCCAAATTTTCTCTTGCGATGTTTAGGAAAAACCTCGAGGAGAATATAGTACTGTATGCGGAATTGGACGGCACACCCGTTGCAAAGGCAGGAACAAACGCAAGGGGATTTATCACGGATCAGATTGGGGGGGTGTTTACAAAAAGGGACCAGCGAGGCAAGGGGATAGCCAGAATCGTTATGAAATACCTTCTTTCTCTGATCTTCGAGGACAAACAATACGCCTCTCTATTTGTCAAAAAACATAACCTTCCCGCAATAAATCTCTACAAGAGCCTTGGCTTCAAAATAGTAAATGATTTTAGAATAGCCTACTTCTAAATCGATTTATACCACTCTTTTCCCCGAGCCGTTATTCAGCCTACCTATAAGCCGTCTTTTCCTGTGTAGTATTTCTCTCTTAACATTTTCTTCAAAGGGTAATCCCCACGATAAAACATCCTCCACCATAGACAAGGCTCTACTGTAGAGATGCTCTCTGTGTTCATAGTACTTAGCAAGCTCTATAGCGGCAAATAGACTCCTCTTTTCCAGCATTCTTTCCCATATTGCCTTTGCCCTCCTCCACAGTCCCACCCTCTTGTAATGCAAACTCAGCAATTTCCCGGCAAGGAGGTTACCCTCGTTGAAAAATACATCGGAGAGGAGAGTTACAGCCTCCTTTTCCCTCCCCCTCTCAAGGAGAAACGAACCAAGGGAAACCGTATCCACAGGCACATTCAAAGCGTAATCGGAAAGTCGCCCGGGGACACCCAATTGAAACAGATTCGTTACTAAAAACAGTAATACAACCATAGAGATTACATCCACTTTGTTGTGCCGGAAAATCTCTTTGACCAAAGAATATTCCCTCTTTCTAAGGTAATCAAAATAAACACCCGGAATCTCAGCTCCGGGTATATCACCCACTCGCTCGTAACCCAGAATTTTCTCCTCAATATCCCTAAGGCTACACCCTCCTATGAGATTTCTCCACAAACGTCTGGAAATATAAAGAAGATCCACCTGCGGGGGAAAAACAATCTCCATGCCGTTAAGGATAAACCGTGAGCGAAGCAGATGCGTGTCAAACCCCTTACCATTAAAAGAAACTATAAGATTGGCCTCCTCCACAATCGGTCTTATACAATTCAAAAAATCCAGTTCACCGGGGAAATCACTTAAAAAAATCTGCTCAAACACAAAGGAATCGTTTCCCTCCACAGCTCTCAAACAACCAAATAGAAAGATTAAACTTCCAGCCCCTGTTGATAGCCCTGTCGTCTCTGTATCGAAGAATAAAATGGTTCGTCCCTTGCCACTACCGGTTAAACTCTCAAGGGAACCATCATTAGAAAAAGATAACCCCAAAAGCTCCGTGAGAGCCGTAACGGAGGAATGCTCAAAACCTCCCTCTTTCCCCCCTACACCCCTCAGGACAGGATAGGATTCTCTAATAGCCTTAAAACTTAACACCTCGGTTTTTCTATATACAAACTCCTCAACTCTGTCCCACCCTCTCTCTCTAAAATTTCCTTCCTCTGAAAGAGACAGAACGGATTTTTCTCTCTCAGAGCTAATCTGCTCAGGGCTAACCGGTTTAACCCCGGATTTAACCTCGGATTTGGTACTTTTAGAAACTCCATAGGATTTAACAAGCTCGTAAAAAAAAGAGTTCTCTCTCACACCCTCACCCATGAATCAAGAAAATTTATAACCTCTCTCTTAGGATTACCGAAAAACACCATCCGTTCTCCCTCGGAAGAAAAATCATCCCCCAAATGCGGAGGCCCTATACAGGAGGGACACCCCTCACTACAGGGACAACGCGAAACAAGCTCGTAGGCTCCCACAACTATATCCCGAAGTTTTTCCTTAAAACCCTCGGCAAGCCCTGT
>Ga0256914_1001286_pt1 | contig 23225 bp, 15 predicted proteins | sample HulkmetaG_FD_191571 | JGI IMG/M metagenome (GOLD analysis project Ga0256914, IMG submission 191571) | Hydrothermal chimney microbial communities from Main Endeavour vent field at the Juan de Fuca Ridge, Pacific Ocean - Hulk | ecosystem: Environmental > Aquatic > Marine > Hydrothermal vents ... | reverse complement strand
TTAGCCTTGGGGTTCGTCAGGGTGGCTAGCGCGTCAGACGATTCTACCTAACCCTGTACTCACCCGACCCCTCCTCAACGGCGGGCAAATGCCCTCCACCATGTCCATCGGGCCGGCCTGGCAGTCGTGGCGCCCCGGTAGAGTCGGCAGGCAACTCACGCTCACGTTAGCCCAGGGTTCAAACTATCCAACCACAAGGAGGGAAACATGAAAAAAGTCCTCGTCCTCTTTTGCATGGCCGCTCTACTGATGTCCCCATTGAGTGCGATGGGCGTCCAGGCTGCCGCACCGACACCAGAGAAGTTTACCCCTCTCCACAACACAGCCGTCACAGTTGCCACAACCCAGACAGCCCACCTCACGATTCCCGCATCCGCCTTTACGCCATACGAGGACGGATACGACTTTCAAAACCACGGACGATATCTAAAACATTTTCACAGTCCAAATGGAGGCAACGGTCGCGGTTGGTATCTGGCCCCTGTCAACTTACCTAATGGGGCCATCGTCACTCGAGTGACATTCTACTACCGTGACAACTCGGGCGCGAACGGGGTAGCCAGATTGCAGCGTACGAATTTGGAAGGCAACTTCGAGACCATGGCCTCCGTGGACACGAGCGGAAATCAGGCCCAATACTGGCTCAAATCCACCGCAGCGATTAACTACAGTGAAATCGACAATGCTCAGCACGCGTATTGGGTGATTTGGGACCTCCCCTGCTCATCCGAGCCGCCAAATGAACAATCCGTTGTCTGGGGGATCAGCGTTGTCATCGATTACATACCACCACCCGCGTCAACACGCGGCATCCTCTCCGTTCCGGCTGCAGCCTTCAAGCCATACGAGGACGGACACGATTTCCAAAACGATGGCCGCTATCTTGAGTATTTGGGAGGGGGAACACACGGCTGGTACATGGCTGCCGTACACCTCCCTCAGGGGGCTACTGTAACCAAAGTGACCTTTTACTACTTCACTGAAACTATAGAGATAGGTTCAGCCAAATTACAACGTGCAGACTCGGAGGGAAACTACCAGAACATGGCTGTCCTGGAAAGTACCGCAGGCAGTGGGTACAGCCAAGCGACCACCAGCAACATCAGTCACCCCAAAATTGATAACACCAATTACAGTTACTGGATTGTGTGGGACCTGGTGAACGCTTCCCACAATTCCTACGTTCCCCTTGGGGCGGTAAAAGGGTGTGCAGTGACCATAGAATACACCCTCTCCGCGACTGGAAACGTCATTACCATTCCCGCCGCGGCCTTTACCCCCTACGAGGACGGATACGATTTCCAAAACGACGGCCGCTATCTCCAACATTTCCTCGCCTCAGACGGACACGACACCAGCGGCTGGTACTTTGCCCCGGTCAATCTCCCAGACGGGGTGACCGTGGATGAAATGCTCATCCATTTTGCCAAGGACACCACGTCAACGCACGAAAGCATAGTCAAACTCCAGCGTTCCGATATGCAGGGGCACTATGAGGATATGGCATCCCTCTCCACCATGGAGGCCCCTCCAGAATGGGGGTATCTGGGAGAGAGAAACGTTCACGCCCGGATCATCAACAACGCCACCCACAGTTACTGGGTAATCTGGGTACTTCCTCCCCACCTGCACGCGGGCGGAGTGCTCATCTATTACAGTTACAAAATGTACTTTCCCATGCTTTCGGATTAACCCCTGCGAGTTCTCACATACACTGAACTTTCCGGGTTAACTCCTTCAAATGTAAAAGGGGATGCACCGGCCTTCGGGCCGAACGTGGCGCATCCCCTTTTAGCATGTTCAGGCCATCTTAAAGGATCTGCAAAACATCGGATTAGGCACCAGAAACAAAACCTGCCCTCCGCATATTTGGGCTGAAGAGCCAGGCCGCTATCGCACCGAACAAAAAGTTCTCCACCAACAGTTCAACAAAGTGCACCCTACGCACTATCCAAGGCATATAGGGATTGGGAACCAATATTGGAAATGCCAACCCCACACTTAAAGCAAGCCCCACCAGTATCATCCGTTCCCTTGTTGAGATCGAGGACAAATTCACGGCCACGATATACCCTATGAGCGCCCACAGCACCCCACGAACAAATTGCAGAACAAATAGTCCCGCCGCCTGCTGCTCCAAATGTGCCCAGAAAGGCAACAACGCCTCATTACCACTGTAAAACGCCCGCACCTCTGGTGCCTGCCACGCAATGTAATAGCCAAAAACAAAGTAAAAAATAACATAGAGAACGGCCAATACCACAATCTTCTCTCGCGGGTGTACAACCTTCAGAGGAGGAGTGCTAACGGCTACCTGCTCTTCCTGCCGGAACTCCACGGCAACCTTCGCTGACACCCATCCCACGCCCAGTCCTGATACCAACGTGGCCCCAATGACCCCTAGAGGAATTTGCAACACTCCATTGAAATAAACACTCTCCATCTGAGGTAAGAAGAACATAACACCGAAAACAACAGCGAAAACCAATGCCCCCAATTTCCGTCCTGCTAACGATGTCCGCTTAGCAATCCACAACACCACACCCGCGTTGAGCAAACAAGTGAGAAAAAGGGGAAGGAGAGGGGCCAACGCCTGCTCCGGCCCAAAAGTAGAGGGATCAATGTAGCCAAGCACCCCTTGAAGCAGACCGGAGATAAAAGACCACACCGTCAGGGTAAACACACTCAACTTACCCAAATACCTGAAGAAAGTTTTATCCAACATGGTATACCTCCGGCAGGTAGGAAATAACGGCAACCCCAACGGTGCGGCATAACCACGACCATCGACCACGTTAACATCTTATGTGGTCCCCGCGCGTTGGGCGAGTTCAATCAGAGAAGGACCGATCCGAACAAGACCGGTTTCTGTGATTTCGCATACGTGGATTCGTTCATCATGGCCCGTCATACGACACCCGTCGATGCGGAACAACCGAATCATTTCCCCAAGAGGAAGTTGATACAACTTCTGCTTATAGGAGGAAGTAATCACCTCCTTAGAGAACACCAACGTGCCATCCATAATATGGGCCACCGCGTATCCCCCCGCGGCTTCCGCGGACATCTCCTCATGGCTTGAACGCTTCTGAGAAACCAGAAAGCCTGTTTGGTGCCACTTCTTGAGGAAATTATAAATACGTCGCACCACAGTGCGGGCTGCCATCTCCTTGTGTTCGAAAAGCCCGGTCACAGAATCGATAATCGTGTGCTGCACGTGATACTTCTTAATCACATGGGCCAACGTGGCCAACAATGAAGGCAGATCATCCTGCAAGTGAGTATGTGTGGCCACATCAATGAACACAATGTTTTCCTCCACAGCATCCTGTGGAATCCCCAGAGCTTTAGAGCGTTCCCGCATACCCATTACCACGAAAATGGCCGGCGTTTCCACCGTGATAAACGCGACCCGCTCCCCGCGGCCGGCTTGAGTCAACGCGTACTGTTCCACCATCAAACTCTTTCCCGTGTCCGCAACGCCGGTCACATTCATAATACTGTATCGCGGAATGCCACCTAAAGGCACCCGTCGAGGTTTCCCATCCTCCCACTCCACCTTGAAGAACAAATCATCCAGCCCCTCAATGCCTGTGGGCACCCCTTCCAAACGGGGTGCTTGGATTTGGGCCTCACCAAAACGCACAATACTCTCCTCCACAACTCGCGGTCCCTGTTGCTCAAATCCCAACTCATTTTCCCACCCGCTCATCATCTTCCCTCCTCACCTCCCGAAAAGACAAAAGCATTCGTGTGTCCCAAGGGGAGCCAGGGACACACGAATGCACCACCTTGGTTACCATCTACTCCTCGGAACCCTCAGCGGCTCGCTTGAGCACCTTTAGCAATTCGGCCGGGTTGGCCACAGACTCAGGGATCCGTTTGACAACTTCGGAAACAGGCCGACCTTCAACCTCCAGCCCCCTGAGCAACGTAGCGATCTCATCACGGTGCAGGGGGAACTTCGCACCGCGAATACGCCACAACACCTCCACAGGCCAAGCGACCTCCAAAATCTCCAGCACATCCTGGAAAACAGCCTCCAGGAAGTGTACACTTTCATTTCCTGCTTTAATCTCCTGGTAAGCCCACTTAGCCAACCCACCGGCAATGTGAACTTTCATCTCTTTAGACTGCAACTCTTCGGCCAACTTGGACTTTGTCGCTTCCACATCCGCTCGTAAGATGTTCCGCACCGTCTGCTCCGTAATACCCAACTCCTGTGCAATCTGCGACGGCGCCCAATCGTACTCCGCGTTCAATACCACCGCATACGCGGCTTCCAGCAAACTTGGAATCCACGTTAAATTACGATAGTGAATAATCTGCCGTGGACCGCCAGCCAATTCCAACGCCTTAAGAAACACCCGAATAGCCAGGGGATCCGGATGAACCTCGCGAACATCCTGTGCACCTAGAATGACCATCGCACCTCACCTCCTCCCCATCTCTTATCCTCATGATAGTAACCCATTCCCTCCTCTTACCTTCATAGCGCATAGACGTCAGAATTTTCTTAGAGAAAAGTTGGGAATTCGTTAGATCCACCTACTTTTCTAGGTGAGATGGAGAGATCGCAGAGGGAAGAGCAAATCCCTGCGGCACTGATAACCCGCGCGCGGGCGTCGCATGATTTAACGCACTGCTGAACGGCTCGTCCCAAGCCACCACTTGGAAATTATCAAAGTAGGCCGTCCCCGGAGCGTATGACGATGGCCAGTTGATAACCCCCACATACCCCTGATACAACAACGTAGCATCTTGAATCGTCGTCAAATACGTATCATTGACCACCAAATAAATCTTCGAAGCATCGCGAGCCACCTTGAGCACATTCACATCAGTTCCCGCACGAATAGCTGTTGACGAAATCCAAGGGTCTCCATCCTCCGGATCCAAAGTCAATCCTTGCCAGAGACCGTTATCATACAGCGCCAGCGCATACTCTCGCGTATCCGGAATCACCAAAAACGCGTAAAAGGAGGAAAACGCGCCATCCTCCCCAAAGAAAATCCCATAGGCACCGGGATACGTTTCACCGGGCTTACGTTGTGCAGTAACTCGGAAACTTCCATTAGGGTATGGGCGAACCGGAGCCCGAAACAGACAAGCCCAATTGGGCTGGGTGACCGTTACATACTGTCCAGCAGAATACGCTGCTTGACACACATCCGTATGCCCGACTGGCCACCCACTGGCAGGCGAATCAAACGTCTCGTTCATAACGAGAGTTGGAACGGTCACTTTAAAATTATCAAACGCGGATATCCACGAGGCTGCACTTGTATACCCACTCCAGGCCACCAGGCCTACTTCCCCATTGCCGTCAAAGGACGCATCCTCCAATGAGGCGACATCCATCCCGTTAATGTAGAGAACAATACGCGGCCCTTGACGCCGTACTTTAAGAACATTCGCCTCATCAGTGGGTTCGATACCTATAAAGGACGTCCAATCGACCAAATAGGCCCACTGGCCATGATCGAACTTCTGCAATGCAAAACGTTGTGAACTAGGATCAACCCAGAACATATAAGCCTGTACCAGGTGATCTTGTGCATCCGACGCGCCCCCAAAGTACACCCCGTAAAGACTTCCATCCCACTCATCACCCTTTGCAGCCACCACCTCGAACACACCATCGGCCCGTGGCTCCACAGGAGCAGCAGAATAACACACGTAATTCTCCCGCTTTACATCTATAACGTACACACCGGCGGTATAACTGTACACACAATCATCCACCATGCCCGTCTGCCAACCGCTGCTCGGGTGAGAAAAATCATCGAAAAACACACGCGGCGAAGGGGGGCGCGTGGGCGTCGGCGTAGGACCTGCCGGCGTGGGCGTCCACGTAGGCGTAGGTGTAGGGGTCGGCTGAGGGGTAGCTGTGGGCAAAACAGTCCCTGCTGGCGTAGGTGTAGGCGAAAGGACCACTGGGCGACGAGATTTCTTCATAAGGGGATGGAAGAGGTGCACGGCCACATGCATGGCTGGCCGTGTCGGGGTTGGCGTAGGCGTAGGAGGGGAAGAAGCCAGCGAAAGCGCGTATACACTGCGACCGTGCGTAGCCGCGATGAGCGTATGAGTTTCCCTATGGTAAATCAGATCCACAACAGGTGTTGTAGGTAACCCTTCTCCAAACAGAGTCCAATGTCGGCCCCCATCCACCGTGCGGAACACACCGATATCCGTACCAATGTAGATAACACCCGCGTGGTCCGGATCCAACACCAGAGAAAGAGCGGGAATATCCGGCAAATCACCACTGATATCCTGCCACGACTGCCCCCCGTTGGTTGTTTTGAACACGTGCCCAGGCGTATCCGGCGTGTGCGTATCAAATCCATTGAAAACCACATACGCCACACGACTGTCACGAGGATCTACAGCGATCCGAGAGACCCATCGTTTAGGGAGTATAGAAGAAGTCACATTCTGCCACGTCGCGCCCGTATTCGTTGTCACCTGCACATACCCATCCGAAGTACCGACGTAAATAGTCTTCGGATCAGAGGGAGCCACAGCAATGGCCGAAATGCGGCCGCGGGTTTTCTCCCCACCTGTCAAATCTGGACTAATAGGTGTCCACGAATCCCCGCGATTTGTGGTCCGATACAGTCGGAACGTACCGTAGTACAACACCCCAGGAGTTGACGGATCCAGGGCAAAAGGCGCGTAAAAGAGTGCCCGGTCGTTCTTGTCTATACCCTGGACCTTGACTGGCCAATCATCCAGCGGCGCGGAACCGTTGTTATCGTTCCGTTGGAACGATATCCCATACCGCGAGCCGTAGTACACCCGCGGGTTAAACGGATCAATGGCTGCAAAACCGCCATCCCCTACGTCCAGAGCCTGCCAGACCGTATTCCCCGTCGTCTTAGCCTTATTATTATCCTGCATGCCACCGTACACAACGTGTACATCCGCAGGATGGACACTCACACCCGTAAACTGCAATGTGGACAAATTTGTGTTACGGTCCTCCCACGTCCGCCCTCCGTCCCGCGAGCGCCATACCCCGCCATCATTCCCTACCCAAACAACGTTCGGATTACTGGGCGCGAACGCGATTGCGTGAACATCGGGGTGCAGAGTATGGGATGGGGAATCATTGGGGGACAAATCCTCCCATGTAGACCCTCCATCGGTTGAACGAACGACCACCTCCTTCACACGAAAGACGGGCTGCCAGATGTAATTGGCAGATCCGCCCAGATACACATAATCAGCATTGCGCGGATGAACCACGACCACATTGTCATACCAACATTGACCAGTGCAGTAATTCGGGGCATTCCGTAACCACGTCCACGAAGCCCCGCCATCTGTACTCTTGAACACCAAACCGCCGGTAAAACGACCGGGGACGTGATACTCAAAACCAGCGTACAGCACGTTAGGATTCGATGAGGAAATAGCTAACCGAATATTGCGGAAGTTCGCATCGGGCAAGCCCTGACGCAATTGCGACCAATGAGCCCCTCCGTCCGTACTCTTAAAGATACCGTATCCCCAAAAAGCCGCGTAAAGCACATTTGGATCATGGGGATCCATTATTAAATCGGACGCCCCCATACAATCACGACATCCAACCAGCACCTTCCACGTGCGCCCCCCATCCGTGGAACGATAGATCCCCCGAATGGGTAACGTAGGCCCGCGGACCCCTGTGGCAGCCGTAGCAACATACACCAAATTCGAATTCGACGGGTGCACCACAATGCGCACAGTGCCCACGCCCGTGAACACATCGCGCCCCAAGTGTTCCCACGTCTTCCCTGCATCCGTGGACTTGTACAACCCAACGCCATAGTAATTATCCAACCCTAAAGAGGGTTCACCGGTTCCCACATACACAACGTTTGGATTGGAAGGAGCGATAGCAATCGCCCCTATGGCCTGAGAAGGCAACCCTTCGGTCAAAGGGGTCCAGGAATCGCCGCCGTTCGTCGTCTTCCAGACACCGCCCATAGCCGCGCCTAAATACACAACTTGACTATTCCGTGGATCAATGGCCAACGCGGTAACACGGCCGCTCACATTAACGTGCTGACTCCCTATCTGCGAATCCTGCATAGGAGCAGGTCCAATGTTCTGCCAACGCAGTGCCGTGCTGGTGTGGAGCGTACCAGATGACCGGGCTTGTTCCCACGCATCCAACAAAGCCTCAGCAGAAATAGTCTCCAGGGGATACGCCCGTTGTTCCAAAAACCACTGCTGTCGTAAACGAGGCCCCTCCCCCTCATCCCACTCCCCGCCACGGGGAGGACTGCTTTGCCACACATCCTCGTGAATCCTCCCGCGCTCCATGCAGGTAGCGCACCCGAGCAACTCATCGGGATCCCACGCGTCCTCAGCGGCAAATTGGGAAGCCGGATGTAACATAAGGGGCTCAAGCGACGACGACTCACGGTACCAAAAAATCCCCACAATCGCCAAGAAGAAAAGAACCAGGGAGAAAAACCATCGCCACATACTCTGGCGTACACGTCGCCGTGAACCTTGCTGGTGGGGCATTTGGCTGCTCACAGGACATGCTCCTTTCCGTATGCATACGCCTCACGAACTGGAGAGTAAACCACTAATTGTGTGCACCCCAACGCGAAAACTTGAACGGACACAGAATCCAACTTTGCCTTCCAAAGAGGAATCCTTTGAGGAAAGCAACGCGCATCCTATCATAGTACAAGCCAGGATAGTTTAATCCAACCGAGACCTTGTGACAAATCAAGATTATCACTTATAGTGCCCGTGTTACAAATTACCACTCAGGGGCCCAAAACAATGAAATTCTTATTTTTCAGCCTTACTATCGTAACTAGCGCATTTCTACTCCTCCTTCCGGGGACTTCTTCGCCTCTGCCCACTCAGGCGGACACCTTATACAGTGTTACCCTCTACGCCCCTGATTCGGCCACGCGCACCGCACTAGTAAACCAGGGATGGCTTCCGGACAGCATTGACGTAGACAGGGGAACCGTCACCCTGCGGGTAAGCGCCCCGGAACTGAACCTGTTACGTCACTCTGGTTGGCGTGTGTTGCATGTTCGACCGCTGGACTTTCCCCCCGTAGACGCGGCTTACCACACTTACACGGAGATGATTGCCGAACTTCACGACCTCGCGCGAGCGTATCCCCACCTGATTCACGTGGAAACCTACGGGAAGAGCGTGGAAAAACGCGACCTGTATGTGGTGAAGATTAGCGATAACGTTCAAGTGGACGAAAGCAAACACGAACCAGGCGCCATTATCTTTGCTAACATCCATGCTCGAGAACACCTTACCCTGGAACAAGCACTGTGGGCCATCCGTCACTTTGCTCAAAATTACGGAACTGATCCCGCGGTCACCAACCTCGTCAATCAACGCGAGATCTGGATTATGCCGAATACCAACCCAGATGGCACAGAGTACGACATCCACAAAACCGGTGTGTACTATTGGTGGCGTAAGAACCGTCGCCCCAACGCGGATGGAAGCTACGGTGTGGACCTGAACCGAAATTGGGGATATCGATGGAAGTGTTGTAACGGATCCAGCGGACAACCAAGCAGCGAAATTTACCGAGGGCCCGCACCCTTTTCCGAACCGGAAACAGCCGCTATTCGGGACTTCTTCTACAATCACCCCAGCATACGAGTAAGCATGAGCCTCCACACGTACAGCGAACTCATCCTCTGGCCTTACGGCTACACCGAACGTCCTGATCCCCCGGACATGAACCCTGTAGACTACGCGGTAATGAAAAAGGCTAGTTACGCGATGGCGGCTACCAACGGCTACCGTCCCATGCAGTCCAGCCACCTGTACATTACAGATGGAACCTCCGACGATTGGATTTACGGAGAACTGGGTATCCCCTGCTGGACAGCAGAACTGTATCCGGCCGAAAACCCACCCGGTTTTTACCCACCGGCTTCGGTGATTGCCGAACAAACAGAGCGTAATCGAGGAATGATAGAGTACTTCGTTGCCCTGGCCGACGAACCGCGAAAAATTCTGGGCCTTGCCGGAGACCTGATTCCGCCAACAGTGGCGCTTCACCTAGCCCCTGAGAGCACCTCTCCCATTACAGCAACCATCACCGTGACTGATAATGTGGGGGCTACCTTAGTAGCCATTGTAGAAGGCGAACACCCCCTTGCCGTGCTTTACAGTGACGAACCGCCCGCGCCTACAAAAACCCACACCGCCACCATCTCCTTACCTCCGGGCACGCACACCGTGCACGCCATTGCGTACGATGCAGCCCAACACAAGGGGATGAGTCCTCCCGTGGAAATCCGCGTGGTGGAGACACCACTCCCATCCGGGTGGACAAACCACTTGCCCTACATGAACAAAAACACCCCTTGAAGCAAAACACTCACATCACAACAAATCCAAGAAACTCAATTGCTCCCCTTCAGGGGAACGGCGCCGTTTTCGTTTACCTTCTAAACGCTGTACCTCCTTAAGGGCCGCTTCTATGTCATCGAGGAAGCGGGAGGCTTCATGCTCCACCACACGGCCGAACAGACGGCGGCGGCGTGCATACGTGAGAATAAGTTTCTCCTGAGCCCGGGTCATCCCCACGTAAAAAAGACGCCGCTCTTCCTCCACATCCCCCTCTTTGCCACTGGGCAAGTACGGCAAAATACCCTCTTCAACCCCCACAATGAACACCACCGGAAACTCCAGCCCTTTAGCAGCGTGCAAAGTCATTAGAGCCACCCGGTCCGCTCGCGGATCGTAGAAATCCGTCTCGCTACGCAAAAGCACCTCATCCAGAAACGCTCGCAGAGCTTCCCAACCTCCCTGGTCTTCAGGAGCGGCCTCCACAAGCATGGACAAGCGTTCACGCGCCGCCTCATCCACATCACGGCTTTGGAGCAACTCCTCTTGCACCTGCGCGACCACTTCCCGAACCGTCAACCCCTCCCACGTCAGGTCATACACGCGCAACCGATTCAAAACCTCCCTCACCACCGGATGCGCTGTCCAGGGCGTGGTTCCCACTGTCTGGTACGGAATGCCCGCCCGGTCAAACGCTTCCAACAAAGGACCAACCAAAGAGCGAAGGCGATACAAAACCGCAAAATCGCCAAACCCTCGAACCACCGGCCCTTCATCTTCCACGCGACCGGAGTCAATGGAGAAGTAACTAGTCCCCCCGACCATCCGCTCAATCTGGTGAACCACATACTCTGCTTCAGCCCGGTCCGTGGGGGCGGGGTAAATTTCCAACTTAACGTCGCTCACAAACTGGGCGAAGAGCCGAGCCGCCTCCTGTCGGCCTGGACTCTTATTAATGACCTGGGTAGCAGCGTCCAGAATAGCCTGAGCCGACCGGTAATTCTGCGTCAGACGCACCACCTTCGCGTCCGGATAATCCTCTTGAAAACGGAAGAAAAACGTGCGGTCCGCACCGCGAAAACCGTAAATCGCCTGGTCCGGATCACCAATGGCCGCGATGTTTGCACCGCCTGCAGTGAGCAGGCGCAACAACCGGTACTGAGCGTAATTCACATCCTGGTATTCATCCACTGAAATCCAACGATAACGGTCCTGCAGGTGAGATAACACATCAGCATGAGTTTCCAGCAAACGTACTGTCTTCACCACCAAGTCACCGTAATCTAAAGCCTTGGCTGCGCGCAGCGCGCGCTCATACGCCTCGTACACAGGGCGCCACGTCTCTTCTGGTTCAGCAAGTTGTGCTTTTAAGCGGTCAATGGCTTCCAAAGCCCTATCCACCTCTCGAGCGGATAGGGCAGGTAGCGCCTGGTGAAGTAACTCGTGGCGCTCTTCATCGGTCAAAATCACAAAATCCCTGGGAATACCCAATCGGTCTCCAAACTCCCGCAATACCATGGCCCCAAAAGCGTGAAACGTCTTCACAGTGATTTGGGACGCAACCTCCTCGCCCAGAAGACGGCTCAAGCGTTCAGCCATTTCACGGGCGGCCTTATTGGTAAAAGTAATCGCGAGGACATGATGCGGTGACACGTTTCGTTCCCTAATTAAGTATGCGATGCGAGCCGTCAACGTTCGGGTCTTACCGGTGCCGGGGCCGGCTACGATAAGTAACGGTCGATCCACGGTCAACACGGCTTGGCGTTGCTCCTCATTTAAGGACCAGTCTGTCCACTGAAAAGTCGCCGTCTCACCGGAGGGTTTGGAATCTGCGACAGAGGGCGCTGAACGTTCCACGGCTGCCGCGAGAGGCTTATCCTCTGGAGGTGATTCCGTGTGTTCGGAGGGTGAGGCCTCATAAGCCGATACCTCGAACAGCGTGCCTACACCCGGTGTAATAGTACGCCGGCCGCTCTCATCGAACACGCGGATCACACCGTACTCTCCGTCGTATCCGGGAATCACCGTTACTTCCCCTTTGCGCATTCGGCCAATACCTTCGGCCAAACGTTGCCCTCCCACGGCAGCAATCTCTTCCAGGGGAATGTCCATGAGGATAGCAATTTCAGGCCCCAGATGGGCGAGCAATCGTTCGTATTCTTTTTGAACTCGCTTGCTCGTTGCGCCAACTCCTAAAAGTTCGCCCAGGATTTCAGGCAGGGGAATCAGGCTATAATACGGAAGTGCGTTGGGCTTAGGCACCCCTTCCGGCCGATCCGCCAGTTCCTCCACGCGATGCATGACTCCCACAGTAACAGGCTTACCGCACACAGGGCAAATACCGTTGTGCGCCATCGTTGTCTTAGGATCCCACACAATGCCGCATTTACGATGGCCGTCATAATGATATTTCCCCTCTTCAGGGAAAAATTCAATAGTGCCCAAAAATCGCTGCGGATCACCGGTACGAATGGCGTTGAAAATGGCATCATAACTTCGCTCGGTGTCCAGGATGTTGGCTTCACGGGCCAGTTTCTGGGGAGAATGAGCATCGGAGTTGGAAACCAGGGTATACCGATCCAGCGCGGATACACGCCAATTCATAGGAGGATCAGAGGAAAGACCGGTTTCCAGGGCAAAAATGTGCGGAGTGAGGTCCTCAAAACACTCCTCCACCGAATCGAAGCCAGATTTGGACCCCAACAGAGCAAACCAGGGAGTCCAAATGTGGGCAGGAATCAGCACATTCCGCTCATCCACCTCGAGTAGAATCTCTAATAAATCCCGAGAATCCAACCCGAGAATAGGCCTGCCGTCGGAGCGAATGTTCCCTATCTTCTCCAACCGATTCTGGAGTTTCTCCACAGATTCAAAGGACGGCGCAAAAACAACATGGTGAATCTTCCGGGTCCGACCGTTCTTCTTGTAAATAGTGCTAATCTCCCCGGCCAGCATAAACCGTACTGACATACGGCAAGCCGCGGGCACGTCTCGGGCAACCGCCTGTTCAAGGTCTGGTTTAAGTCGGAAAAGGCCCTCTTCTGCCGGTTCCAACGTCTCCTTGAGTTCTGCAAGCCAACCAGGATGCGCGATATCCCCGGTGCCCACAATGTGAACCCCCTTGCGCTGGGCCCACAGAGCCAGATAAGGAATCGTCAAATTCTTACTCGTGGCTCGCGAATAGTGGGAGTGAATGTGCAAATCCGCGACAAGTTTCATGGCACCTCCGTAACATCATACTCTAGCAAAGGCCAGTCACATGGATATTGTCGACATCTATGACCTCATTTTCCCCGCAACCCATGAACAAAGAGCCGCTATGAGAGCGCACGGAAAAACAGCACCTCCCTGGGGATGGGTCCCATTCACAGGACTTTACTTGGAAAGCAACCTGCGGGCGGTCTGGAGAGACTCCTCCAGCGAGAAGGGCTCGGGATGGGGCAATTGGGCCCGGTTCTCCGGTGTAGGCATTGCAATACCCAGGCGTTCCAATTGGGATTTCACCAGGAAATGGGCTCGTTCCTTCAGTTCGGAATCCGTTGACGGATGCAAACATACCACAGACAACAACGATTTAGCGTGCTCGAAATCCCCTGTAGCCAACAAATAGTACCCGACACTTGTCAGCACCCGCAAACGCAACGGTGGAACATCTAAGCCTTGCACAATATCCAACGCCTCTACCAGTAAACGCCGTGCCTGGTCAAACTGGCGTGTGTACACGTACGTATCGGCCAAAAAGGAAAGGGTGAGGGCAATGCTCCACTGGTGGTCCAACTGGCGGAAGATGTTCAAACTCTTCGTGTAATATTCCTGGGCAGCACGCACATCGCCCTGCCATTCACTGAGTTCGCCCAGGTTGTGCATCGCGTACGCCCAACCAAAACGACTTCCCATGCGCCTGTACAGCGCAGCACTCCTTTCAAACAACTTCCGTGCTCTGTCGTATTGCTTTTGAAAGATGGCCACATTCCCCAAATTCAGCAGAACAACCGCCATACCTGAAGCGGCTGACAACTGTTCCCACCAGTGAAGCCCCTCCAACAGGTACTTCTCCGCTCGCTGGTATTCCCCCCGTCGGTACATCACCACGCCCAAACTGCCCAACGCCTGAGCCGTCCCTAAGGGATTCTCCAGCCTACGGAATATTTCCAACGCTTGAGTATAGAGGTGTTCCACCTCATCCATATTCTCGCCCAATGTGTCAAGCACATGGGCTGTTAAGACCAGCGCGTTCGCGCGCTCAAAATCGAAATCGGTGCCCAACTGCTCGTACACTGCCAGGCCTTCCTTCAACAACGACACCGCATCGCGATAAGCCCCCTCCTCGCGACGCACTGTACCGCGGACCAACAAAGCCATAGCCCGGTCCCGAGGCTCCCCGCAAGTTTCCAAAAAAGACCACGCCTCATCCACCAAATTACGGCTATGTTCCACATCGCTAAGGCGGAGTACAAACCACGCCTCATACATCAGCACTCGGCCGAAGATCCGACATAACTGGACAGACCGAACAGAGGGCCGAACAGAACGCAATGCTTGCTCTGCCTTGTAAAACAGAATTCGTCCTTCTTCCCACCCTCCATACAACTCGTGGAACCAATACAAAGCCTCTAGAATATCATCAATCCACAAGAAGGCTTGTTGTTGCAACGCCCATTGCCAGGCCTCCCGCACATCCGGCATACTATCGCGCAGCAATTGAAAAGCCTCGGCCTGTTGCGCTCCCCGGATACTCTCACCACAGCGCTTCACCACACCGAACACATAGCGCATATGACGGTTGCGCACATCGCGAGTTTCCTGGTGATCCCGGTAGAGAGACTCCAGGGCATACTGACGCAATACCGGATGCATACGATAACGGCCCCCCTGGGGAGTGTCCCGCTTGTACAACAATGACTTACGCACAAGCGTGGCTAACGCGTGTTCGTTCGCCTGGGCCACCTCCTGGGCGGCCAGGGTGGAGAACTCCCCCTGAAATACGGACAACCGTCGAAACACACTGCGCTCGCGCTCGGGCAAAGAAGCCCACATCTGGTTGAACACGGCCCGCAAACTCCGGTGCCGTTCCGGAACATCGGGCATCTGAGTAGAAAGTACATCCAGATTATGGGCAATGCGTTCCGCCAAACCTTGCAACGAATACATGGGGAGCAGAGACGTTGCCAACTCTATAGCCAGGGGAGCCCCCCCCACAAGGGAACAAATGCGCGCGATGTGAACCTTCTCAGCGCCGGAAGGGGAAAAATCAGGGATCAGGCGCCTTGCATCCTCAATAAAAAGCCGCACTGCCTCGTACTCAGAAAGTTGCTCCTCCTCTTCAACATCCGTGGGGTAAGGCAAACCATCCAGGGGAAGACGCCATTCCTGGTATAACTCCAGAGGTTCGTGGGACGTAACCAGTAACCGCACACGTGGGGCCCGTTCCAGAATTTGCAACAAGAACTTTCGTCCTTCCCGCACGTGCTCGAAATTGTCCAGAATCAACAACATCTCCTTCTCGGCAAGATAGTCAAGCACCTGGCTGGCCGGAGATTGGGATTGGGACGGAAATAATCCCAGGGCACTCGCAATCGCATGGGGTATAAACGTGGCTGATTCCACGGTGTTCAAGGGAACAAAGACCACGCCATCCTCAAACAGGTGTTGAAACCGGCGTCCTGCTTCCACAGCCAAACGGGTTTTCCCAATACCTCCGAACCCGATAATGGTTTGCAATCGGGATTCGGGTTGTAATAGCCGCACCCGGATCTGCTCCAACTCGGCCTCTCGTCCCACGAACGGGGTAGGAAACGTGGGCAAGTGGGGGAGAGTCCAGGGTTCTATGATGTCCACTACCCGCTCATTCGGGTGCGAATAGCGGCGCTTCTTTTCCAAACGCCTGTACAACTTCACCAGGGACTGGGCAGGTTCCCGATGTTCCTCAGTGCGCAGGTATTCGACAAAATGCTGAAATGTTTCCAGAGCAGCATCGGTTTCACCCAGGCGGTCCAACAGTTCCATGATCACGTATGTGGTCTCATCGGACCAGGGCTCCAAAGATTGGAGACGCCGCGCGTAATTCAGTGCTTGCTCATAGCGCCCTTGAAGTTGATACTGGGAAATCAGGCAGTTCAATGCCCTCACATACGCGTTGTGCAAAGCCTCCCGACGTAAACGGTGCCACTCTTCAAACGCCAGTGCATTGCGCACATAAAGTCCGGCCAGCAGATCGCCCTGGTATAGAGCAACGGCCTGCTCCAGGTAAGACACCCCCTCCCGACTACAGCCTGCAGCCTTTTCAATCAACGACTCAAATTCCCACACATCAACCCATACATTCGATGAACGCGGGAACGCTACAGATTGAGAAGTAACTACTAGAAATTCACATGTGGTTGCCTGGCTACACAACACCTTGCGGAGATTAAACAAAGCTTGGCGTAAGTTCTGGCGAGGTCGTTTTGACTCCGGCCAGAACATATCTGCAAGGGATTCCCGGGGAAGGGGGCGATGACCTTCTAGGACCAAGTACGCCAGTAACGCCCGCACTTTAGAGGATTCAAACGTTTGCACACGGCGGCCGTCGAGCAAGACGTCAAATGTACCCAGAAATTTGAGGACCAACGTTGCCATGCGTAAGCCCCTATGAGGAAATAGCCGCATTCCCCCAAGATCGCACTTTCACCCCACTTCATTATACAGGAAAAATTCTGGGCCCCCAAATAATGAACACCTAACTAATGCCTGCAAAGCGTCAATTATTTACGATTTCCCTATAGATTTGACCCCGTTCCTGACGCTTTTCTTAACGCTCCCCTGACGCCCTATTGGTAGATTAAGAACCAGAGGGCCAACAAATGCCAGACGCCTTTCCCCCCGCCCCTCCCAAGACTCCTCCCCCAGGAGCAAGGGAGGGGTGCCCCTTTTATACACCGATTTTGTGCAATTCCCTTCTCCTCTTGTATGATTCCTTGTTAAATATGGGAAGACATGCTGCCCCTTCCCCATTTTGAGGATGAAAGAGGAGGCCTGAACCAATGCTTAAAACGCACGCGTGTGGCGCGCTCCGCCTGGAGCATGTAGGTCAGACCGTTACACTGGCCGGTTGGGTGCATCGGCGTCGGGATCATGGAGCCCTCATTTTCATTGACTTGCGCGATCGTGAGGGTATTGTCCAGGTAGTGGTGGATGCAGAAAATGCCCCCGAAGCACACGCGATAGCCGACACCACCCGCGTCGAATATGTCTTACAGGTGAAGGGAGAGGTGCGCGCCCGCCCGGAAGGGCTGCGCAACCCCAAACTCCCCACTGGCGACGTGGAAGTGGTAGCGCACGAAGTTGTTATTCTCAACCCGGCCAAAACACCGCCCTTCTACATCAACGAGGACATTCCCATCGATGAGGCGCTTCGCCTGAAATACCGGTACTTGGACCTGCGACGGGAGCGCATGCAGAGGAACATTATCCTGCGCCACAACGTGGTCAATGCCATTCGGGAATACCTGAACCGCCAAGGATTCCTGGAAATCGAAACGCCTCTCCTCATCAAAAGCACGCCCGAAGGAGCACGGGACTTCATCGTGCCCAGCCGTCTACACCCAGGAAAGTTCTACGCCCTGCCCCAATCCCCTCAGCAGTTAAAGCAATTACTCATGGTGGCAGGCTTCGAGAAATATTACCAAATCGCCCGGTGTCTGCGCGATGAGGACTTGCGGGCGGACCGTCAACCCGAGTTCACCCAACTGGACCTGGAAATGTCCTTCGTCGAGCAAGAGGACATTCTCCAACTCATCGAGAACATGTACATCCACCTGGTGGAAACCCTCTTCCCAGAAAAACACATCAAAGAAATCCCATTCCCACGGCTCTCCTACGCGGACGCCATGGCCCGCTACGGGTCGGATAAGCCGGACCTGCGTTTCGGAATGGAATTTGTGGACTTCACCGATATCCTGAGCCAGAGCGAGTATCGAGTCTTCTCCCAAACCGCGGCCCAAGGAGGACAAATTAAAGGCATCGTGGTCCCCGATGGCGCCGGGTATTCCCGCAAGGAATTGGACAGTCTGACGCAATATGTCACCCCCTATGGGGCAAAGGGCATCATCTGGCTCGCGTTTCGCGAGGACGGTGTCCGTTCCCCGGCAGCAAAATTCCTGAAGGAAGGCGAGATTAACGCGCTACGCGAACGGGCCCAGGCCAAAACAGGCGACCTGATTCTGATAATCGCCGATCAACCCGACGTACTTGCTGCTTCGCTGGGCAATTTACGCCTGGCCATGGGAGAAAAACTTGGTCTACGCGACCCCAATGAACTGGCATTCGCGTGGGTACTCGAATTCCCCTTGTTGGAGTGGAACGAGGACGAAGAACGTTGGGAGGCCATGCACCACCCCTTCACATCCCCCATGCCGGAAGACTGGGCATTGGCCGATACCGATCCGGGGAAGATGCGCGCCCTGGCGCACGACTCCGTCCTCAACGGATGGGAAGTCGGCGGTGGAAGCATCCGAATCCACCGCCGCGAAGAGCAGCAGAAAATGTTCCAACTCCTGGGCATTGGACCGGAAGAAGCTCAGGAGAAATTCGGGCACATGCTGGAGGCCTTTGAATACGGTGCGCCTCCCCATGGCGGTATTGCTTTAGGACTGGACCGCCTTGTGGCTATCTTCGCCAACGAAACGAGCATTCGTGAGGTGATGGCGTTCCCCAAGACAACATCCGCCCAGGACTTAATGTTGGGAGCCCCATCCCCCGTCTCCGAGGAACAACTGCGAGAACTTCACCTCGCGATTGTGGACTAGACAAACGAAAATTGTGGGCCGTGGCAGGGGGCCCTCCTCCTGCCACGGCTTTAATCACTCACTCCTCTTGTCCTAACGTCACCCCCAACGCCACGCTTAAAACAACAACCAATACGATGACAATCACTATGACCAGCCCAATAACCAAAGCCAAGGGATCGATTGCGTTCATTTCTTAACTCCTTCCCGCCTCACGATGTTTTCCGTTTAAGATAAGGGCTTCTACTCGAGAAGTATCCCGCAAGTCGGGTAAGACAACGTCCGGTCGGTATTGTTGCAACACCTCCGCCGGGAAAGGGCCTGTAGCAACGGCAATGCTCTTTGCTCCGACAACTTGACTGCACTGAATGTCTAAAGGGGTGTCCCCTACAATCACCATGTCCTCACCACGGAACGTTATCCCCAAAAGACGTTCTGCTCGCTCCAGCGCAACATAAGGCAATTCATCTCGAGTCAGGGCATCGCTACCAAACGCGTTCACCCGAAACACCGTGGGGTCAAAACCCGCGTACCGTAATTTCAAGTATGCCCCTTCCTCTAAATTCCCCGTCAGGATCCCCAAGACGACATCCCTTCGCTTTTGCAAACGAAGGATGATCTCCTTCGAGCCAGCCAATACGAGAGGAGGACGAGCCCGGAGTTCCTCCTCCAGGTAGAGAGGAAACAGACGCCGCACCTGAGGCATACGACGTTCTATTTCCTCCTCACTGATGCCCACCGCAGTCAACACATCCCGAATGGTTGTGCGGTCTGTCCGCCCGGCCATGTTGTACGTGTCCAGCACCCCCCACGTGCCGAACACCTCCTTCAGAGTCCGACGCATGGCCCGACGACCGGCCCCACGGGCATCCAACAACGTGCCATCTATATCAAACAAAACCAAGTGCATTGGACAGTTGCCCCGCCTTCCTCGAATGGATTATCCGGCTCGAATATGTGCTGTGGGCCTCCTCGCAATTATTAGTCCAACTGCACCACATCAAAATTGAATTTGCCGTTCTCCATAATTAAATCCCCATCGACCCACACTGTCGTATGGGGACTTACCACATCCACGTGAATGGCCGACGCCCAGTCCGCTCCGGTCTCGTGGGGGTATGGATTGCCAAACGCGATGTGAACCCCTGGGAACTTCTCATCCTGCAGCAAATTGCCGATAATGCGCTGCAAGCCCACATTTGTGCCTATCGCGAACTCCCCGACCCTATCGCCGTTCTCCACCGAACGCACATACTCCAGGAATTCCCGCGCCAACGGGCTCGGTCCCGTGGCATCCACAAGACGTCCCTCCTCCACGGTTACAATCAAAGGTTCGTCCAAGTAACCATACCGTTCCGAGAAGAAATCGCCAGCAACGCGGGCAGCCAACGTCCCGTTCACGACCACAGGGCAGGTGAACACTTCACCGTCAGGTAAATTCCCCCACTGTCCTGGCTGGTGATAAATGCCCGTTGATGGAATCCACCGCAGATGAGGGGAAAAACGGGCCACTAAGTCCGTCCCATCTGGAGATACAGCCCGAATTTCTGTACACCTACGCACAATCTCGTATACCGCCCGCGTCACCCGTTCCACCTTACGATAATCTGCGGCCATTCCCTCCCGCATGATTTGAGGGGTAATGCCCACCATGTGGCCGTGCCGTGCTTTCAAATCTTGGGTGAGCAAACGCAACAATTTCATCCGAAACGTGATCTCCCCTTCCTCGGCCGCTGCCGTAAAGAAGGTGACTGTAGGCCGCATGGCTCGCAAAGATTTCACCAATTTAGCCGGTAACTCTCGCAGTGGTCGCCGGCCAAAGGTTTCCAGAGTGAACACCTCCGCACGGGCTCCCACGTTAAACGCCTCTTCCAGCAACAAGCGGGCAATGGAATAGGATTGTCGGTCGCCAATGATGGCCACCCTATCCTCTGACCGGGTGTTCATGCACACACGAACTGCATTGCGCGCTCCACGGCGCATGGCCTCCACTTCCGCAAATGTAGTCAATGTCCGCCTCCTTAAACCACTACACCACCATCTACGCTGAGCACAGCGCCGTTAACGAACCTGGCTTCGTCTGAAGCTAAGTACAAGTACGCGTACGCAATGTCCTCGGGTTCGCCCCACATACGTAAGGGAGTACGTTCAATAACTGCCTGAATCACCTTCTCCGGTAATCCCGCCGTCATCTCCGTGCGGATAAAGCCCGGCGCGACCGCGTTCACACGAATGCCCTTGGGACCCAACTCACGGGCCCACACCTTTGTCATGCCTATCACACCCGCTTTGGATGCCACGTAATTGGTCTGGCCAAAATTCCCATATAATGCCACGACGGAACTGGCGTTTAATATTACACCACTTCCTTGCTCCACCATATACGGCACCACGGCTTTTGTACAATTGAATACCCCCTTCAGGTTCACGTTGATGACAAAATCAAACTCATCGTGACTCATTTTCATCAACGTGCGATCCTTGAGAACGCCGGCGTTGTTCACCAGAATGTCCACACGCCCGTATGTGTTTACTGCTTCTTGGACCATGCGCTCTACAGACGCCGGATCTGTAACATCTACAGGAATGAACACCGCATCTCCGCCTTGGGTGCGGATTTCTTCCGCAGTGGATTCCCCAGTTTGGACATCAATGTCCGTCACCACCACACGCGCGCCTTCTCGCGCAAAAAGACGAGCCGTGGCCTTGCCAATCCCCCGCGCGGCCCCGGTGATAATTGCTACTTTCCCGTCTAACCGTCCCATGTTGCGCCTCCTTCCTCATTGGAGAAGTTCAATCGCCATGGTGACTGCCTCGCCTTCGCCCAAACACAACGCGGCCACCCCTCGCTTCAAACCTCGTTGCTTAAGGGCGTAAATTAAAGTGACCAAAACCCGAGTCCCACTCGCGCCAATGGGATGTCCCAGCGCGATGGCGCCACCATTCACATTCACTTTAGCCGGGTCTAACTCTAACGCCCGCAGATCCGCAACCATCTGGGCAGCAAAAGCCTCGTTGATTTCGTACAAGTCGAAGTAATCCTTGTCCACCCCCATACGCTGCCACAAGCGTCGAATGGCGTAAATGGGCGCAGTGAACAACGCTATTGGGTCCACCGCGGCCTGCGTGTAATCCAGCACGCGGGCGATAGGGGTCAACCCCAGGGACTCGGCTTTACGTTCGCTCATCACCACCACTGCAGCAGCCCCATCACTTAACGGTGGGGCGTTGCCTGCGGTCACAGTCCCCCCCTCTTTGAACACCGGGGGCAATTTCGCCATCTTCTCCAGAGAGGTGTCCGGGCGAGGACATTCGTCCGTGTCCACCACAACGGGATCGCCCTTCCGCTGGGGCACGGACACAGGGACAATTTCTTCCTTAAATCGTCCCTCGCGAATCGCTGCCACAGCCTTCATGTGGCTCTCAAAGGAGAATTTGTCCTGATCCTCCCGGCTCACGTTGTAATGCTCGGCAATCCACTCCGCGGCCATTCCCATGTGTACATTTTCCCACGCGCTCCACAAACCATCGTGCACTGTTGCGTCGACAATCTCCGCGTTGCCCATACGGTATCCAGTGCGCGCGTTGGGGAGCAGATAAGGCCCCCGGCTCATGCTTTCCATGCCACCGGCCACATAAATTTCGCCCTGGCCAGCACGAATTGCGTTGGCCGCCAACATCACAGATTTCAACCCCGAGCCACACACCTTGTTAATGGTCAACGCCCCTACGTGGGAAGGTATGCCGGCCTTTAACGCGGCGTTGCGAGCGGGCGCCATGCCCGCACCGGCCTGAACCACATTCCCCATGATAACCTCGTCAATTATTGCAGGGTCAATCCCCGCACGTTCGACTGCCGCGCGAATAGCCACAGATCCAAGATCCGTTACCGAAAGAGTGCTCAACGACTTCAGGAACCGGCCAATAGGCGTCCGAACCGCGCTGACAATGACCACACTGTCTTCCTGACGCATGCGTGCCTCCTCCTCTGCAGAATTGGCATTGAAAATGCCTTAATCACCGTTCCCCTAGGATAGGGTCCATCTCTGCGCGCGCCTTTGTCGCGAGGGTTTGTCGGTCGCTTGAGCGGAACACACACTTACTCTTTAGCCTTTGGCT
>Ga0256914_1001285_pt1 | contig 23239 bp, 20 predicted proteins | sample HulkmetaG_FD_191571 | JGI IMG/M metagenome (GOLD analysis project Ga0256914, IMG submission 191571) | Hydrothermal chimney microbial communities from Main Endeavour vent field at the Juan de Fuca Ridge, Pacific Ocean - Hulk | ecosystem: Environmental > Aquatic > Marine > Hydrothermal vents ... | reverse complement strand
TCTTTGGATCTGTAAAAAAGACGCTGTTTAAATCCACGCCGTTTGGAATCAAAAGAGCTTTTTTGGGTGAACTCAAAAAAGCCTCACTCATCAAAACTTCATCCTCTTTTGAACAAAAGATCGTAGCGATACTCTTTTGTGTTGCCTCTTTTTCTGTTTCAAAAAGTTTTTTCAGTATCTTTTGACTCTCTTTGTTTTTATCAAACATATCTTTTTTTAAAAGATATTCAAAATTATGAGATTCATGAAGGATCGGTTTTGAAGAGTATTTTTTCAAAAACGGATAAAAATAGGGATGATTTGTAACCGATACAAAACTCTCTTTTGAAGATTTCAAAAACTCCTCTTTTAAAAGAGGAAGTTTGTCAAAATACTCTGCCACAACAACATCCGAAACAGGAACACCGGCAGCCTTTTGCATCTTCATCTCAAAATTCACAAGAGCATCGCTTTTTGGTATCCTTCTTTCATAGAGATTTGGCGCTATCTCTTTGTAAAAATCATCCTCTTTGTTGTTTGAGATCGATATGATCTCAACATCAAAATCTTTCGCCACCTCTTTATAGAGATAATAGATCCTGTTTTGTCCTCCTCCTCGTGGCGGAAATATGGGATAGGTGGAAAGGACGGTTATCTTTTTTCTTTTTTTGACTTTCAGAAGTTTGTCGGCACAGTTTTTCCAAGTGATGTTTTTGACGATCTCATAACCGTTTTCTCCAAACTCTTTGGCAAGTTTAACATCAAAAGCCAAAAAAGAGAGCTTGGAAGAGAGGTCTTTTATATCGTTTGCTTTTGCTACAAGACCGGTTTTTTGATCTTTTACAAACTCCAAAACTCCTCCGCTGTCGCTGTAGGTGATAACGCTTTTTTTACTCATCATCGCTTCTATCGTGATAAGACCGTAATCCTCTTCAAACGGAACGAAGATAACGGCATAGGCATTTTTATAGAGTTTTATCAACTCCTCATCACTTACAAAACCCAAAAATTCTATCCTCTTGTCATCTTTTGCAATCTCTTTGAGTTCATTTTGCAAAGGACCGCTTCCGGCAATTTTCAAAGGGATGGAAATATCTGTATTTTTGTAAGAGAGGATGATATCTTTTATCCTCTTTGCATTATCAAGTCTGCTTACCGTGAAAAAATACTCATAAGAGCCGCTTTCAAATCTCTCAAGATTTGACGGAGGATAATTGACCAAAACTTTGGCATCTTTTGGAAAATACTCTCTTCTGTTGGCAACCGTTTTTGAAATGGCAGAAAAACTTTTGACATCTTTCATAAAAAGAGCATCAAGATAATGAACTATTTTTCTGATAAAAGGAGCCGGAAAAGCAAAAAGAGAGGGATCAATATCATCTTTTCCTTTCAAAGCAAAAATCAGTTTGAAAAAACTATCCGTATCATCTCTTTTTTGATCCATAAAATCCAAAATCTTTTTGACTCTTTCATCTTCAGTTTTGATTTTCCCATCTTTGAAAGGATAGGTATCATAAAGCCCTCTTAGAGTATGAAGCATATAGATATGATGGTTTTTGTGCCTTATCGCCCATGCGGGATATTTACCGCTGATCACCATATCAAAATGAGACAAATCAAGCCTGTAAAAAGCGTAATAGGAGTCCAAAAGCTCCCAAAAACCGTTCTCTTTTGCAGGAAGTTTTATCAGTTCGCAGTTGTGGGAAGTTTGTTTGTTGATATACTCCTGCAATCCCCACCAAAGTTTTTCAGCTCCTCCGACTCCGAAAGGAACAGGACTTGGGGCAACTATGGCTATCTTCATCTAATCTGCCAGTTTTGAGACGACATTGTCCCAACTTATATTTTTTTGAAAATAGATCTCATAACCTGCTCTTCCCATCTCCTTTGCTTTTTTTCTGTTTTCATATAAAAAATCTATCTTTTCTGCAAGTTCAAAAGGAGAATTTGAAAGAACAAAACCGTTTGTTCCATCTTCTACAAACTCCAAAACTCCCCCCGAATCTTTGCAGGTTATAACCGGTTTGCAAGAGAGCATCGCTTCTAGGGTTACATAACCGTAATCTTCATCATAAGGAGTGAAAAAAACTCCAAGACTCCTTGCATACAGCGTATATTTCTCCTCTTCTGTTATCTCTCCTATAAGAGAAACTCTCTCTTTTAGGTCATACTCCTCTATCATCTTTTGATATCTCACCTTCTGCCCTCCCTCTCCTGCTATGATGGCTTTGACAGGAGTTTTTACATATCTCATCGCTTCTATCAAAAGATACTGTCTTTTCAACTCTTCCAAACGACTGGGGAAAAAGAGATAGTTAAAAGGCTCTTTGTTGTAAAATCTCTCTTCATTAAAAGGAGGATGATAAAGAACAACAGAATCTATACCGTTGTATCTTTTTGCTCTTTCAGCAACGGTTTTTGACATGGCATATCGTTTTTTGAATGAAGGCAGTATTTTATCATCATACTTTTTTATCTCATTTTTTAGTTTTTTCAGATCTTTTGAAGCATTTTTTTCATCATATAGTTCATAAACCGCTCTGTGCTGGTGCATAAGCCATAAAGTTTTGTTTTCATGATTTGCATAAAAAGCCGGAAACTGTAAAGATATGAGTCTGTCTATCGTATAACCGTTAAACTGGTTCAAATCCTGTTTCAACCATCCTTCCGTGGCTTTTAAAACCTCGCTTTCAGGGAAAAATTTAAAAGGCATCGTCAAAATCTCCACCTGATGACCGGCTCTTAAAAGCGCATCTCTTAAACCCTCTGTCATCAACTGCGAACCGCCTTTGATAAAAGGAACCTGAATGGAGGAGATAAGTATTCTCAAGCTTTATATCCTGTAAGCACATAATCTTTTGGTACTTTCATAAAATCTTCAAAAGTTTTTAAAGGATACTCTTTTGGATCTTTCAAAGTTGATTTTAACTCCTTATGCTCTATGAAATAGTACCCGACATCGATAAAACCTCTTGATTCTATCAAAAAAGCGGTACTTTTGGGATGAAGAGGATTTTTATGGGAAGGATCGATATAAAATTCACTTGTTCCGACTTCCAGATTTACAGGATTTGGAGTCTCAAACAAAATCATTCCGCCCTGTTTTAAAACTCTCACAGCCTCATCAAGCACTTTTACAAACATCTCAAAATCCAGATGCTCTATGATATGAAAACCGCTTATCATCGAAAGAGAGTTGTCTTTGAGACCTTTTAGATACTCCAGCGCATCACAAAAATCAACTTTCAGCTCCCTTTTTTTGCACTCCTCTACCATAACTCTGTTTAAATCAATACCGACAGCATCATATCCTTCCTCTTTCAAAAGCTCAAGCCACTCTCCCCGTCCACAGCCGAGATCCACCGTCAATGCCTCTTTTAAAATCTTGTTTTTTGACAAAAGAGGCAGATAGGCTCTCAGTCTTCTTTTTATATCCTCTCTAAGACCTCTGAATCTGTCCTCAAATAAAACATACATTGCATCCAAAAGGTGATCTTCTTCTTGCAAAACATTTTTTATCTGATCTTTTTCTATCTTTTTGGGAAGTCTTTTTCTAAGCTCCTCAAGGATAAAAGAGACCCTTTTTTGATTGTCAAGGATATAGAGCTTATGCTCCTCTATGATCTTCAACAGCTCTTTTATCTCCTCTTTTTGGCTTTTGGTTGTTATCTCATAAGAGAGAGAATCAAACTTCTCCTGTGCATATTTTTTATATCCGTTGTAATCTTCATATTTTTTAAAAAGTTCTTTTTCAAGATGTTCAAATTTCTCTTTTGGTATGCCATTTTCTATTTTCATGGAAACATAATCTTTAAAACCGTGATAATCTTCCGAAACTTTATAAAAATTATCCCTCATATCTTTTTGCTGAGTTAAAATATTGTCTTTGAAATTTTGAAATTCCGTAAAATCCTGCAAAGACTCCTCTTTGAGCTTTTTCAATTTGTTTTCTACAAAATGCTTAAATCCCCGGTAATCTTCATTGAGTGTAATTGTAGTATCTTCCAAATATTTTATTTTTTCATAATTTTCACGCATTACAGAGTTTATCTTTTCATCAATGAATTTTTGACGGGTTGTAATTTCGTTGAGATTCTTTTGCAAGTTGTTATTCATCTCCTCTTTTAAGCCGTTTATACTATTTTCATAATCCCTTTTTGAGTGTTCAAGCTCTTTTTGTATAAACTCTTTAAATCCGAAATAATCTTCACTCTTTTTATACAGATTTTTTATATTTGCTTCCGTCTCTTCCAAAGCGTGTAAAAAACGGCTGTTTTTTTCTTCAAAATCCAAAAATCTTGCATTGGTGTATGCTTCAAACTCATTCATCCTTAAAATCAGTTTGGGCATTTTCAAAAGTGTTACAAACCATTTCAATATATATCCCAAAACAGGAATTTTATAAAGTTTGTTTATCAAATATACTTTTTTCAAAGAGGGAACTTTTACGCCGTTTCTTTTCCCTTCATCCGAAAATCTTATCTCTGAAAGAATCTGAACTTTGTCTTTTCCACCGCTTCTTAAATCATTTAAAAATTTATCAAATCCCTCACTGTCAGCCTCTCTTTTCAAAAGAGCCAAATAGGCGTTTTTTATAAAATCTCTGTCATGCAAAGCACAAAGCTCTTCTATCGTATAACTCTCTTTTGAAGAAAAAGGTTGGGTTTTTTTGGGAATAGAACTTTTTTGAGACTCATTGCTTTTTTTGCTCTCTTTTTTTACGATATCTATTATCTCATCAATACTCAAATCTTTATTTGTCATCTTTACTCACTTTCTCAAAGCTGATTTTTGGTTCAAGTCTGCAAAGTCCTATAAAAGCCTCTCCCACAGTTCCGGCTATCTCAAATTCCAAAGCATTGTCGATCCAGTGAAAACAGTTGTCTATATGATTTTCATTTGTATGAAGAGCCGCTGTTATCGTATATTTTCCGACTCCTATGTTCATCTTTGTTTCAAAGATACAAACATAACTTTCATCTCTTTTTAGATCAACTTTTTTATGGTGGTAGTAGGTATTGGTTCCGAAAATCTCCTGGGCAAATTTGTCTCTTATGGCTATACCCACCGTTACATTATCAACATCTTTGTAACTGTAAATTTTAACAAAAATTTTTGTATTTTCTCCTGAAGAGATGATGTTGCTTTTACTTTCATCTCCTCTTAATTCCACCTTTTTGATCTCTGCATCAAAATTTCCGTAAGAGTTCTCACTCCTTTTTAAAACAGGCTTCTGCTCTTTTTCGTTGATCTTTGATATCAAAAAATTATACCGGTTTATCACTCTCTCAGGCTCTCCGATATCCACAACTTCCCCTTTGTGCAAAAGCATAACTCTGTCGCACAGAAGTTTTAGGGAATTTAGATCATGAGATACATAGATGATACTCATATCCTTGTCTTTTCTTTTTCTAAGAGCTTTTGTGCATTTTTGCTGAAAATGGGCATCTCCTACCGATAAAGCTTCATCAACTATCAGTATTTTCGGTTCTGAAAAGAGAGCTATCGAAAAAGCAAGTCTCATCTTCATACCGGAAGAGTATGTCAAAATAGGCTCTTTTATATAATCTCCAAGTTCACTGAAGTCGATGATGGAGTCGATCTTGTTTTTTATCTCTTTACTGCTCATACCTATCAAAGTACCGTTTAAAAAGATATTTTCATATCCGCTAAGTTCCTGATTGAATCCTGTTCCAAGCTCCAAAAGTGCCGTTACTCTGCCGTGGGAGATTATCTTTCCGAAAGTCGGCTCCAAAACCTGCACTATCAGTTTCAAAAGAGTTGATTTTCCGGCTCCGTTTAGTCCGATGATCCCCAAAGTCTCTTTTTGAAAAAGATCAAATGATATATCTTTGTTTGCAACAAACTCTTTATGATAACTCTTTTTGAAAAAAAGCTCTTTTAATCTGTCGGTATTGTTTTTGTATATTTTAAAAATCTTTGTCAGATTTTTAACTTCCAGCATCTTTTTCAAATGATATCCTTGATAAGAGGAACCATTTTTTTATACAGATACGCCGCTGTCAGCAAAACAGCGCCTGTAAAAAGCAAAGCCGTAAAAAGTTTGGTAAAATCGGGAGTTTTGGCATATAAAAAGATATCCTGATAGATTCTTATAAATATATATGCCGGATTTAGATCAACTATGTAGGGATATTTGTCATAGATCATGTCTTTTAGATAAACTATCGGTGTTACCCAAAACCAAAGTTGCAAAAAGATGGGAATAACCTCTTTTAGATCCCTGAAAAACGGCACAAAAAGAGCAAAAACCACCCCAAGGGCAAATGCAAAAAAAGATTGCAAAATCATAACCGGAAGAAGATACAAAAATGTAAAATCGATATGATAGTCTATAAGAACCAAAAAGCCGATACCAAGCGTCATGGAGATAAGAAAAAGAACAAATTCCGTTATCAGGATACTGAACATAAAAGAGTAAGCCGGAACATTGATCTTTTTTAGAAGTTCCGCTTTTTCCATAAAGATAAGAGCAACCCTGTTTAAAAGCGTACTGAAAGATGTCCATGCAAGAAGTCCGGGTACAAGATAGATACTGTATGCGTACTCACTGTCGGTGATATTTAGTTTCATCTTCATAAAATTTGAAAATATAACCGTATAGATAAAGATCATAATAAGCGGTGATATCAGATACCAAAGTTCCCCAAAGCTCATACCAACATAGCGTTCTTTAAAATCCCTTTTTGCAAAAGAAAAAGCCAAAGCCAGATTTTTTAACAATTTATCTCTCTTTGAAAATCATCTTCTATCCTGATGATGTCATCCTCTTTCAGATAATGCCCAACCTGCGCTTCGATCAGCACTAGATCGATTTTACCCGGATTTTCAAGACGATGTTCCTGCCCTATCGGGATATAGGTTGATTCGTTTTCTCTTATAAGTATCTCCTCTTTACCGTTTCTGACAAGTGCCGTTCCGCTCACAACGATCCAGTGTTCGCTTCTGTGATAGTGTTTTTGCAAAGAGAGTCTTTTGGAGGGTTTTACAACGATTCGTTTTATCTTGTAACCGTTCTCTTCCTCCAAAGTGGTAAAATTTCCCCACGGACGATAGACAATCTTGTGAAAATTGACAAGTTCGCTCTCCTCTTTTTTCAACCTCTCAACCACCTCTTTGACCCTTTGGGAAGAGTTTCTTGGCATAACAAGAAGAGCATCGACGGTATCTACAACTATCAGATTTTGAATATCCACCGTCGCTATAAGCCTCTTTTTATCGCTGTAAAACAGATTGTTTTTTGAGTCTATATTTATCATGTTTGCTTTTATGGCATTGTTGTTTTCGTCTTTTTCAAACTCATCATACAAAGCGTCAAAACTTCCAAGATCACTCCAACCGATATCAGAAGGTATAACTTTTACTTTTTTACTCTTTTCCATCACCGCATAATCGATACTCTTTTTTGGGATTTCATTCATCAGATCAAAAGGTATCCTTGCAATATCAGAGTTTCTTTTTGCTTTTTCCCATGCTTTTTTGGAACTCTCATAAATTTTTGGAGCATATCTTTTAAGCTCTTCCAAAAATACTCCCGCCGCAAAGCAAAAAATCCCGCTGTTCCAGTAGAAATTGCCGTTTTTTAGATACTCTTTGGCAGTTTGGAGATCTGGTTTTTCTTTGAATGATTTGACATCATAACCATCAGCCTCTATATAACCGTAACCGGTATGGGCAAAAGAGGGTTTGATGCCAAAAGTTACGAGATTTCCCTCTTTTGCAAACTCTTTTGCTTTTAAAAGAGCCTCTTCATAGGCTTTTTGATCTTTTATCAGATGATCCGAAGGAGTAACAAGAAGTATATCTTCAAATTCGGCATCAAAAGCCGCAAGGGCAATAGCCGGTGCCGTATCCCTGCCGACGGGTTCAAGTATAAATTCACTTCTTTTATATCCAAACTCCTCTATCTGATCCAAAGCTATAAAATATAACTCTTCATTGGAAATAATCTTTTCACTGTTACAGAGCTTTTTGTTTCTTAAAATAGTTTTTTGAAACAGAGAGTGATTGTTGAAAATCTTTATAAACTGTTTTGGCATAGCCGATCTTGAAACCGGCCACAGCCTCGTACCGCTGCCACCGCAAAGAAGAATATGTATCATAAATATAGTTTCCTGTCTGTAAAATTGATTTTGCTATTATAACAAATCAAAAGCCGTTTAAGTCAAAATTATAGCCAGATCATAAAGGGCATCTCCCAATTTACCATGACTTCTCCCAGACATTTTGTCCTCTATTGGCTTGTATCGTCAGATTTCGGGCAAAACGGACACAAATGTTTTTTAGTTTTTTGGATAGCAGAACAAAAAAATATTCTACTAATATTGAAATTTAAGGGTATTTGGTAAAGAGTGTTGAAAATGATGAATGGATTAGTAAAGGCAGGATAGATTCAAGAAAAAAAGAGTTACAAAAATATTTATCAGATCAAAAGAAAAAGGCTATCTCTATCAAAATACCTGAAAATGATGTACACGCCGGACTATTTGGACACTGTTTTACAAAATATCTTTTATATTTTAAGTTATTTAGTTTTATAAATTGAATACTTTTAGTAAAAAAATCTTCCAACATAGTTAGCCTTTATGTAGTCTATTACATATTATAGCATGAAAAATATGAAATGCAATACATCAGTTTCATATTCTATAACACCCCCATACCAATGTACAGGTCGTTATTCTTACACTTCTAAATTTATCACGACATATCATGATAAATAAAAAAAGTCATTTTGATATCAAACTTTTAAAAAAGATAGTGCTTTCAATTTTCTTTACCTTAAATTATATCGAATATGTTATAATCTGCTTATCTAAAATGTTCTACTTTTGTAAACAGATGATATAAGGAATTTTTTAAGTGACAGACAGTAAAAACATCCTTTGGCATCCTCATAAAATCACCAAAGAAGAGAGGATGAAAAGATTTTCCCAAAAACCGGTGATACTCTGGTTTACCGGACTTAGCGGAAGCGGAAAATCCACGATTGCAAATGCTCTTGAAGAAAAACTGTTTGGATTAAAAGCCTGTACCTATCTTTTGGACGGAGACAATATCCGTTACGGACTAAACAGAGATTTGGGTTTTACAAAAGAGGAGAGAGAAGAGAATATCCGCCGTATAGGAGAAGTTAGCAAACTTTTTGTAGATGCGGGGATGATTGTTATAACAGCTTTTATATCTCCTTTTATCAAGGACAGAGAGCTTGTTAAAAATATGGTACAAGAAGATGAATTTATAGAGATATTTATCGATACACCGATTGAGATTTGTGAGCAAAGAGATCCAAAAGGTCTTTACAAAAAAGCAAGAAACAAAGAGATAAAAGAGTTTACAGGTATCTCTTCTCCCTATGAAAAACCTATTGATCCTAAAATTCATCTGCAAACCGATAAAAAAACGATAAAAGAGTGTGTGGATGAGATCATAAAATATTTAAAACAAAAAGGTTATATAAGTGCTTGAAAACATAGATATAAAAGAGATAAATGCTATCGCAAAAGAGGCGGGAAAGGCTATCTTGGAGGTATATAAAAAAGATTTTGATGTAAACTACAAAGAGGACAGCTCACCGCTTACAAAAGCGGATCTAAAAGCCAATGAGATAATCTGCTCAAATTTGCAAAAACTCTATCCAAACATCCCCATTATCTCCGAGGAAAATAAAAAAACCTCTTATGAGGAAAGAAAAAACTGGGAGTATCTCTGGCTTATCGATCCGCTTGACGGAACAAAAGAGTTTGTCAAAAAAAACGGAGAATTTACGGTAAATATCGCTCTCATTCACAAAGATACCCCTGTTTTGGGTGTTGTTTATGCTCCTGTTTTGGATCTGATTTATTATGCAAAAAAAGGTGAAGGAGCATATAAAAACTCTCAAAGACTCCCTCTTTGTCAAGAACGCAAAACCTATAAAATAGTAACAAGCAAATCCCATCTAAACAAAGAGACAAAAGAGTTTGTGGATTCTGTAAAAACCGACAAACCCAAAGAGAGCGTATCCATAGGAAGTTCCTTAAAACTATGTCTCATCGCCGAAGGCAGTGCCGATATCTATCCAAGACTGGGATCTACGATGGAGTGGGATACTGCCGCTGCCCATGCGATAGCCCTTGAGAGCGGAAAAAAAGTGCTGAGGTTTGAAGATAAAAAACCTGTTGTCTATAACAAAGAAAATCTTTTAAATCCATGGTTTATAGCCTATTGAGTATAAAAAAATGAAAAAAGGGAGTCTGTTATAAGAGCAATTTTTTTGTTTTTTATCCTGGCAGGTTTGCTTTTGGGTGCCGATACCGTAACGATCCCTACGGTCAATCTCTCTTTGTCCGCTCCAACAGAACCCAAAGATTTGGTAACAAGTCTAAATCTTCTTGTTGTCCTGACCCTTCTTGTTCTGGCACCTTCGCTGATTTTGGTGATGACAAGTTTTTTGAGGCTTATCGTCGTTTTTTCCTTTTTGCGTCAGGCTTTGGGAACACAACAGATGCCGCCCTCCCAACTGCTTGTCTCTTTGGCTTTGGTTTTGACATTTTTCATCATGGAACCGGTCGGCAAAAAGGCTTATGATGAAGCGATTGTTCCCTATACCCAAAAAAAGATAGATTATGAAAAAGCTTTTGAACTTGGAGTGGAACCTTTTAAAAAATTCATGATAAGAAATACAAGAGAAAAAGATTTGGCTCTGTTTTTCAGAATACGCCAACTTCCAAATCCAAAAAATGTAAACGATGTTCCTCTTACGATTGCAGTACCGGCTTTTATGATAAGCGAACTTAAAACGGCATTTGAGATAGGATTTTTGATCTATCTGCCCTTTTTGATCGTCGATATGGTCGTAAGTTCCGTTTTGATGAGTATGGGTATGATGATGCTGCCTCCGGTTATGATCTCTTTGCCCTTCAAACTTCTTTTGTTTGTTTTAGTGGACGGATGGAATCTGCTTGTCGGAAATCTTGTGGAGAGTTTTAAATGATATTAAAGTTATATTAAAAATATTATGGAAATATTTAAATGATGAATTGTAAATATTTTTCACTTTGTGGAAGCTGTACGCTTTATGGACTCTCTTATGAAGAGCAGTTTAAGAGAAAAATTGATTTTATGGAAAATGAATTTAAAGAGTTTGATATAAAAGATTTTGAGCTTTTCAGATCCAAAGAGAGCCGTTTTAGAGACAGAGCGGAATTTAGAATATTTCATAAAGACAACAAAATATCCTATGCCATGAACAGAATCGATAAAAAAGCTCCTTTGGAGATAGACTCCTGTGAGATCGTAAACAACTCCATTTATTCTCTTATGCCCTCTTTGAAAAGAGAGATAGAAAAAAATCTGATTTTAAAAGAGAAACTTTTTGCGATAGAATTTTTGTCTTCATCAACAAGAGATATCCTCATAACTCTCATTTATCATAAAAAGATAGATGAGATGTGGCAAAAAGAGGCTAATATCCTATCCAAAAAGCTAAATACAGCCTTGATAGGCAGAAGCAGAAAAATCAAAACAGTTATAAACAGGGATTTTATAGAAGAGAAACTCAAAACAGGGGAAAAAGAGTACCTTTATCGTTATTTTGAAAACTCTTTTACACAACCAAACTCCTCTGTAAATTCTCAGATGATTTCATGGACAAAAAACAAAAGTATCTCTTTTAGTGGAGATCTTTTGGAACTTTACTGCGGACACGGAAACTTTACAATCCCTTTGAGTGAAAATTTCAACAGAGTTTTAGCCACCGAAATATCAAAAACATCTATCAAATCGGCTCTTTTCAATGCAAAACTAAACGGTGTCAAAAATATAACTTTTGTCAGACTAAGCAGTGAGGAGCTGACATCGGCACTGAAAAAGGAGAGAGTTTTTAGAAGGCTTGAAGGTGTCAGACTTGATGATTATGATTTTAAAACGGTGTTTGTTGATCCTCCAAGAGCCGGTCTTGACGAAAAAACAAGAGAATTTGTAAAAAATTTTGACAATATCATCTATATATCATGCAATCCTGTAACCTTGAAAAGAGATTTAAAAGATTTGACAAAAGTGTTTGATATAAAATCTTTTGCTCTTTTTGATCAGTTTCCATATACCAATCACCTTGAATCGGGAGTGATATTGCAAAAATAAAAAAAGAGATGGAAGTTCTAATCTTAATGCGGTAAAAAAACCGCATTAAGCATATTCAAGTTCTCTCTCTTTAATCTCCTGATTTGCCTCTTCCACCATTTGATTTAACAAAACAAACATTTTACTGCTTGCCTCTTCCATATTTGCAAAATTATCTATAATTTTCTTTTTGTTTTCAGGGAAAAGGCAACTTTTTGTTTTTGCGCAGGGTATGGTTTTTAGAGTCATATCATGGACTATTTTATGATACGGCTCGATCTCCTGATAGGCTTTTGTATGTCTGAAAAATTCTTTTCCGGTAGTGTTGTACCATTTACCCATCCTACAGGAGTTATGATCACCAAAATAATCAATCATATTTTCTCTTTCATTTAAAACGGTAGTATAGGATTCGGATTTAAAAATGATATGATCCACTTTTACAAGAGTAGCAAACAGAGAATCTCTGATATATTTTGCATATTTTTCAGAAAATTTTGCTGAAAGAGCAAATGAACTTAAAGTCTCTTTGAAATCTTGCACACTGTTTTGTGAATCTTCCGCTATTTGTGTTATCTCCTGCGAATTTGCCTGAATATTGTTTGATTCCTGCTGGAGAGTCTGTATCGTAACGGCAATTTCCTGAGTTGCCTTTTGGGTTCTCTCAGCAAGATGCCTCACTTCATCGGCAACAACGGCAAATCCTCTTCCGTGTTCACCTGCTCTTGCAGCTTCGATAGCGGCATTTAAAGCCAAAAGATTGGTTTGATCGGCTATATCTTTTATCAGATTGATGACAGCTGAGATTTCCAGAGTTCTTTCATTTAACAAAGATATGGCACTATTGCTGTTGGATATAAGCTCTATTAGATGATCAAGTTTGGAAACAATTTGATTGACCGTTATTTCGCTGTTTTTGGCATCATTTGCAGTTTTTACGGTTGAATCGGTAATATTTTTTATGATTTCAACATTTTTTGTTATATCGTCCTGAATAATATTGAGTCCCGTTTTTATACCTCCGCTGTTTTTTTGGAAAATATCTCCAAGTTCCCCTCTCATTTTTGTTTTGTATGATTCGGCTATAGCGCTCAAAGCCATATTCAGATTTGGACAGGCGGCTTGAAAATCACCTTTATAACCGTCTTGAAATATGATCCTTTTATCATTACCTTTACCGGCTTCTACAATGGAGGCTTTTATATCTCTCATCATCTGTTCAACCTGATCGAGCATATCGTTTATTCCCCACGCAACACCGACCAATACATGATCATCGGCTATATTTGTAACGCGATGGGAGAGATTTCCGCTTCCTGCTTTTACCAAAACATCTCTGATCTGTTTTATCAGCGGATCATTGAAAATCTTATCACAGTTTTGAGTAGTGTTTGAAGGGATAAAAAGCCCTGTAAATCCCAAAGTCAAAATTATACCACCTGCTATATACTGCCCTGTTACCAACATAAAAACGGCAGCCGAAAATGTTGAGAGTAAAAATATAAGCGTCTGTTTATTGCTGAAGGCTGAGAATAAATTCGTCATAAGTTGCTCCCTTTTTATCTAAAATTTTATTTAATTCTCTGTAAGATGCCTCTGTTGTGCCTTTTTTTTCCGCCTCTAAAAGTTCTTTATAGAGTGAAGGGATAATTTGCATCGCCTTTTGACTCGGTTTTCTTCTGACAGAGTGAAAATCCCTGATATTGTTATTTTCATCCAAAGTGGCGGTAACATTGGCAAACACCCAATAAAAACCGCCATCCTGGCTGAGATTTTTAACATAGGCGAAAATCTCCTCCTTTTTTTGAATCCTCTCCCACAGAAGTTTAAATATGATTTTTGGCATATCGGGATGCCTTATGATAGAGTGTGGAGCTCCCAAAAGCTCTTTCTCTTCATATCCTGAAAGTTTTATAAATATCTTGTTACAGTATATTATTTTGCCGTTTTTATCTGTTTTTGAAACGATAAAATCCTCTTTGTTGATAACTCTTTCGTGATTGTTAGGAATAGGTTTTGACATTTCAACTATCCTTTATGATGTTATTTTTGAGGATATCGGTTTTTTATAAAAATTATTTAATACTATTTAGGGCACCTCCAATGCCATTAATCAAAATCCATAAACCCACCTGAAGAATCTATCCAGAGGATCAAAATCAAACAGACCCGAATGCTCTTTCTCAAAAGGATTTGTATTTGAAGAAGCTACGGAGAATGTTTTATATTCTGTTTTTCTTTTTTCATACTCTTTTGCTTTAAGTTCTCCTCCTGCTTTTTTCCACTCAAGAAGCTGTCTGAGTTCTCCTGCGTCCAACCAGACACCGTGTTCATGACATCTGTCTATGATAACTCCGCTTACGGATTTGTAATTTCTCCTTTGCATTGTCTTTTTGCAGACGGGACATTTTTTATAAAGTATGTTTTTTTCTCTTTCATGTCGGGGATGATTTGTAACAAAACGAAGTATATTTCGATCTATTGAATAGACCTTGTTTGTATAACTTTCAAGCATTCTCTCAAGCTCATGTTTTTCAAAAAATATTCCGTCACATTTTATGCAGCGATGGGCTATAAAACTCTCTTTTTGACCGATATCGATCTTTTCAAGAGACATTGAACAAACAGGACAGTTAATCCCTTTTGAAACCCCCTCTTTTTTATAAGAAAAAGAATCAAGATTTACAGGATTTCTTTTACCGCAATATTTACAGACAAGACCGCTTTTTGGCAACGGTGCCGAACAAAATCTGCATCTCATTTTCTATATCTCTTTTAAAATCATCTCTTTTTTTTCCAAAAACTCCTCTTTTTCGATAAGCTTTAGATCATACAGTTCTTTTAGTTTCTTCAATCTTTCAACAATATCATCACTTTTTGAACTTTTTTGTAAAGGTCTGTTCATAGAAGCAGAAAGAGAATTTCCGACATTTGCCCCCATAAATACTCCCGCAGCTCCCGCTTCGTTTTTTGCAGCATCATTCAAAGCATCCAACTCTCTTAAATCCCTGAAGCTAACACCGGCTCTTTTGGCGGCATAAACCGCAGCCTCGGTATCGGCTATCTTGTTTATCCGTTTTCTCGTCTCTTCGTCAAATGCCGTTCCCTCTATCCTGAAATCAACCAGATCAAATCCGAATTTAAAAAATTCTCTGTTTAGTTTCTTATTTAAGCTCTCTACGATCTCTTCTCTGTTTGCGTCGATATCGATATATGAAAATTTTGATTCGGCGAAAAAATCACTCATAGGATGTGTCAGTCTTGCATTGACAATCTCTCTAAACTCCTCTGTCATATAACTTTCTCTCTCTCCTACAAAAGATACAAAAAACTCCTTTGCATTTTTTATTTTAAAACTGTAATTGCCAAATGCCATAAGTTCTATCGGAAAATTGTATAGAGGATCGAGATATTTTATCGGAGATGTTGTTCCCCACTTTTGATCGGCTATAATGCTCTTTTTGTAAAAATAAAATGCAGTTTTATGCTCACTCTCAAAAAACTGCATAAACTTTTTGATTGTTGTGATAAAAGGAATATTGGAAGTTCTGATATCAAATATCCCCTCTTTGTCAAAAACCGCCGCAACTTTTCCTTCATAAACAAAGATACACCCCTCGGCAGGTCCTACGATAAGTTTTGAAGCATTTTTGATCTCATCACCGTTTTGTGTCCATCTGTGAAATAACTCTCCGCTGTCGGTATCTTGCCACTCAATAACAGATCTAAGCTGTCTTTTTAGAGGATCGAAAAATGACATGTAAATCCTTTTTGCGTTTGTTTTGTAAATCGGCAAAAATGGTATAATTTCAAAAAAACCGGAGCTTAAAATGCAAAAAGAGATTCAACAACTATATAGCCAAAAAAGATTTGAAGAGGTTATACAAAAAGCAAAAACAGTGTTAAAAAGAAGGGAAGATGATCCTAGTTTGCATATTTTGATCGGAAACAGCTTTTTGCAGTTAAACCGTTTTGAAGAGGCAAAAGAACACCTCAAAAAGGCTCTAAAAACAGATTTCCCATCCGCCACGGTACTTTTTAATCTTGCAGGTTTGTATTTTATGGAAGGAAATTTCAAAGAATCTCTAAAACATTTTGAAAAAGCTCTGAAACTTCAGCCCTCAAACAGTGAGATCTATTATAATATCGGCGTGGTTTATCAGGAGATGAACGAGTTTAAAAAAGCGAAAAAATATTATCACAAAGCTTTGAAACTAAATCCTTCAGATATAAATTCTCTCTATAACCTCTCTTTGATCTTTCTTACGGAGGGAGATTACAAACAGGGATTTGACTATTATCGTTCAAGATATCATCCGACTTTGCAAAACAGACAGACATCTTTGCTTTTTCCTTCAAATCTTTTAAATAAAGGCGATGAGATAAAAGGCAAAAATCTGTTTGTTTACAATGAACAGGGCATGGGGGATATGATCCAGTTTATAAGATTTTTACCTCTTTTTTTACAAAAAGGAGCCAAAAAGATAATTTTACAGATGCCCTCATCCCTAAAAAGGCTTTTTAAATACAACTATCCAAATATCACTTTCAGCGATGACTTGGAAAAAGATCAAAAGATAGAGTATGATTATCATTTTCCCTTGATGGAATCGGCTTACATTTTGGATCTGAAAAAAGATGAGATACCTTATAAAAAAGGCTACCTGAAAGTTGATAAAAATGATGCCAAAATCTACAGGGAAAAAAATATTATCGATGAAAATAAAAAAAAGGTGGGTATTGTTTGGAGAACAAATCTTTTGGATTCAAATGATCTCATAACAAAGATAAGATCAAAAACAAAAAGAGAACTCTCTTTGGAAGATTTTATCAAACATTTAAAAAATAAAAATATCCGTTTCTACTCCCTGCAAAAAGATGAAACAACAAAAGAGAGAAAACTCCTAAAAGAAAGAGGTATTATCTCACTAGATGATACTTTGAAAGATTTTTACGATACGGCTTTGGCGATAGAAAACCTCGATACGATCATCTCTATCGATACCGCTGTTGCGCATCTTGGAGCGGCAATGGGAAAAGAGACTTTTATACTTCTGCCTTTCAACAACGACTGGAGATGGGGTCAAAACGAAAAAGTAAGCACATGGTATGAAAACGCAAAACTCCTCAGACAGGAAAATGCAAAAAAAGGGTCATTAAAAACTATACTTTCTGAAAAATTTATAGATTTATAAAAAGTTTTCTTTATCTCTTTTTCTAACGATCCAGTACAAAAAAACAGCCGTAACTGCTCCCGTTGCATCCATCAGCATATCTTTTTGCGCGTCCCATACATCACCCTGAACTCCCAAAAATGCCATTCCGGCTTCCGGATCGATAGTGGCTGCCGTTATCCATTCGATAATCTCATAAACACTTGCTACCGTAAAAATAGCGGTTACAGGAAAAAGATACAACAGCCATGAAGCATTTGTAAGTTTTTTTCTGTCTAAAAATTCAGCTATCGCATAGGCATAAAAACCTACCGAAAAATGGGCAAATCTGTCATAATTGTTTCTCTCAAATCCAAAAAAATCATTTACCAAATCAAAAGGAACTCTCTCAAAAGTGTAATGCCCTCCGACAGTGTGCATAAAAATCAAAAAACTCATCATAACATAGGCAAGATTGCTGAATCTGAACTTTTTATAGGTCAAAACCAAAATTGCTACGATGATAACGATAGGCAGATTTTCGGCAAACCAAACCTCTCTGTCATAAGGGTTGATAGCAAGAGCAATAAACTCTATAAGATATATGATAAAAAGTATTACAGGCAAATTCATCCTATTTTCAGTCCCGTTACAAATCCCGCCACAGCCGTAACACCTTTTGCGGTAAATGTAGAGAGTCTTTCCTGTATAAAAGAACCTGTTGTTTTGGCTACTTCCATACCGCTGTCCACCATATTTGTAAGTCCTGTTTCATTGATCGTTATAAGACCGTAATGTTCTGCTCCAAAAAGTATAAGTATCACAACTCCCAATACAAAAAGACCTATCTTAAAGGTTTTTTTCAGAAGATAACCTAATGACAAACCTATGACAAAAGCTCCGCCAAGATGTAGATAAGGAATGGTTGAAGAGTCATTCATTACAAAACCTTTAATATTTTAATCCATAAAAATAATAATTACAAAAGTTTGCTTTATTTTAAGTTAAAATATAAAAATTATGCTAAAATTAGCGCCTAAAATATACAGGAGTTTATAAATGTTAAATGATGAAAATATAAAACGATTAGAAACTATTTTCAATGAAGGAAAAATAGAAGAGGCAAAGGAACTTGCTATTGAACTGTTAAAAGAGAATGAAAACGATGCAAGATTATATTATGTCATAGGAAATGCTTTTTTACTGCAAAATGAGATAGAAAAGGCAAAAGAGAATCTGACAAAGTCATTATCCCTAAACCAAAATTTCACAGGAGTACTTATCCTTTTGGGAGGACTTTTTTACAGAGAGGGAGATTTTAAAAAGGCTGCCGGTTATTTTGCAAGAGCTGCCAAACTTGATCCTAACAATGACAAAATCTTTTACAACCTCGGAACTGCCCATCAGGCGATGGAAGATTACGAAAATGCTCTGAATTTTTATCAAAAAGCGATGCAGATAAATCCAAAAGATGTAAAAAGCTACTACAATTCATCTCTTATTTTACTTAGGAAGGGAGATTATGAGAGAGGTTTTGATCTTTACAGATTGAGATATCATCAGGAGTTGCCTGACAAACCGACTCAGCTTTTTATCAATCATCTGCCTCTAAATACGATGGAAGATATAGAGGATAAAACCATTTTGGTTTATGATGAGCAGGGTTTGGAAAAAACGATTGATTTTGTCAGATTTTTACCTTCTTTTGTAGAAAAAGGAGCCAAAATCGTTTTGAGAGTACAGGAACCTTTGCAAAAACTTCTCTCTTATAATTATCCCGATATAACTTTTTCACACACACTTAATCCCGATGACGAGATGACTTTTGAAGGGCATTTTCCTTTGATGGACGGAGCATTTTTGACAAAAGTGAAAAAAAGAAGTATTCCTTTTACAGAGGGTTATCTCAAAGTTGATGAGAATGATTCAAAAGAGTTCAGAGAAAAAAATTCTATCAAAAATGAAGGTAAAAATATAGGAATTATCTGGAAAGAGGATGATAATTTTGCCGGAAATGAGATTCTTTTGAGCGAAATCATCAAAAATCTAAAAGCAGAAGGAGTCAATGTCTATTCTTTGGCAGAGAATCCGAATGTTGAAGAGAATGAAATTTTGGAAGAAAACGGTGTGGTTTCTTTGGGTGAGGATCTGGAGGATTATTATGACAAAGCTCTTGCCCTTTCCAATATGGATGCCATCATCGGTATAGATACTCCTCTTTTGCATCTAAGCGGAGCTATGGGCAAACCTGCGGCTTTGCTTCTTGGAGAAAAAAGCGATTGGATATGGGGAAGCAGAGATAAAAAAAGCAGTTGGCATAACAGCATAACCATCTATAAAATAAATGACAAAAACTATAAAAGAGCAATCAAAAAGGCAACTAATGCCATAAAAATATAAGATTTTTATTTAAAAATCATTTACTTTTTAAGGATACAATTGATTTTTAAATCTATTAAAGGAAAGTTACAATGAAAAAAAGTTTTATATTTTTGTTAATGATATTTTTTATTTCATCTTCGCTTTTTGCGGAAAATGAACCAAATGACAGCTGTTCTGCTTCAGAAGTGATAAATCTGTTAGACGGAGCCGTGAGTGAAACAAGTGATCAGATCACAGGAACCATCGTATCAACAAAACATGACGATGTCAATAACAAACCTGATTATGACAAAGATTACTACCATTTTACTCCCGCTGTTTCGGGTGAGCTTGTTATCTCATTTGTAGGAAGCGGAAATATGTACTTTTGGATAGGTACAAAAGGTTGTGATAAAGGCTGGAATATCAGTAAAGAGTTTTCAAGAAGTGTTACAAAGATTTTCAAAGTAAATGCAGGACAAAGAGTCGATCTTCGTCCGATGTGCAGATGGAGCAGAAACTATACGGTAAATATCACATTTACCCCCGATGAGGAAAATTCTCCAAACAATACTCTTGATGATTTTGTAAAAAGAATGTACACAACCGCTTTGAAAAGAGAAGCCGAAGAGGAAGGGTTTAACTACTGGAAAAATGAGTTAAATTCCCAAAAAACAACAGCCAGGGATATGGCAAGATTTTTCTTTGATTCTCCCGAATTTAGATCCTATAATCTCTCCAATGAAGAGTTTTTAAACAGAGTCTATGAAACGATCATGAACAGAGAACCAGACAGTGAAGGATATAACTACTGGCTTGAGAGACTAAACAGGGAAGAGATCACAAGAAACGATGTTGTAGATATGTTTGTTGACGCACCGGAATTTAAAGAGTTGGCTTCACAGTACGGTATAAAAGCAAACAGCCTTCCGCCTCACTGAGCAGTAAAATATGATAAACAACAGTGATCTGATAAAGAGAGATTTAAGTTATATCTTTCATCCCTGTACGCAGATGAAAGATCACGAAACTTTGCCTCTTGTCCCTATAAAAAGGGGCAAAGGGGTTTATTTGTATGATTTTGACGGAAACTCCTACATAGATGCGATAAGTTCATGGTGGGTAAATCTTTTCGGACACAGTAACGACTATATCAATCAAAAGATAAAAGAGCAGATTGAAGAACTCGAACATGTGATATTTGCAGGTTTTACCCATGAACCTGTTGTAAAACTTGCCCAAAGACTCATCAAGATAACTCCATCCTCTTTGCAAAAATGTTTTTTTGCAGACAACGGATCATCTGCCGTTGAAGTTGCTATCAAAATGAGTTTTCATTATCATAAAAACAAAGGTTTGGTAAAGCCCTTTTTTTTATCTTTGACAAACTCCTATCACGGTGAAACTCTTGGCGCTCTTGCGGTAGGTGATGTGGGACTTTACAAAGAGACCTACAAAGAGATCATGATAGAGACTCTTCAAACCCCCTCACCAAAAGATACAACTTTAAAAAGCGCAAAAGAGGCTTTGGTCTCTTTTGAAGAGATAACAGAAAAGTACAAAGACAAAATATCCGCTTTTATCTTTGAACCGCTAATTCAGTGTGCCGGTTCTATGAAAATGTATCATCCATACTTTTTAAAAGAGGCGCAAAATATCTGCAGACAAAAAGGGATTCATCTCATAGCCGATGAGATAGCCGTTGGATTTGGTCGTAGCGGAACGATGTTTGCCTGTGAACAGGCGGATGTGGAGCCTGATTTTATGGCTCTGTCCAAAGGACTTACCGGAGGTTATCTTCCTTTGTCTGTTGTTATGATGAGCGATGAAATATATTCGGCGTTTTATTGTGATTATCTTGAAAACAGATCTTTTCTGCACTCTCACAGTTATACCGGAAATCCTCTTGCATGTGCTGCGGCAAATGCCTCTTTGGATCTGTTTGAAAAATATGACATTTTGGAAAAAAACCGCAAAAAAAGCGAATATATAGCCAAAAAGCTGGAGATTTTCAAAAAACTGCCCAATGTAAAAGAGGTCAGACAAAGAGGCATGATAGCGGCTGTGGAATTGAAAGGATATGATTTCAAAGAGAGAGTAAATCTAAAAATCTTCAAATATGCCCTAAAAAACGGCGTACTTTTAAGACCACTCGGAAACATAATCTACTTTATGCCTCCTTATATCATAGAGTATGAAGAGATAGACAAGATGATAGATACCGCTTATGAGGCTGTAAAAGCACTCTAAAAAGTTAAAAATATCATTATGATCAATATATCAAATTTGTATCTAAACTCCAAAGCTTTTTTTACATCATCTTTTGTTATCTCTTTTTTTCCCTCTCCAAAAAAAGGCTTTTTTTTGATTTTGCCAAAATAGGAGGTATCTCCTCCAAGAGAAATATCCAGACAAAGAGCCATTGCACTTATAGGATATCCGGCATTTGGACTTTCATGCCCTTTTGCAAAACGGATACATTTTTTTAAAAGATGAAGTTTTCCTGCCAAAAGAAGGATCAAAAAGGCACTGAAACGCGAAGGGATGAGATTTAAAAGATCATCAGCTTTTGCACTGAAAAAACCAAAATTTTTATATTTTGTATTTTTGTACCCTACCATACTGTCAAGAGTATTGACAACTTTAAAAACAACTATCCCTTTTAGACCAAAAAGCATCAGATAAAAAAGGGGTGATATTACACCGTCACTCAAATTTTCCGCATAAGTCTCTATGGCAGCTTTGTTGATTTGACTTTTTGTCAGATTTTTTGTATCTCTGCTGACAAGCATCGCAATCTTTGATTTTGGATCATTTGAGATTATGACCTCTTTTACACTATCATAGAGCATTTTATGGGCTATCAGGGTGGAAGATATCAATGACAGAGCAAATATATAAAAAACATCTCCGAAAAATTTAAAAAAACCCTCTATCATCAAAGCTATCGGAAGAAAAACACCCAAAGTTGATACAAGCAGTAAAAAACCTCTTGTTTTGTCATCTTTGTAAAATCTTTTTTCAAAAAAAGAGATAAAATCTCCGATGAAAACAACAGGATGTTTTATCGATCTAAACTCTCCGAAATATTTATCGATGAGATAGGCAAAAAGAGTGATTTTTACAAACATTTTACGATTTTGTCAAGATCGATATTTTCTTCGATGACTTTTGTAAACTCTTCAAATTTTCTCTTTTTATAAGCTTTAAAATCATACCCTTGATACTCTTTGCATATATTTTTGAAAAAGGAAGTTCTAAAGTCGTTATCATCAAAAACACCATGAACAAAAGTACCTTTGATTTGACCTTTATCATAAAAAAGAGGATACTTTTTTGAGATACCGTTATGGATCTCATAACCTTCTATGCGGTGATTGAAAAGATCGTAGGTTTTATTTGCCGTAATCTTCTTTTTTTGGAAAATGATCTCATCATCGACAAATCCCAACCCCTTTTCCAAAACAGGACAACTGTTTTCTACACACTCTTCATCCCTCAGAGTTTCAAACATCATCTCAAAACCTCCGCATATCCCAAAAATCTCTCCCTCTCTTTTTTTCAGTTTCCCAAACAGAGCCTTTTTTTTCAGATTTGCCAAATCCTCGACAGTAAGTTTGCTT